>Ga0224523_1000396_pt1 | contig 24001 bp, 24 predicted proteins | sample CFST50metaG_FD_182732 | JGI IMG/M metagenome (GOLD analysis project Ga0224523, IMG submission 182732) | Peat soil microbial communities from Stordalen Mire, Sweden - C.F.S.T50 | ecosystem: Environmental > Terrestrial > Soil > Wetlands > Peat | place: Sweden: Norrbotten County, Stordalen Mire...
ACTCAGGGAAATGATTTACTTATATTGTAACCGAAACATGTCTGGTAACATGGCATCCGACGTTAACTGCGACAGGCAGCCCCGCAATATGAGTAGGCGCAGTCTCTATTGCAACTGAGAGAGCTGTAGTTTTACCGCCAAACCCTTGCGGACCAATATTCAGCAAATTGATTTTTCTTAAAATCTCAGCTTCCATCTCGCCATAGAAAGGATCCCCATTTCTGACTGAAACCGGACGGCACAAAGCTTGCTTTGCAAGCAGGGCGCAGGACTCAAAGTCTCCGCCGATGCCTATGCCGAGAACTATCGGAGGGCAGGGATTGCTTCCGGCTTTCACAACTGTGTTTAAAATAAAGTCAATTATTTCTTCCCAGCGGCATGTAGGATTAAACATCTTTATTCTGCTCATATTTTCACTGCCAAAACCTTTTGGCGCGACTGTCAGCTTTATGTTTTCCCCTTCAACGATTCTTGTATGAATAACCGCAGGGGTATTGTCACCTGTATTGACACGATTCAACGGATCTTTAACAATCGAACAACGCAAATTACCTGTTCTATATCCTTTTCCGACGCCTGTATTTATGGCTGTTTCAAAATCTCCTCCAACCATATGGACATCCTGACCAACTTCGGCAAAAACTACAGCCATACCTGTATCCTGGCAAATCGGAATGTTCATCTCTCTCGCCGCATCAAGATTGCTTATCAAGTCTTTCATTACAGTTTTCGGAAGTTCGTCCGATTCATCTTTTAAAGCGCAGTTTATACATTCTGTCAAATCTTCAGGCAAAACGCAATTCGCCCTTATACACATACCGCAAACTGCTGATTCAATTGTTTTCACATTTATTTCACGCATCAGTACCACAACCTAACTTAAAATCCTATAAAATATCAGCTGCAAACTATTTCTCCGTCAGCGATAACCATTTTCGGTTTTGCGTATAACGTTAAAGGATCCGTATCAAACAAAACCATGTCCGCATCTTTTCCAACTTCAACCGTGCCTACTCTGTCGGAAATTCCACAAATTTCAGCCGGATTAACAGTAATTGATTTTATTGCTTCATAATAATCCATTCCTTCACGGACGGCAAGACCGGCGCAAAGCGCAAGGTATTGAATCGGTATAACCGGGTGATCCGTTACAATTGCAGTTTTAATGCCCGCCTTGCTTAATATACCGGGGTTTGCCGGGGTCGAGTCCTTAAGTTCCGGTTTGCTTCTGTCGCAAAGCAAAGGTCCGCTCAATGCGGTAACTCCTTTTTCGGCAAGTTCTTTTTCAATCAAATGGCCTTGCGTGCAGTGAACAATAGAATAATTTAAGCCAAATTCATTTGCAATTCTAACTGCGGTAAAAATGTCATCTGCTCTATGCGCATGTATATGAGCAGGAAGGCCTTGCTCAAAAAGCAAAGCAAGCGCTTCAAGTCTTGCGTCAAACTCGCTTTTATCTTCATCATTTCGCTTTGATATATATTCCATGGCTTTGGTCAACTGTTCGCGAATAATCGCCGCAGTTGCCATTCTTGTGCTTGGCGCTGTTTTTTTTTCGTTGTAAACTGTTTTCGGGTTTTCGCCTAACGCAAATTTCATAGCAACCGGCGCTTTAACTATCATATCATCTATGCATCTGCCGTAAGTCTTGATTGCCGCAATTTGCCCCGCGATTGGATTTGAACTGCCGGGGCCCGACAAAACACAAGTAACTCCTGCCCGCAGTGCTTCACTAAAACAGATATCCAGCACATTAATAGCGTCGATTGCGCGAAGATGAGGTGTGCAAGGGTCGGTCATTTCATTGCAGTCATCACCCTCAAAGCCAAGTGAGTCCTCACATATGCCTATATGCGTATGAGCATCGATAAATCCCGGAAAAATCATTAAACCATTGGCATCATAAGCATCACCGCCCGGGAAGTCTTCCATTTTGCCCAAAGCGGTAATTTTATTGTTAAATTCAACAAAACCGTTATTGATGATATCTCCGCACATCGTATAAATCTTGGCATTAATTATATTCATTTTAATCTCCTTCATTCAACTATCCTATAAATAAAAGGAACGGACAGATTAGTCCGCCCCTAATAGACATTATCATCTAAAATTATGGCAATTAATTAAGTATTCGATACAAGCTGCTATTGTTTCCCGCCTCTGCGAGAATAACCACCGCCATGCTTTGATTCGGTTGAATGCTTCAGGTCGGTTATCTTTTCATCACTTACCTGTTTAAATCTAGCCATCATATCCTCAAAGGATTGGCTGTCAGCAGAAGGTGACGCTTTCCCTCCCTGCCAAACACTGCCATTTGTGCGTTTAGTTGGCGCGGAACGGGGTCTTTGCTGTTTAGGCGACTGCTGCTCAGTCTCCATTGCCTTTTTTATGGAAAGACTTATTTTTCCATCCTCGCCAACACTAAGAACCTTAACTTTAACCTCTTGGTTTACAACAAGATGTTCCTTTATGTCATTAACATAAGTTCCTGACACTTCAGAAATATGGACCATTCCCGTTTTTCCGCCTTCAAGTTCAACAAAGGCCCCAAAGTTTGTCAAACCTGTGATTTTGCCGTCTAATAATGCTCCTACCTCTACCTGCATAAAAAAGAATTAGCCTCCTTAATTACTCCCTGCTGAAATGTCATAATATACCCTCTCGCCGGGCATTACATAACCTCGATCTTTTCGCGCGATATGTTCAATATATTCAGATTTGTTGCCGTTATCTTTCTTTACTTCTTTAATAATTCGCTGCAGCTCATTGTTTTCATAATCCTGAGTTTTAATTTCTCTGTTAACCACAGCAATAGCCCATGTCTGTTCTTGAATTTTTCCTTGAAGACTATACCATGTAACAAATAAATAGCAAACTAATCCGAGCAAAAACACGGATAGAATGATACTGTAATTTCTTTTTTTCACGGTTCCTGAAAACATTCCAAAGATTACCTTCTTAATTTACTTTAACACTTAATTGTAATAAATTATACACATAATAAACTAAATTTTCAAGTATTTTTTTAGTTTTATTATAAATATTTATAATTATTTTATCAATTATGAAATAATAAGCCATTTATTTCCCTATTTTGCATCATTAATGGATTTAATTTAAAAATAATATATTTATATTGTTAAACAAAACTTATATAATTTTAAACAAAAGTGTAGCAGATTCCTTCGTAGCATATTCAGAAACAGCCAGAACTTGAATTTTCAGCTTATTTGAGCCCATTGATACTTCAATAATATCGTCAATTTTAACCTCATAAGAAGCTCTTGCCGGTTTGCCGTTTACAAGAACATGCTTTGCGTCGCATACTTCATTTGCAATGGTCCTGCGTTTTATTATTCTGGAAACTTTTAAGTACTTATCTAATCTCATATCTGACCTCATTAAACTTTCAGGGGCACAGCTTGTGTGCCCCTGAACGCATTATAAAAAATCCAAACCATTTCAAAAAAGAGGTAAACAGCCGAGTGAAGTTGATTACGCTTATTTCTGCAAACTATCCTTTAATGCCTTGCCGGCCTTGAATGCCGGAGATTTGGACGCAGGGATTGTGATTGCCGCGCCTGTCTTTGGGTTGCGTCCTTGCTTTGCAGCATGGGCACGAACTTCAAAAGTGCCGAAACCGATAACCTGGACTTTGTCGCCTGCTGCAAGAGCTTCGCTGATGCAATCAAAAACTCCGTTTACCGCTTTTGCTGCATCTTTCTTGTTCATGCCTTCTTTTGCCGCGACCGCATCGATAAATTCTGCCTTATTCATTCTTTTTTCCTCCATTTTATTTATTTATGAAATACTAGCAATAGTATATCATCCTTTTTCTTGTTTTGCAATATCCCAAAGCAAATTTAATTTTTCAATGCCGGCGGTCTGTAAATCTATTTTCTCACTTTCCGCAAGCTGCTCAACTATTGCAAAACGCTTAATAAATTTTTCTGTGGCTAATGAAAGGGCTTCCTCGGCATCATGACCTGTGAAACGGGAAACATTAACAACCGAAAACAAAACATCTCCAAGTTCTTCCATCGTCTCTTCAGTTTTTCCATCGCTTATTGCGTTTTTGAGTTCGTGTATTTCTTCGTCAAGCTTTTCCAGAGCACCGGAAATATCCGGCCAATCAAAACCGACTGAGGCAGCTTTATGCTGAACCTTTGAACTTCTCATTAAAGCTGGCAGCTCTTTGGGAACAGAAAGCATAGCCTGGCTTCTGTTAATTTGTCCCTTTGACTTTCTTTTTATTGCATCCCAGTTTGTTAATACTTCAGAAACGCCCGAAACATTAATGTTTCCAAAAACATGAGGATGCCTTTCGATCAGTTTTTTGCAAATGCCGTCCGAAACATCATCAATGTTAAATTCACCAGTTTCTGTTTCCATTTGAGCATGGAAGACAACCTGCATCAGCAAATCTCCGAGTTCTTCGCACAATAAATCATTATCACACTTATTGATTGCCTCAATTACTTCATAAGTTTCTTCAATTAAATTTTTTTTTATACTTTCGTGTGTTTGCTCCGTATCCCAAGGACAGCCGCCGGGTGCTCTCAAGCAACGAATAATATCTGTAAGATCATAAAAATTGTAGTTTAATTTTGGTGTAAAACCGTCAATCATTTTTGTCTCCATAAGAAAATATTTTACTTATTCATTATTTTACCCCAAAAGACTATATTTATCAAGCACTTTTGCAATATTTTTTCCTCCCGGAAGTGCCGAGACATCTTCCCTTGTCATACCTTTTAGAAGAATAATTGAAATCGTAAACACAATAAATGCCGAAATTATTGAAACGACAGTCGCAATTGCCATACTTTTCATATCAACAGCTGGATAGCCGGAATTTAATGTTTTGTACAGCAGAACATAACTTAACTTCGCGGTAACACCGCTCAGTGCTGCGGCTGTAAGCGGTTTAATCAAAACAGAAATAATATTCGGCCTGACTTTAGATATCTTCAACAGATAATAAAGGTTCATTCCGACAATAATCGTATAGCAAACTATCGAACCGAACGGTGCGCCTTTTATGTTAAATCTTGGTGTGCCAACCAAAGTGAAATTACAAATAATTTTGGCAATTGCCCCGATTGCAAGTGACTTTAACGGAATTTCGGCTCTTCCTATTGCCTGAAGCATATTTGTGATAGGTGTTGAAACCGACATTAACGCAGTCGCATAACCATAAACAGCAACCAAAGGCGCTGCAATTGAAATAATATCTGCGCTGTCGCCTCTTCCGTAAAGCAATGTCAATATAGGCGTTGCAAGAACAGCAATTCCGATGCCTGTGGGCAAAGACATAAGCATCGTTATACGCAGAACCGTTTCAACGGTTTCTTTCGCGCTTTTATGATCGTTTGTTGCCCATGCTGCTGATAATGCCGGCAAAGCGCTTACCCCTAAAGAGACAACTATCATCGGCATCAGGCTTTTGAAATCAAGAGCGGCGCCGTATACACCCCAAAGATATTTTACAATATCTTTATCAACAATGTGCGCTGCGGCGATTGAACCTGCATACATACTTTTTATTAAACCGGCATTTTTTGATACCGCGGAAGTCAGCCTTGTTTGTATTGTTACCGTATCGATTAAATTAGTAATATTTAGAACCAAAGCACTGGTAGCCATCGGAATGGCTGTTATTATTATCCGCTTTCTGATTGATTTTCTCGATGGCGGAACCGGGGAATCATTTAAATTCTCAAGTGTTATTCCATCGCCTTTTCTTTTATAAAGAATTATTAAATAAGCTGTGCCTATTACAGTGCCCAACGTTACACCCAAAATGGCTCCCGCCGCACTGATAGGATATAAATGGCTGTAGGCATCCGCCAGATTTGATGCTTTTTTCCCAAAAACCATGCCGGTTGCATTATAATGGGACAAACCGGTTTTCATGATTGTGTAGGATATCGCTAGCCCAAAAACGAGTTTGACAACGGCTTCGTATATTTGAGAAACCGAAGTAGGTTTCATATTGCGCAAGCCTTCAAAATAACCTCTGTACGCCGACATCATGCAACAAAAAAACAGCGATGGTGAAATCGACATAACTGCCGGGAAATTACGGGGATCGGCTACAAGATGCGTATACGGATATGCGAGAAGAAAAATTATTATGGTGCCTACAATTCCTATATAAAAAAACATACGTCTTGTGATAGTAAAAATCATGCGGGCTTCTTTATAATGTTTTAGCGCTACACTTTCCGATACAAGCCTTGCAACGGCAATAGGCAATCCAGCCATTGATATTGCGTAAATCGGAGTATACAATTCATATGCGGAATTAAAATAGCCTCTTCCGACTCCGCCGATATACGCCGTCATTGAAATTTTAAAAATTAAGCCAATAACCGTTACAATGATAACACCTGCGGACAGAACTAATGCTCCGCCAAGCACTGATTGCTTTTTGTTTTCGATCAAAAACTACACTTCCTAAAATTGTTGAAAAATGTTAATCATTTTTCTTCGATAAATTGCTGATCTCAATCCTTATTTCTTCAAGGTCTTTTTTAACTTTTTTAATTTCTTCGACAATTTCAATGTTCCTGCTGCCGGTTTCCGGAACACTGTCTAAAACCGAAAAATACAGCTTCCCAAGTTCCTCGTAAAGGCTTGAAAGCTTATTTTCGAGTTCTATAGCAGAAAGCTTTTTCTTTGATATAATCAATATTTCTTCTGTTCGTTTTCCGACGTTTTTGCCTACTGTTTTGGCGGTGGATACCGCATCATCAAAAAAACTCATTTAATTTTTCCTCTTTTCAAAATTTATAAAATAATATTCAAAATAATTTTACAAATTATAGCACACTTACAATTAAATGGCAATAATTTTCATTTTGCCGTATGACAATTTCACACAAATTCACGCATCAGCGAGTCAAGCGGAACCGCATCCAACGGTAATGATTCAAAACGAATTAAACTGTTTGTTATTCTTTGAGCTGCCTGGTAATATATACTTTCACCGGCAATTTTTTCAAGCAACGGAATCGCATAATCGCGGAAAATACATGGCTCGAAGCTATGTATTGAATCAATAAAATAATTGGCATTGTTTTTATAAGGAAAAAGATATTTTTCTTCTCCTTTAAGCACACTTTGCCACCCATAAAAAGTATTTTCGACTGTGCTTGAACGAAAATTGTAATCGCGGACCAAGCGCCTTATAAACCGCAAATCCCTTTTTCCCAATAAAACATCTGAATTATTATCATATATACGGGATGAAACACTTATATAGACTTTAACAAGTTTTTCTTGAGGAAGTATATCTGTTATTCTGGGATTTAATGCATGTATTCCTTCGATTATCACAACATCGTTTGAAGTCAGTTCAAGGAAATCAATTTGCTCGCTGCGCTTTCCGATTGTAAAGTCAAAAATCGGAAGTTCGCTCGCACCTTTAATCAATATATTGTCCAAACATTTCTCCAATATAGGCAAGTCAAGCGCATAAACGGTTTCAAAATCCGGTGAGCCGTCTTCATTTAGGAATGTCGCTCTTTGATCTTTATAAAAATTGTCCAACGAAACACTGTATGCCTGTATTCCGAACTTTTTAAGTTCGTGAGAAAGAAGCATTGCGCTTGTTGTTTTACCAGAGGCGCTTGGTCCCGAAAGCATAATGATTTTACAATTCGGAGTATTTTTTATGTTTTCAGCAAGAGTCTCAATAGTTTTACTGTATTTTTCCTCTGAAATTCTGATAAATTCCAAAGGCGATGCAATAACTTGCCGGTTAATATCTTCAAGTTTCAATAATTTTTCTGACATATTTACCCTCGATTTTCTGTTATCTTACTAAACATTATATTTGCTGAAAAATTCAGAAATAGCTTTTTTTCTTTCAATAAGCTCACTGAAGCGGCTGTTATATTCATAAGGATACTTAAAATTGAAGATTCTTTCAATATGGCTGCCGTTTTTCTCCTTCAGTTTCGTAACAGCCCCTGCTCCTGCCGACAGAACTGTCTGACATTCCTCCATCATAAACACATTATAAATACCTTCATACCCCGGTTTGCACCAGCCTATATTTTCCAAATTGCCAACAGAACGGCTTTGCCTATACATATAATACGGATGATACCCGCTGATTGGCAGTTTGTTTTGAGCCAGATTCAGCATTTCGGCCGTTTTTCCGCTGTCAAAGACCTTTTCGCCCTGTGCAACAAGCGAAGATGACCGCTTTAATGCCAGCGTGTGCACTGTGATATTTTCCGGTTCGAGATTCCGGGAAATTTCCAGAGTATTTCTGAAACTTTCCAATGAATCATTTGGCAGCCCTGCGATTAAGTCCATATTAATGCTTTCGAACCCGACTAATCTTGCTAAGTTATATGCTTTTAATGTGCATTCAGATGTATGCTTTCTTCCGATTGCCTCAAGTACATCATCATTGAATGTTTGGGGGTTAATACTTATTCTTGTTACTCCGTTGTTCTTAAGGGTTGACAGTTTTTCCTTTGTTATGGTATCGGGGCGCCCGGCTTCAACCGTATATTCATCGAGATAAGAAAGATTAAAGTTTTTTCCGATCGCCTTACAAATTCGGTCTAAATCAGTTGCTTCAAGGCTTGTAGGCGTTCCGCCTCCAAAATAGATTGTCTGAGGGTTTATTCCCAACATTGATGCTATCTTTCCTATTTTTTTTAACTCAAAAAATAAATTTTCGATGTATTCGGGCAAAAGCTTTCTTGCGTTAACGGCCGTTATTGAATGTGAAACAAAAGAGCAATAGCTGCACCTTGACGGGCAAAACGGGATTGAAACATAGAGGCTGAAACAATTCTTTCTTGCTCTGCTGATTATTCCTGCCTCAGCATTGGCAACTGTTATTGCCAAATTTGTCTTTTCACTGCTCACCAGCAAATCGTTGCGAAAATATGAGGCTGCCCCTTCTTCGCCGCATTGTTTGATTAAATTTATCATGAGTTTTGAAGGACGCACGCCTGTTAATATTCCCCAACTTGGTATATAACCAGTTAAATAGACCATAGAATCAAAAAGAGCGACAGCCATTTGCCGCTCACATTCCGCTAAAAGGTTATTATGATTTATATCAACTGCGCAGCTGCGCATATTTACAGCATTGCCAAGTTGTACTTCTACGGTAAGGTTGACTGTTTGTTCCTTCTTAATAAAAATAGTAGTTACGATTTTATCTTCATTACCTTCATTTTTATTATAAACGGTTTTTATTTTTTCATCCGGGAAAAACACACGGCAAAGATTTTCCATCTCATAATGAAAATTATGTCCAATAACCCGAAGTATCATGATAGGCCCCTCAAATATCTGTTATGCTGTCTTTCTTCGTCAAGTGATGTTGAACGGTCGTGACCCGGAAAAACACTGTAATCCCCTTTTAAATCAATAATCCTGCGAAGTGAGTTTTTCATATCTGCCATGTTTCCGCCGGGAAGATCCGTTCTGCCGATTGTATGATAAAACAAGGTATCCCCCGAAAATATTTTTTTTTCGCTCTCACAAATGAAACAAACTCCGCCGGGCGTGTGGCCAGGCGTAAAAAGCACTGTCAACCCGGTTTCTCCAAATATAAGGCTCATGCCGTCCTCAAGATAAAAGTCAGCTGTTAAACTCTTTTGCACTTCTTTAAAACGATGCCCGGCCCCGCTGTCAAGCTCGCTTTCAAGGCAACGCGCGTCATTCCTGTTGATGCCGACTTGTGCTCCAGTATATTGCTGAAGGTCATACACACCCAGTATGTGGTCATAGTGCCCATGCGTGAGCAATATATATTTAACCTTTTTAATTTCACCGTCAGTCAAGACTTTTTTGAGTTCGTCAGTAAAATCGCCCGGGTCAATGACGATTGCTTCTTTACTTTCATTGTCTGCGAGTATATAGCAATTCGCATTGATGGCTCCGAGAGGGACACAAAACTGAATCATTTTGATACTTCCTTTTCGCCGCAATTATAAGTACAGGTTGAGAAATTAATTTTAACGGTTAATTGTTTTCAACCCCGATTTTTGCCAGCTATCGGTATCAAGGATAATTGTGACCGGACCGTCATTAAGAATATATACTTTCATATCGGCCGCGAATATCCCTTTCTGAACATTGGATATACCGCATTCCGATAATTTCCCTGCAAAGTATTCATATAAGCGGTTTGCTTCCAAAGGTTCCGCAGAATCCGTAAAAGAAGGTCTGTTCCCCTTTTTTGTGTCCGCGCACAAGGTGAATTGAGAAATCACCAAAGCGGAACCGCCAACATCTGCTATCGATAAGTTCATTTTCCCCTGCTCATCGCAAAATATTCTTAACCTTGCGATCTTACCGGCAAGTAAATCCGCCTCTTTTTCAGAATCTCCGTTAACTACGCAGAGCAAAACAGTATATCCGTACTCAATTGCGCCTACAGTTATTCCATCAACAGTAACCGATGAATTCAATACTCTTTGGATAACCGCTTTCATTTTATCACACCCGTCATGATTTCTAAACGCCGGCCCGTTCAACGCCTAATACACCGCTGATTTTTTCGAGTTTAGCGATAACGCTTTTCAAATGCTCAACGCCGTTTACAGTAATTGTCATCGTAAATGAGCTGCGTCCGTCTTTAAAATTCCGCGTGTTTATATCATGAATCATGACCCTCATGCTTGCCAATTGTCCGGATATATCCGCAAGCATTCCTACTCTGTTTAAGCAGGAAATAAGAAGTGTGGATTTGAATTCTTCGCGTACATTTTTATCCCAATATGCGTTAAGCCACCGTTCCGGCTCGCTTGAAACCATAACTGTCTTCGGAACATTATTGCAATCCCTCTTGTGAATTGAAACACCGTGGCCGCGTGTGATAAATCCGATGATTTCATCACCTGGCAATGGATTGCAGCAGCGTGAAAACTTGACAAGACAGTTGTCTATTCCCTCCACTATAACACCCTCACTGCTCTTTGGCTTTTTTTTATCGGGTGTAATAACAACATCCGGACCCGCAATTCCCTTGAAGGCCTTTGAATAGTCATCTTTAATGCGCGGCATTAATCTGTTTATTGATATGCCGCCGTAGCCTATTGCCGCATAAAAATCATCTACTGTATTACAATGCTGGCGTTCGGCTATTTTCTTTACGAAATCCTGCAAGGCATCATCGGTAAGCCGAATATAATTTCGTTTAAATTCTCTTTCAACATCAAGTTTGCCTTCAACAATATTCTCTTCACGCCGTTCTTTTTTGAACCAGGCTCTGATTTTATTGCGGGCCTCGCTTGTTTTTACGATTTTCAGCCAGTCGCGGCTTGGGCCTTTCCCCTGCTGCGAAGATGTCAGAATATCTACAATCTCACCCGTTTTCACTTGATAATCGATGGAAACAATCCTTCCGTCAACCTTGGCACCAACCATTCTGTTGCCGACAGCCGAGTGAATAGCATAGGCAAAATCAATAACCGTTGCACCCAAAGGAAGGTTGATAACATCTCCCTTGGGCGTAAAAACAAAAACTTCTTCCGGCACCAAATCACTCTTGATTGTTCGAATCAGGTCTTCAACATCCTCGGATTCCTCCTGACTCTCAATCAGTTGCCTTACCCAAGCAAGCTTTTCTTCAAATTTTACATTTCCGCTGATGCCGAGTTTATATTTCCAATGTGCCGCAATACCATATTCGGCTGTTCTGTGCATCTCCCGCGTACGAATCTGAACTTCAAATGGTATCCCTTCTTTACCGATTACCGTGGTATGAAGTGATTGATACATGTTCGGCTTTGGGGTTGAAATGTAGTCTTTAAACCTGCCGGGTATGGGACGAAACATATCATGAATAACACCAAGTGAATTATAACAGTCAATGACAGTGTTTACGATGATTCTGACTGCATAAATATCATATATTTCATCAAAATTTCTATTCTGCATATACATTTTTCTGTAAATGCCATGCACACTCTTGATTCTGCCTTCAACAACTGCATCGGGAATAATTGCAGCTATTCGTTCTCTAACCTTTGCCTTTATGTCTTCTAAAAACTCTTTGCGCGATTTGCTTTGAGCTTGAAGGGATTCCTCAATCTCATGGTAGGCAACCGGATCCAAATAGCTTATTGCTAAATCTTCCAGTTCTTCCTTAACTGTTCTGATACCAAGCCGATGAGCTATTGGTGCATATATTTCAAGGGTTTCCAACGAAGTATCTCTTCGCTTTTGTGGAGGCATAAAGCTCAGTGTGCGCATATTGTGAATTCTGTCCGCAAGCTTGATAATAATTACTCTGATATCCTGTGACATGGCGAGCAGCATTTTTCGGATATTTTCAGCCTGCTCCTCTTCTCTTGTTGAAAGCGGTACCTTGCCGAGTTTTGTCACTCCGTCAACAAGTGACGCTATGTCTTCTCCGAAAGTTGTTCTGATATCCTCAATTGTAACATGTGTGTCCTCAACAGTGTCATGAAGCAATGCCGCAATAATTGACGGCGGGTCCATGCCTAATTGAATCAAGATTTGAGCAACGGCAACGGGATGACTGATGTATTGTTTACCGGAACGGCGAAATTGTCCGCTATGCGCTTTGCATGCGATTTCATATGCTTTGTCAATCAAAGCAAGTTCTTCGGGTTTACAGCTTTTTTCAAGGGTCTCCCTCAGCTGTGCATATCCGTCATCGTTTAGTTCACCGGCGCTCATCAGTTCATCTCCTTTGCAATTTATTTCGGAAGTTAAATATTTCTTAGTTTTTGTAATATGACCGAATCATCAAGATTCACTTTTTTTTGTTCGGTGTTCATGACGATTCTGCCGTCTTGAGCCTGTTCAATTACACCTAATTCAAGCATTGCGTCAATGGCTATCATCACAGCGCAAATTCTGCCCCCATCATCATTTATTTGCATACAAAGCACTTCACAATCCTGCTTTTTCCCGCATTGAGTCTTAATAGCTCTGTATATTGCTGCAAATATTTCCCTTTCCGGCAGAGCCCTTTCAATTTCTGTCCGGATAAGAGGCTCACCGCGAATAAATTTTTCATATAATCTTATGCCTGTAAGAATTTTATCCTCATTTAAACCTGACAATCGAATATTTTTTATCTGTGTATTCACACTGATAACTTTTTTATATTCATTGTTTTCAAAAGTAACTGCCAAATCTACAACATCACCGGATTTATACGGGAAATCTGCAGTATTTGAGTTGAAAATAATTGCGGCTGCTTTTGCTTCTCCCTTTGAAATAGTCAGCCGTGTATGCTTACCTTCGGAAACCGGCTGTATACCTTCAATTTTCATCCCAAAAAGTCCGAATATCGGCTGCGGATTTTCCGCACCGAATGGTTCAAAAGCAGTAAGCGCGGCAGTTACCTCGGTACTGATTGCGTTAGGGTTTAATCTGAAATCAATTTTTTGCACTGGGAAAGGCATCTCAACCTTTGCGGCATAACTATTTATTGCAATTCGGAACTCATCGATCTTATCATTTTTAATTCCCAAGCCAGCTGCCAAGGTGTGCCCGCCGAAATGGGTCAAATATTCGGAAACCGCGCTAAGCGCATCATATAACGAAAACCCCTCAAGACTTCTGCCTGAGCCTCTGGCTGTTTCTGTATCTTTGGAGATTATTATGCATGGGCGTCCGTATTTTTCAACCATTCTTGAGGCAACAATCCCTATAACTCCGCTGTGCCATCCGTCTCCGTCTGCTACAATTATCCTGTCATACTTTCGGGCCGGGAAACTGACAAACTGCTCTTCAACTTTGTTGAGTATTTCAAGTTCTGTTTTTTGCCTTTGCAGGTTCGCTTCATTAATTTCCTTGGCAAGGCTTTCAGCATAAGAATCATCATCGGTTAACAGCAGTTCCAACGCCCTGTTAGCCGAACCCATCCTGCCTGCTGCATTAATTCTTGGGGAAAGATAGAATGCCAAACTTGAAGAATTTATTTTCTTTTCTTTAACAGCAGCAACATCAAGCAGTGCTTCCACACCAATCCTTGGAAAACTGCTGATAGCTTTTATACCCATTTTTACAATTGTTCTGTTTTCCCCGATTAACGGCACAATATCTCCGATTGTGCCGATTGCTAAAAGATCACCGAAATCCTGCATGAGTTCTTCCGGGTCACCGCCGTCAAGCGCGCAAACTAATTTAAAAGCAACACCCACTCCGGCAAAGTCTTTGAATTGTATTGTGCAATCCTCTCGATGCGGGTCAATAACTGCTATAGCGGCCGGAAGCGTTTCTTTAGGTTTGTGATGGTCTGTAATAATTAAATCCATGCCCAAATCTGTTATTAATTTCGCTTCATCTATTGAATTTACCCCATTATCTACGGTAACAATAAGCTTTGCACCCATTTGCTGCAAAACAGACACAGATTCCACGCTTAACCCGTAACCTTCTGTTTGCCTGTCCGGTATATAACTGCCGACATTTGCTCCCCTTGCTTCGAGGTAAGAAACCATTAAGGCCGTTGATGTAACACCGTCGGCGTCGTAGTCACCAAAGACTATAATGGACTCGTTATTATCGATGGCAAGAGTTAATCTCTTTACAGCTTTTTCCATATCAGGTAAATCATAAGGATCGCTGAAAACAGGAAATTGCTCATTAAAAAATGCTGAAAGCTCAGCTTTACTTCTTAAACCCCGTGAAACCGCAAGCAACGCGACAAAAGGGTTAAGGCTGTAATCTTGCGCAATTTGAGCGGCTAAATCTTTGTCACAGGATGATATTTGCCATTTTTTTCGAATCAAACTATTCAATCCCTTCAATTGAGATATTGTAGCATTTTCTTATATAACAATCAAGAAAAAGTTATATTCTGCGTTATATATCAAGCAATTTTGCGCTTCAATTTTTAAATAAATCCGGTTCATATAATTGCATTTACACTAATTTACTGATATAATTTTTGTCAAGATACATATTGTCAAAAGAAGCAAATTTGTAACATTGAATTTTAGGAGGCAAGCACGATTTATAAAATTGAAAACGGTTTTTTATGCGCGGAAATCAACGATTACGGTGCGGAGCTTCATTCGCTTCGCTCAAAGCAAAGCGGAATTGAATACCTTTGGCAAGGCAATCCAGACATTTGGAACGGACAGTCTCCGCTGTTATTCCCAATAATCGGGCAGCTTTTAGACGGCAGATTCAATTATAAAGACAAGGATTACTTTTTACCAAAGCACGGTTTTGCTCGTAAAAGCATATTTGAATTTATCACGCTTAATGATGCGAGTGCTGTTTTGTCACTTAAAAGCAACGAGTCCACCCTTGCAATCTATCCGTTTCAATTTGAGCTGCAAGTAAGTTTCACACTCATTGAAAAAGGAATCAAGGTCAGCCATACCGTTATTAATAAAGATGATGAGAACATGTATTTTTCCATCGGCGCTCATCCCGGTTTTAATTGCGAACTCGGAGATTATCTTGAGTTTTCCGAAGAAGAGACGCTTGAAACAGAAAGAATCGGTGAAGATGCAATCGTAATTGATGAAAAGTTCCCGCTTCTGAATTGTGAGCGAAAAATCGAAGTAACGGCTGACATTTTTAAAAACGACGCACTATTTTTGTCCGGGATCAAGTCTTCACAAATAAAACTTAAAAGCCCCCGGCATAACCGGGAGCTTCTTTTCGATTTCGGGAAAGCACCATTTTTAGGTATATGGGCTAAGCCTGCGGCGCCTTATGTTTGTATTGAACCGTGGTATGGAATTAATGACAGTTATCACAAAGTAAAAAATATTTCCGAAAAAAGAGGAATCCAAAAACTTGAAGCTTTTGAAAGTTTTAATTTTGCCTGGTCAGCGCAAATAATCGAACCGGTTTAGTTAACATTAAACTTTGAACCTGTACCCGACACCCCAAACAGTTTCAATATACTGTGGGTTTGAGGAATCTTCTTCAATCTTGTCGCGTATCCGGTTAATATGGACGGTTACCGTTGATGTTTCACCCAATGCGTCAAATCCCCAAATTTTGTTAAATAGATCATCTTTGCTGAAAACGATATTCGGGTTTGAAGATAAGAAAAGCAGAAGATCAAACTCTTTATTTGTTAATGTTACCTCCGACTTATTTATAAAAACACGCCTTGCGTTTATATCGATATTCAAGTGGCCGATTGAAATCTGCTCATGCTCTTTCCCCTCGCCCTTTGCTGTTAAACGCTCATATCTGGCAATGTGCGCATGTACCCTGGCAACAAGTTCAGACGGACTGAAGGGCTTAACAATATAATCATCTGCACCAAGCCACAATCCGCGGATTTTATCGATATCCTCCTTCTTTGCAGAGACAAAAAGAATGGGGATATCGCTTTTTTTGCGAATCTGTTTGCAAACTTCAAACCCGTCAACACCCGGCAGCATAACATCAAGTAAAATCAAAGAATAGTTGTTTTCATTGAAATAACTCAACGCGGAAACGCTGTCATTGCAAATATCCGATTCATAGCCGTTCGCCGCCAAATAATCTCGTTCAAGCTCGGCAATATTTTTTTCATCCTCAACAATCAGAATTTTATTATTCATCTTCAACACCCTTTTTTTCAATTAATGGCAGCAAAATATTAATTGCAAGCCCTCCGATTTCACTTTTTTGTGCCCAGATTTTTCCGTTATGCCGTTCTATAATTTGACGGGTAATTGCGAGCCCCAATCCGCTTCCGCTGCTGACATTTGTTCTGGCCTTATCACTTCTGTAAAACCTGTAAAATATTTTTTCCATTTCATTTTCCGGTACACCCAAACCGTTATCGGTAACAATAATTTTTAAAAATTTATTTTCTTCCAAACTCAAGTTTATGATAACCCTGCTGTCTGTAATATCTGTGCGCTTATATTTAATACTGTTATCGACTATATTCATTATAGCTCTTCTGAATTGCGTTGTGTCAATAGATACAAAAGTATTTGAGGGGCAAAAGTAGTTCACGCTCGTTGTTATATTGTACCTGCCAAGCGTAGTTTCGAGTTCCTCTTTGCAATCCTCAAAAAAAGCGGCGATATCAAGTTTCTCAAAATAGAACGGTAATTTATTTAAATCAAGCTTGGATGACATTGAGAGCTCGCTGACCAGCTTATCCATATCGTTCGCTGTATTATAAATTGTTTTCAGGTAATGCGCGCGCTTTTCCGGCGTATCGGCAATACCGTCAATCAATCCGGAGGTGTAACCTTTTATTGATGTTAAAGGTGTTCCAAGGTCGTGTGATATGCCGGCAATCATCTCAATTCGATTTTCCTCATAACGCTGCTGCGATTCAACAGATTGCTTAAGCCGCCGCTGCATCTCGTCAAAGTCGGAGCAGACCTGACCAATTTCATTTTTTGACTGATAACCGATTTCAAATTCCAAATTGCCGTCTCTTATTTCATGCGTTGCGGTGCGGAGTTTTTTTAGCGGTTCCATGATACCCTTTGACGAAATAATGGCAAGAAGACCGTTTGTTATCAGAACAGCAAAAATAGCAATTAAGAAAAGAATCTCCAGCATTTTATTGCTGTAATTAATTAAATTCGCCGAAGTCCCGTTATCCGTGCCTCCGACTACGCCAGTCATTGTCGGGTTAGCAACAATGATTCTAAGCGTTTCGCCGGTACTTAACTTTGAAACATCGGTCAGCACTGTTCCGGAATGGCTTGCGTTTATCATAGAATCTTTATATATGTCACTGCTTTGGTTCACTGCTGCAAAAATTTTGGAAATATCGGAGAGAGTAGAACCTTTTGTTAAATAGATTGATTTATTGTCAAGCAAAACCGCCAGCATAGCGCCGGTTTTATCAATGCCTTTGCAAATATCAAGAGCTTGCTCGGTTATAAGATTCTTTGTTTTTGCTTTTTCATTTGACGGCAGTGTTTCCGATGCCGATGTAGTGAGTTCTATGCTGTTAACCGTCGCCTGCACAGCAATCTGTTTTTCTAAGGCGCTTACATTGCGCTGCAGCTGATAAACTGATATAAAGCCTAAATAATCTGTCAGTCTGGTTTCAGGGCTCATGCCCTTTACAAAATATACCCAGGCAGGCATTAAAATGCTTGTAAAAACTACAACAATCGTAATTGGAATAATTATCATAAGCATATTCGTTATTAAAAGTCTATTTCTAATCGAAAGGTCTTTTATTTTCATCAGATCACCTCGAACTTGCAATATTTAATATTATAACACTTTTAGATTTTATTTCAATTCCCTTCATACCGGTAAGGAGACGGTTCATAAAAATGACCCGTCTCCAAAAACAGCATCCTGTTTAAAAAAAGAAATAATAACACCTCAGTAATTATTATTCATTTTAATTTATATTCAGCAATATATATTACTGAATATTCGCGACTTCCATATCCTCAGCTTCACTTTGATCTGTTTCTTCAAGGATGGTAACATTTTTCCTGATTTCAAGCCTGTCATAGTACTTCTTAAACCGAACTCCTACATTGTATTTCTTTCCGCAGTCATGGCAATAAAACAATGCGCGGAAGTATTGGTTTGAACTTTTCCATTCGGTTATTTGTTCGGCATCTTTCTCACAAAATGTACAGAAGTAGCATAATTGAGATTTATCAACCAATGGATTATTGATATTTGTTATCGCGTGTGCTTTAAAAGAAAGCCTCGAATAAAAAGAAGCGTCACAAGGTTTTATCAATTTTTCAAGCTGTTCAGCATCAAAGCATTTTTTAAAGCATTCAGCGCTTAAAAGGCTGTCGTCAAGCGCTCTGTGAGAGGCGTAATCATCATCTTTAATACAAAGCAACTGGGCGGCTGCCGAAAGTCCTATTTGTTTGGATGCAGGTGTTTTTAAAACATTTTGAAAAAGCTTTTGCAAGTCTGCATAATTTGTCAGAAATGGTATGGTGCCAAACCCGTTAAGGTAACGGAAATTGTCTATCAGCACCCTGATATCACCGTCGCCCCAAGTTAAAACAACATTTTCTTCCATTCCTATCCAACGGCGAAACTCTCCGAATGCCTGCGTGAACGGTATCCCTCCATCCAAGTCTTCATTCGTGATGTTCGTTAACCGTTTTACGCTTCCGCGCAGCTTTTTGCCGATTTGTGATTTTATCAGATACGAAAAAGTATCAACGACTTCAAGGTTTTCATCGAGCTTAACTGCACCGATTTCAATAACCTCATTAATAAAGCCTTGAATTTTTTTACCGTATGTATTATTCCATTCCAAGTCCATAATAATGTACTTCATGAAAACATCCTTTGCTGTTAATTTGCATCAATATATTCATATTAGAATAACATCGAATATAATATACCAAATAACAAAATAATACAAGTGTTTTTTAAGAATTTGGATATATCATATATAGTTTTTTAAGTTTTTGGGATAAAAAAACGGAGTCAGCAGCAATACCGGCTCCGATATAATCTTAGATTGACTTAATCCTGAAGGCTTTTACTCCATGGCTCGGAACATTAATAATGATGTTTTTTTCGACAATTTCCGAAGTCTTTTCCCAAAGGTCATATACTTCATATTTATCGGTAAATGGTAAATCCACATACATCTGGCAAACAAGTTCCTGAATACTTTGTTCAAACAATTTCTCTTCGCCGCTTTTATTGAAAAAGCACAATGCCAAATCGTTGCCTTGCAACGGTTTAATCAGCGTATCACATATTCCGTTTGTTTTTAATCTGCGGCACTGAATGCCTAAAGCATCCTGGTCAACAGCTATCATATCTGCATTGGTAACGATTTGCAGCGTTTCATTTTCCAAATCAACCGAACCGTCCTCATTGAGAAAAGTTCTGACATCATTGCCCAAAATCAAAGGAGCAGCCATCATGCACCAAAGGGTAAAATGCGCTTTATTCTCTTCACATGTAAGGTTTCCATTGCCAACTTCAAGCATATCCGGATCGTTCCAGCCGCCTATTCCGGAATGTTTATATAACAATACATTGATTTCATAAATACCTAATATTGAAGCCCAATATGCTTTGATATCGGGCGTCGTACGCCAAAGATTACCTGCGTGTTTGCCCCACTTCCAGGGGAAGTTGAGACCCCATTCACAAATTGAATACACAATCGGCTTTTCCGGTTGCCCGGTTTTTTCGGCATAAGCTTTTGTTGCCTTTTCAAGTTCCTTGCCCATATTGGCGTATTGAACAGCTGCGCTGTCCTGCCTTGAGGCAATAGGGTTATAAATTTTAATCTTGTTCTTACCTGCTGCAAGGTTTATTTTGACCTGATGCCTGCCTTGAGCGCTCCATGCTCTTGAAGGCGGCACCATCGAAGAAAATTTTTCTTCTCCGTTAACAAGAACTTCAAAATATTTAAAGCTGTTGCTTCTTTTCCTTATACAGAGAGTCAGGATATATTCGCCTGCCTGCTCAACCTCAATATCGTTAAATTCAATTGCGCCTCCGCTTGCGGAAAGGCCTGCAATATATTTACCGGTTACAAGTTTATTGTCTTCCACAATCCTTGCTTCGCCTATCAGAATGGCGTCGTCAGCTTCTCGAATTATTTCGTTTTCACTACCGCCTTTGCTGACTGTAATTTTTTCAATATAAGGTGCGCGCATCGGTATCGGAACATTGTGGCAAAAATCATACTTAAAGTATTCAATACCCCATTCCGCAAAAGTTTCAGCATCAACAGCCTCATAACCAAGGCTTGCAGGCAAATCTTCACAAGTCAAGGTTCCGTTTGAGGTATAAATACCGAGTTTTATTCCCAAAGCATTTACTTTCTCGGCAAGGGTTTTAATACCGCTGCTAAAATGGATGAAATCGCCTTGAAGCTTATTGTTTTCATCCCTGATTGAGGACTGCCAGCAATCGTCTATATTAAGATACACATAACCTGCATCAACCAAGCCGCAGTCTTTTAAAGCCTGTGCTGTTTCCATTATCAGGTTTTCGTCAATGTTATTCCGAAAGGTATTCCAGCTTGACCACCCCATCGGCGGTGTTAACGCAACTCCGTTGTTGTAGCATTCTTCAACAGGCACCGTTAATTTTGTTGACCTGATTGTTTTTACCGCAAAGCTTGCAGGATCAACCCTCTTATTTTTTATTGCCATCCCGAGAGCCGCGGCTCCTGCGGAAACAGCAGAAAATACAACAACCTTGAATGTTTTTTTGCTCATTTTTATCATCCTTTCAATGAATTAATAATTATATCAACTTTAGCATTAACAAGCGTTCGAATGCGTATGTACATTATACATTATTGTTATAAAAAAATAAAGCGATAATTTAATTTTGTGTAATAATAATATCTTCTTCCGAGTACAATAAATATAAGATAAGGAATGACAGGTATAAATAAAATCTGTGAAAAACAGAAACAATAATTATTTTTTTGTTTTACTTCTTTATGCTGCTTATAACATCCATCAGTTTATCGGGTTTTCTTGATGTTATATTATCAACTGAAAGCGATAGCATCCGGCACATATCTGTCTTTTTGTCCACAGTCCATACAGATACGAGCAAGCCGTTTTCATGCAGCACTTCAACTAAAGTTTTGCTGATTTCCCCATAACCGCAGTTTAAACCCATGCACCCCAAACCAATTAATTTTTTTGCCAAAGTCTGAGCATATTCTTTGCTGTTGAAAAGTTTTTTATTTGGTGAAAAATTCAAATAATACGGTATTTGAGGACATTTCGCCTTCACCTGCTCAATACTTTCCTCTCCGACACCCGTAAAAAACACCCGTTCTATTAATCCGTGTTCCAATGCAAGCGCCTGCACCGCGGAAAGATTGCTCAATGATTTTACATCTAAATTAATTTTCACTCTGTCATTCTCTGCAACGATATCAAAAGCTTTGTCAAGGGATACACCTTCATTTCGTTTCGGTATCTCTTTGTGTATCATAACCGGTGTGCCGTCAGGCCGGAAGGTTACATCCATTTCAACAACATCAGCGCCTGTCTTAATAGCCTGAATTAATGAAATCAGTGAATTATCGGGAAGAGACATCGCTCCTGCATGAGCCGTTACCGTAAATCCTTCCGGAAGCCGAAGCCCGTCAAGAGAAATCTTAGCCATAAATATTGCCGCCTTTTTCGAATATTGATGTTATTATTTGTTGAGCGATACTTTATTCCGTTTTATACATCTTTTTGTAATATTCTTTGTACTCTCCGCTTAAAATATCTTCCCACCAAACGCGGTTGTTTATGTACCATTCAACAGTCAGTTGAATACCTTCATCGAAGTTTGTTTCGGGCAGCCAGCCAAGTTCATTATAGATTTTTGAAGCGTCAATAGCATATCGGAGGTCATGCCCTGCCCTGTCCGCAACATATTCAATAAGGCTATCGGGCTTATTGAGTTGCCTCAATATGGTCTTGACAACATCAATATTTGTTCGCTCGTTATGCCCGCCAATATTATAAACTTCACCGGCAGTTCCCTGATGAATAATTAAATCAATCGCGGAGCAGTGGTCCTTCACATAAAGCCAGTCCCTGATGTTCAAGCCTTGGCCATACACTGGCAGGCTTTTATCAGCTAAAGCCCTTGTAATCATCAATGGTATAAGTTTCTCCGGAAAATGGTACGGACCGTAATTATTTGAACATCTGGAAATGGTAACAGGCAGCTTGTATGTCCTGAAATAGGCAAAGCTCAGCAAATCGCTGGATGCCTTTGAGGCGGAATAAGGGCTTGAAGTATGAATATGAGTTTCTTCCGTAAAGAACAGGTCGGGGCGGTCAAGCGGCAAATCGCCGTAAACTTCATCTGTCGAAACCTGATGGTATCGTTTTACGTTATATTTGCGTGAAGCATCCAAAAGCACCTGGGTGCCGAGTATGTTTGTTATTAAAAATATCTCCGGGTTTTCTATTGAGCGGTCAACATGGCTTTCTGCAGCGAAATTAACAACAACATCAAATTTCTCGTTTTCAAAAAGCATATATACACTTTCCCGGTCGGCAATATCACCTTTTACAAACTTAAAGTTAGGATTTTTCTGTGCTTTTTCCAATGTTTTGATATTACCTGCATAGGTCAGCAAATCAAGGCATACCAATTCATAGTCCGGATGCTCCTCCATCATGTAATAAATAAAATTACTGCCGATAAAACCGGCACCGCCCGTAACGAGAACTTTCATTGTATTTTTCCTTCTTTATAATTATTGCTTTTGAATTTTAACAAAATCAGATTCACTTATTTTCAATGATAATATCGCCGACACCGGCAAAAATATACTTCGGAATGTAAGCAAATTTTGCCATTGACTCTTCTGTGGTAACACCGCTCATTACAAGAACGGTATCAATCCCGGATTCAATACCCGCGACAATATCCGTATCCATCCTGTCCCCGATTATTGCCGTTTCTTCGCTTGTGCAGTCCATCATTTTCCGCGCATGCCTGATCATGAGCGGATTTGGCTTTCCGATAAAATACGCCTGCGTCCCGGTTGCAAGTTCAATCGGCGAAATTAAAGCACGGGTTGCCGGAACTATGCCTTTTTCTGTAGGACCCGTAAGGTCAGGGTTGGTGCCGATTAATTTCGCGCCGCCTAAAACGAGGTTGACAGCACGCTCGATTTTTTCGATGTTATAAGTACGGGATTCACCAACTATCACATAATCCGGGTTGACATCATTCATTGAAAAGCCAGCATCGTATAATGCATTTGTCAACCCCGCCTCGCCGATAACATAAGCGCTTCCACCCGGACATTGACCTTTTAAAAAACTTGCGGTCGCCAACGCGCTTGTATAGAAGTTTTCTTTTGGGACGTCCAAGCCCAACCTCTGCAGCTTTTGGCAAAGCTCGTTGGGTGAGCGTTCCGAACTGTTCGTTAAAAATATAAACTTCTTATTCTCTTCCAAAAGCCAGGTAACGAATGAAACGACACCGTTCAGCAGCTTGTTGCCATGGTATATGACTCCGTCCATATCGCATATAAAAGCCTTTTTCTCGGTTAACGCGCTCATTTTTACCTCACCTTTTTAAAATATATTATTTAAAAATTAGATTTTATGAATTTATAAATGTA
>Ga0224523_1000397_pt1 | contig 23999 bp, 26 predicted proteins | sample CFST50metaG_FD_182732 | JGI IMG/M metagenome (GOLD analysis project Ga0224523, IMG submission 182732) | Peat soil microbial communities from Stordalen Mire, Sweden - C.F.S.T50 | ecosystem: Environmental > Terrestrial > Soil > Wetlands > Peat | place: Sweden: Norrbotten County, Stordalen Mire...
TTTTCCGACTAATCACTATTTTCGTGACTTTAGTCGAGTCAATTTACGATTTTATATAGCGGAGTTATATTTATCCGAAAAAAGGGACTTTTTCTACAGGCTCGTTAGCGTCAATAAATTTGAACGATTGAATTGATAGCCGCCGCCGAAAAGAAATGCAAAAGAGTAAACAAAGAATGGCGCACATGAAAACAGCTGCCATCGTAGCAGCAAATAAATCGAAGAAGGACAACTATAAGGAAAGGTACAAAGTATTAATCTATGCTTACTACAAAAGAAGCAATTGACATCAGAAGAAGTATTCGAAGTTTCAAGACGGATCCGATTCCGAACGAATATTTTAATGAGTTATTAAATGCTGCTCGATTGGCACCGTCCGGATGTAATGCACAACCATGGCGGTTTAAGATAGTCACCGAGCAAGCTGCCAAGTCAGAAATTGCTTATGCCGCATATAATCAGACCTTCATATCAAGAGCACCAGCGGTTATTGTTTGTTGCGCCGATATAAACGGATATCTTGAAGGAACCGTTTCCGGAATTCAAGATTTAGGTAAAATCGGTGCTGCAGAAAATAGGATCGTCGACATTTTGTTAAAAAGGGCAGACCAATTAAAATTATACTCAATTGAACAATTAGGACCACAAATCGCTTTTAATGTGGCAATTGCAATTGAACATATTGTTCTGAGGGCTTTGGATTTTGGTCTTGGAACGTGTTGGATTCGATTATTTGATGTTAATAAAATAAGGGAATTATTCAGATGGGAAGAAAATATTTTGCCAGTAACATTGCTCCCCATCGGCTATCCAACTGAAAATCCTGGGCCGCACCGGAATTTTCTTGGACACTTTCCAGACATTATTTTGTCTGAAAAGGAGGAAGTATGTTCAAGAAAGAAGGAATGTCTCGTGGCAATGCCGGGGCCACGGAGAGAGTTCCCGAGGGAACCGAGGGGACGAGCGGAGTGGGCCCGGCAACGCGCCGCTGGACAGCCGCCCGTAAGCTTGATGCAGTCATGTGTGTACTTCGAGGACAATCGCTTGATGCGGTTACCCGGAAATATAGCGTCAGCCTTCATGATCTGACAAAATGGCGTGACAAAGTACTGTCGGGCGCTGAATCGGCATTGAAAACGAAGGAAAGCGACGAAACCACCGATGCCGAAAAGAAAGCGCTGCTCTCCAAGATCGGTGAAATCACGATGTCTAATGAGTTGCTTTTGGAAAAAATCAAAAAACTGGAGAATGGCGTCCCTTTTCATCTGCGGAGATAGAATTCCTTGGCCGGTCATGGTCTATCTCCGCGAAACAAAAATACGGTATCCGGCGTGTTTGTGCAACGTGGGGCATTCCGCGTTCCAGTGTTTATGATCGCTGCCGTCGTGCTCGATTGAAAGTGACGACGGCCAAACGTGGCCCTAAACCGAAAATCACTGATGAAGATCTGTTGATGCAGATCAAGAATGTTATTGCGACAAGCCCGTTTCACGGCGAAGGGTATCGCAAGATACTCGCCAAACTTCGAAAAGGGACTTGTGGCGCAGTGCCGGTTCGAGCTTCGCGTGAACGTGTGCTGCGTGTCATGCGTGAGAATGGTCTTCTTTCCCCGGCTCGCAGCCCTTGGCGACCGGAGATGAAACATGATGGACGTATCACGACTGATGTTCCGAATATTATGTGGGGTACCGATATGACATCGACGGTATTGTGCACGGCCAGGAATGCGTATATTTTTGCCGTTGTTGATCATTGTGCGCAGGATTGCATTGGCATTCATGTTTCGGATAGGGCGACACGCTATGAAGCGATTGAACCGGTTCGCAAGGCGGTAGAATACGTGTATGGGAAATGCGATGAAAATATCGCTAAAGGTGTCGGGTTACGTCATGATTGGGGTTCCGCTTATGTATCAGCCTATTTTCAGGATGAAGTTGAAAGCCTCGGTCTTGAATCGTCTCCATCGTTTGTCAGGCAACCTGAAGGAAACGGTGTAGCAGAACGCTTTTTCAAAACACTCAAGGAACAGTTGCTCTGGATACAATCATTTGACACTTTAGAATCCTTACGCGAAGCAGTTGAAAATTTCGTACAAACGTATAACTCGTGCTGGATGGTGGCCAAGCACGGGTATCTTTCCCCTACACAAGTACGGGAAAAATTTATATTAACAAAGGCCGCTTAATATGTGTCCGGAAAATTCCGGCCCCTACACCAACTGAAAATCCTGCTCCGAGAAAAAGAATGAAAATAGAAAATATATTAATATGACTTTGAACATAACAAGCGCATCAATGCACTCAAAAAAATGTATGCCCCTTAAAAAAAAACATTTAACTGGTACTTCGTGGTAGAATAAAACTGATAATAAGCCACGGTCCCCAATAATGTATTTTTACAATAGAACTTATAGCAACACAGGAAGACTATCACATGCTGTTGTCATCGTGTTTAAAAGGAATTCTCAATGAAAAAGATTGGCGATAAAAAAGCATTATATTTTTCAGGTCGTTTGCGCGAAAAAGTTTCTGGATTAAACCGAGTAATCCTTTTCGGCTCACGTGCTCGTGGAGATGCCAGAGAAGGTTCGGATTATGATTTTGCCATTATTCTTGAAAAAAAGAATGCAAAAACAATTAAGGCTGTTCGAGGAACAGAGGTTGATTTTTTAGATAAGTATGACACTCTTTCTTCAAGTGTTATTTTTAGCACTGGTGAATGGGAAAGGCATAAAAATTTACCCATTGGGCTTAACATTACACGTGATGGGGTTCTGCTGTGAATGCCGGAAAAGCCGATTTGTCGGCATTATTTAAAAATGCTTTGGAAAAATTGGAAACCGCCCGGATTCTTTATGAAAACGCTCGGTATGATGATGCCGTATCAAGGGCATATTATGCAGCTTTTCACGCCATGACAGCGGCACTTTTATCAAAAGATCTTTCGTACTCATCTCACGGACAGGTAATCGGTTCATTCAACCGCGAATTTATTAAAACAGGTATATTCCCAAAGAAATATTCTTCAATTATTCAGGCCTTATTTGATGACCGTCAGGTTGGCGATTATGGCATTTTTGTAAAAATCTCAAAAAGTACAGCTCGTGACCATATTAATAAAGCCGAAAAGATGATAGAGGCAATTCGCCTGTTTTTAGTGCAATAATAAAAAATCGCCGGGTGCCCAATTTTAATCTACAAGTTCCGCCCAACCATATGGCGCATCCCTGCGCTGAAGAATTGTGCGCCAATAAACAAGAACACCGGCGGCGAAAATTAAATTGTGGTAGTGTTCAAATTTACAAGCCGCTAACAGCGCAAGGGAATGCAATGTCCGGTTTGATGCCTCGGTCACCGTCCCGCTGCGCTGGCGGTGGCATTTCGGCAATCCGGCCACAGCACCCGTGCCGCAAACGTTGGTCAAGATATTCCGCCGCAAGAAAGAAAATGAGCCGCGCGCAAAACACGAAAGGCAGTAATCAAGAAAAGCTATGTTTACTAAAAAAGCGTATATCAAATTAGATGGCAAAATCGGAGAGAAGGAGCAACCGGCGATTGAATTTATCGATAAGGGTTATTGTGAAAGGATGGAGAGGCAAAAAAAAGAGCTTGAAAAGCTTTTATCCAACATAAAAAATGATAAACCCAAAGATAAAAAACCATAGGTTCGTATTGACTGGCAAACTGGATTTTGCTGTGCGCAATTTAGAGGCGCTATAATGCATAACAAATATCTTTGAATACAAAAATATACTAGGTTATATTATAACCCATATGGGTCAATAATTAACCTTTATAAGGATTAACCGATGAAATCATTATTCGGATCACTCAGCAGGGACGCATACTTACATTTATAGCCGCAAGAGAACAAGGATACGCTCAAGAAATAACCGAATTTTGGAAATGTCCTGATCGTCCGATTAAACGCGAGCTGAATCGTTTGGAATCCGATGGCGTATTAATCGCCAAATCTTACGGGCGTACAATAATCTACAGCATGAAACCAAGGTTTTTCCTGCAAAAGGAATTAACGGTAATCTTGCTTAAAATCATTAATGCATACCCTCCTGAATGGAAGGAAAAATTGCTTTTCAATCGTCGCAGGCCAAGGGCAAAAGGGGAAACCAATAGTTTTTCTAAAAGATATCGAAAATAACCTATCCGGTTTGACGCTTCCGTCAGTGTCATTCTGCACTGTCATGTCAGCGATCCGGAAACGAAATATGTTTGGCGCACGTTGCAGGCAATTGCCGCCCAGTAAAATACTGAAGAAGGCATAAGAAACGCGCGCATAAGACAAAAGGCATAAAGCAAATGGAAGAAACAAGCATCGCAAAATTGGGATTTAATGAACGGATTCAGAATTCGGCTGCTGAGTTTTTAAAAGATGGGTTAACCATAGGAAGAGTAATTGAAGTCAACAAAAATAGCTCTATGGTTTCTAATGGCTTTCACGAGATGATTGCTGAATTGTCCGGCAAATTTATGTTTGACGCCGAGAATGCTACTGATTTGCCGACAGTCGGTGATTGGGTCGCGATTCAAGCTCTTGATAATTTCACTTTTGCGATTATCCATTCTGTCTTGCCGCGTCTCACATTGCTGAAGCGTAAAGAGTCCGGGAAACGAATCGATTTTCAGCTAATCGCTGCGAATATTGATTTTGGACTTGTTATGCAACCTGCTGACCAACTCAATTTCAAATTACTTGACAGATATTTTGTTATGCTCAACGAATGCAGAATTGAACCGGTAGTTGTAATTAGCAAAATCGACCTATTATCATCCGAAGAAATTGAATTACTAAAGAACGATTTAACCAAATTAAGAAACCAATATATAATTATCAGCAATACCGCAGACAAAGGTACTGATGAATTATCCAACAAGCTCATTCCATACAAAACGTATTGCCTGCTTGGCAAATCTGGAGTAGGAAAAACTTCATTGCTTAACGCTTTGCTTCATAATAAAACTCTCAAGGTAAATGAGATACGTGTAAAAGATGGAAGAGGCAGACATACTACCGTTAAACGGCAATTAATCTGTCTCGATTCGGGGAGTATTTTTATTGACACTCCTGGTATGAGAGAGCTTGGCAATTTTGAAATCAATACTGGATTAGAACAGACATTTGATGAGGTTTTGTCGCATTCGCGAAATTGCCGTTTCAGAGATTGTACCCATACACACGAAGACGGATGTGCAATTTTGCAGGCTGTAAAAGATGGCAAAATTGAAGAAGATAGGTATAAGAATTATATAAAGCTGAAAAAGGAAGCAGATTTCTATGAGATGTCATATTTAGAAAGAAGAAAAAAGGATAAGTCGTTTGGGAAAATGAAACAAAATTATGATAAATCTACGAGACATAATTGAAAGCACTAAGACAATAAAAAGCATGAAAGACATAAGAATGCGCGCGTTAAGAACAAGGCTGGGCGTCAACAGCTCGAAACAGCCGCGTTACGCAAGGCCCTATCGGGCTCATGGCCTGTTTGGTGCCTCCGTCGGTGTCCCGCGCAAAAAGACGCGCAGGCGGCGTCATGTCGGCAATCAGGCACAGCACACGTTTATGGAACGTTGCTAGCATCCACAAGCAAAGCTAACCGCCCCGGCGTGCGTTTGCCTATCGGTTACTTGAAGGAGCTGAAAAAAACGAATTGTTTTTTATGGGGTTTGACCTCGATGGCGGAGAACGTCTTTTCGGTCAGAGCCCTGCCGCCCTGGTCACGGGCGATGACGGTAATACTATGAATGCCGGGATTGACCGGAACGCGCGCAATTTGGACGGTTTTAGGAACGAAGAAACATGTCCGCGTATCCGCCTTTTCGAGCTGACTTGAGAGAACATCGGTCCCGACATTGATCAGGAGGTTTGCAATAGGTGAATCTGTTTCCATCCGTTTTTTCGCTTCCTGGGCAGCGATCGTCCGCGTAACGACGCGAACCACGGTGTGCGCGGCGATGGCCCCCATGGCGTCTTGAAGCTGTTTTTCGGCTTGCCGGTCGACATCGTTGATGATATAGGTTGAAACGGGAGCGGAAAGCCCTTCGCCTTCAACGGTAAAATACGCCGTGTGCGAGGGAGATGTTTTCACCTCAGGCAAAGCGACCTTGATGAACAAGGTCGTTCCCAACCTGGTCTTTTCTCCCTTACCGGCTTTTTCATACTCTTTATTCGGAAGTCCCGGCGCGGGAAATGCCATGGTTTCCTCCTTGCCGCCGCCGGAGTGGTGAAGAACGAGCAGGCCGTCCCTGACCCAATCGCCCCACCATTCGTTTTCAACGAGCGCGGGACCCTTTCCGGCAAAGCCGATAACCACAATCTCCGTTTGTTCGTTTTCAAACCCTTTGTCGTTTTTTTTCACGCCGGACACGGTCTTTATATTCAGTTTATCGGCGTCCGCCGCGCGGTTGTTTTTTTGCAGCATGGACGAGGCGTATGAGGCCAGCTCGGGCGGAAGCCCGACCGGTCCTTGTCGAAAGGCCTGTACCGCCTTATAGAGTGAAATCATGGCGTCATCGGTCTGGCCTTCTTCGTCATACACTATTGAAGTGACGTAATGGAACATCCCATCGGTAAAGTAGCGATTATCAGCGGCGTTTTTCCGCTCCCATTCATTGAAAAGGAGTTGCATGATTCGCGCTTCCACCAGCGCCTCGTCGGGCTGCCCCATGGCGCAATAATCGAATTGAAGGACCTGATGAAGAAGCGTTAATTCGTATGGTTTGCTGCGATAAGGACGAATATTGTCATTAGTCAAAAGCGACGCTCCTTCATTGGTCACCGATCGGGTAAACAAATCGTCGTAGATCCGCGAGGCTTTCAACAGGTAGGAAATACTCGAATCATATACCCCGGCATAGTGGTACAGCATGCCGATATCCATGTAAAAAAGAAACCGGTTGTTCGCCCCATACAGCTTGGGTTGTTTCTTTATGGCGGTCACGGTGGACAGGTAGTCGCCTTTTTGCGTGGCATCGCTGAATTTTTCCAGCCGCAGCATGCTTCTCGTGGCGCATGACATCATGGTCATGCAACACGCGAGTCCCAGGACGAACATACGCGCGCGCACAATGATCAACGGCATGGTCGGCTCCAGAGTAATAAACGGTTCGACAGGCTCACCGTGACAACGGGTGAAAATATTTCAATGTTACTCATATTTAATTGCCGGACTATTAATCCTGTTTAAAAGGATGTCGTTGCCCGTTCAACGTACTTTTTGATTTTCTTTTCCCCGATCCAGACTTTTTGATGCGACTCCAGATCGACAAGCTCCATGTTCGTCTGGTAATAGAGCACCGCGCGGCTGCCCTCCTGGTCCACGATGGTGTTGATGGAACCGATGAGCATGAGGTCGGCGCCGGTTTCCTCATGCGCCGATTTCGCGGTCTTCGCCGAGGCGTTTTCAGCTTGGTCGCTTTTCTCTTCGCGCAGTTGCTCGCGCTCGTTTTTATTAGCCACGAAATCGACCTTCCCGGAATTGAGCAAGGAGTGTTCCAGATCCTTGGTAAAAGTCCCCGTATTGATGTGCTCATGGCTCGAATTGGTGATTTTGCCCAGAATCACGGTCGGGCGCTTGTTTATGTTATCCCACTTGTAAAGCCACCGCTGCGACAGGCAATCCTTGATCATTTCCTCCGCGACAAGCCTGGAATCCGCGTCATTCCAACGACCGCTCAGATCGATGGTCGAGTCCGCGGCAACCCTGGTCACTTTGGTCGAACATCCCGAGGCGAACATAAGCAAGCCCACGCATATGCCCGCAAGCGATACCCTGATTAAACGTTTCATCATTTCCTCCTTTGTTAAGTTTTACAGCCGAATCCATCGAAGCTCTCATCCGTTTCATCCACGTCCTATTTTGCCGGAGACTGCTTGCAAATGACCGCGGACTGCTGCTTGAGCCAAATCTGCACCTGTTTCCGCGCATCACTCACCGCGGCTTCGGAGGATGAAAAATAATATTCCCTGCGCGATCGCCCCGCAAAAGAATCGCCGTTGGCGCCGTTGGATTCGAACCGCTTCGTTTGACGAATATTCTTTTCCATGACTTTCATGTTCGGTTCGGTCGCGGGAACGGAATTCGTAGTCACGATAAAAAGCACCTTCTGGTACAGCATATAGTTGATATCGATGACCGCCGAATATACTTTTGCAAATTCATTCCGTTCGGCGCTGCCGTTGATCTCCTTAAGATACTTCGATTCCGATGAAACCACGGCCTCACAATCCTCCGCCTTGGGAAGCGCAACAATACATTCGTCCAATATCTGCTCCCGTACTTCCGATCTGCCGTCGGCGGTTGCATGGCCGGAAATGACCGTAATGTTCTTGTTGAGGGTCGATGATTCCCCGGAAAATCCCGTTTGGGGCGTTAAAAGGACTGAAAGAACGATAGCCGCCGTTAGAAAAGGTTTCATAGGTATTCTCCTTTGTTTATTGATTGATCAATAATCGAGTTTCTTTACTTGCCGATAGGGCTTGGAAAACAGAACCCCGATATCCAGTCCGATTCCACAATCACTCGTCCGGTTCAGCACGACGTGAAACGGGACCCGAAAGCGCATTTGGACTGTTTTGGAAATGTCCGCCATAAAACCGGCGTGGAGGGTCCCGGCAGGTCCGATATTGTCGCCGAAATCATAGCCTTTCTTATCGAAATAGCGCGCTCCAGCCCCCGCGCCGAGAAAAGGACGAAAACGCGAAGTCATGAATACGTAGTCAAGCCCCACGTCCGCTCCAAAATTCGCACGGGGCGCCAGCCAGTCGATGTCGATGAAAAGATGCACCTTATCGACAAGATACACATCGTTAATAAACACCAATTTTAAAAAGGTTTTTGTTTCCATTTTTAAGGTATCGTTGAGCGAATGAATGGTCCCAACGCCGATTCCTCCGCTGTAAATGGTTAAAGGAGAGGTTGGAACGCCCGACTCGGATGTATCGGCCCACGATCCGCAAAACAGCATCACGATCATTCCCAGTACGATATAATGGTTCATGGAATACCCCGCTTTCGCGAAAATTTTAATTTTACTTTTTTTTCGTTCCCAAGAGTAAGACGCATCGGCCCATCAAAAGCGCTACGGATCATTAGTGCAGCACCTTCACATCTTTATAGGGTCCCGAAAAAATGCAACCTATTTCCAAACCCAGGAAATGATGAACTCCGGGGCTTGCTACAACCGTATACGGCGCCATGAAGCAAAGCTGCATTCGACCGCTAAGATCGACGCAATATCCCGCATGAACCGTCAATGCGGCGCCTATCCGGCGTGTGAGCTTCGTATTTGATGTATCCAAATAATACGCTCCCACCCCCGCCCCAATAAAAACAGAATGCCGCTTCTCACGCGTTTCAAACAAATAATCAACGCCGATGTCCGCTCCGGCTACAATTCCCGGAAATAAGAAATGCGCATCAAAGAATAAATTGTTTCTTTGGTTTAAGTACAATACATTCTTAAAACTGACTCCAGATAAGTGCCTTAATTCACGGTTCCCCTCCATATGAACAAGCAAAAACCGTGCCCCAATGCCCCAACTATAGACCGAAAGCGGGGTGGTTTCCTTTTCATTGGTTGGCGGTTCAACGGTCAGGCCTTTTTTCTTTGTTGTTTTTACCGGGTTAAGCAGGAGCTTGTCGGCGCTCATGCGATACACGTCGTCTCGCAATGTAAAGGCATGCGTGCCGACATCATTGCCATTCGCGTTAATGACCCTATAGTCGCCTTGCCCCAAGGCAATGAACGTTTCCGCGCCGGGTTTTTTTGAAAAATCAGCGAATACATCCATGTAATCGTCGCTTAGAACAAGGAACTTGCCTTCGCATGACTGATCAAAGACCACGCCGCCTTCCGCCTTGGAAAGCGTTGTCAGGACAATGTCTCCCTGGCCGAGGATATCGAATTTAAAAACCGGATGCTGGACCTCGCCCGCGATGAGCGCGGTGGTTTCAATGGTTTTGCGATACGAGTACAGATACGCTTCGTTAATCGTGATTCGTCCGTTTCCCTGAAAGTCCGCGCTTCCACGGAGCGCGTTAAACCAATGATGGGAAAAAATGGAACCTTTAAGGGTCTTCGATTCCTGCGCCGCTTCCGTTGCCGCGGATGAGGCGATGATGACCCGGCCCTTGATGTTTTGTTGCGGTTGTAAATAAAACGGCTCTGCCCGTTTGCCGCCTTTGAGCGTGGTCACCGCGCCGCTGTTACAGGCGTCGAAAACGCCGACTTTTATGGACGAAGAAATGTCGTCGATAAAACCTTGGATCTTTTTCAGGGAGAATTTTTGATTGCCCAGCAGAAAATGCTCCGCGTCCGCATGCCCTGAATAATAAAACAGGAAAAGACCGCTGGGATCTTTATCAGTCCTTATCAATGAATCCATCACGCCCAATTGCCGCGTTAAACCGGTACTGTCGACGCCCAGGAGCGTGCGCACGTTGCGGGATTCAAAGCCGCCGAGCTTTTGCAGAATGCCGGCGAACTCACGCGCGTCCTTTTCCGCGTATTGCAAGGCCGACACGTTATCGCCGCCGTTATTGCATCCCACGATAAGCGCGTATCGGGCCGCAAAGCCGTTTTGCATCCGGCACAGCAGGATGATGAGGCAGAGGAGAAGGTTTTTTGTCATAAGGCGCCTTAACCCAACAAAGCGGGAAAAGATGGGCGATTGGATGTTCTCGGTTTTGAGAGATCCAAGGCGCGGAGAAAATACCCGACCGCCCATTTCGTTTCGGTCATGATCCTTTACGTAAGACAATCGATAGCACCTTGACGCCGAGTTTGCCTTGCGTTGATTCCAATAGCCGGGGAAGCGGCGTAAAACCCGGTGAACTATCCTTAATGGCCGTTGAAATCCACTTTTTCACCGCCGTCGTCGTAAGCGGTTTATCGGAAAACAGCGCGAAAATCATTTCAAAACCCTTTGAATTGTCAAGAATGATACTTTGGGGATAACTCCGGTTCGCTCCCGCTTGGGCGGGAACGCTGCACGAAATATCATTCGTGTCCGGTTGATACATTGAAATCGCGCCATGCGAATCCACGCTGACAAGGCTGATATGACATTTTCGTTGAATCGAATACAGGACCTGTATTTCGTCGCCACCGAAAAACGTATCGAGCGGATCGCCCACGGCCGTTTTTCCTCCGCGTTTTACTAAAAAAGACAGATGGGCGTTGCCTTTGAAAAGTATTTCTTCGCCTGATCGCGAGAACATTACCCTTTGCGGAATAATCGTCGTTACAACGAGGAGTGCGGCCAGAACGCCGTAGATCGGCATTAACACGGGACGCCGCAACCGGCTTACGATGAAACGATACCACGGGAGGTCGCCGCGCAGGGAGAAACCACGGCGTTGAAATTGGGCATAGGGGTGCTCGTTTAAAAAGCCGTCCCGGCTTTGACGCAGCGTTTTAAGGTATCCGGCGCAGTTCCCGCATGTTTTACAGTGCGCTTCAAGACGCTCGGCATCTTCTTTTTCAAGCTCGCCGGCGCAATACCGCTCTAGAGCGAGTTTTTGAATTTCCCTGTCATCCATTGATGGCTTCCTTGAAATCGGCGAACGCGTGACGGGACCCCCGTTTGAATAGCGTCAAGTATTTCCGTATTGTCGACTCCCCGAGTCCCGTTAATTGCGATATTTCCTTTTGACTATACTCATAAATGTAGGAATACATGACGACCTCGCGAACCTTTTTGTCCCACGGTCTGAATAAAGTTTTAATGATTTCCCGGAGAACTACACGCTTTTCCTCGGGTAATCGCCCGCCCTCCTTGCTATGAAGATCCTCCTCGAATGGTTCACCCCGTTTCCGCCGCAGCATTGAAAAACAGAGATTCGTGCTTGTCGAAAGAAGCCAGGAGTAAATAGCCGAGCGATCCTTTATTCCGGGCAAGCTGCGCATGAGCTTCATAAAAACTTCCTGGGTCGCGTCCCATGCCTCGTCGTTTGAGCGTAAAATAAAACGGCAGCGGCCATACACCAGCGATGAATAGCGTTCATAGATGTCGCGCAGCTCCTGATCATTGTTTTGTTGGCTCATGGTGTTTTAATCTTATCCGAAGAATAGACGCCGTTGAATGCGAAAACCGCTACGCTGAATTAATCTTTCAACTTTTTATCCAGGTAATCGAGGATCTCGCCGGGGAGCTTTTCATGGAATTTCTCGCGATCAAAACCCTCGGGATCGGTGGAGGGGTGAAAGCCCGGATTTTTCATGTGGGGCGGATAGGGACTGATAAATGAAAAATGTCCTGCATTCTCGATGACCCTGCAGGTCACTTTGGATTTATCGGCAACGCCGTTCAACACGACCTCAGGTTGACAATGAGGAGCGAGTCGGTCTTTCCCGGCAAAAAGCATGAGTATCGGAACATTAACATTTCGCAATGAATCCTCGGCCAAATACCAATCGGTGGCGGGGGCCAAAAGAACCAACGCCCTAACCCTCGAATCGGATTCCACTTCTATTCTTTGCCGGTTCCTTGACCAGGGTGTGCCGCCGGCAACCGCCAGGGCGGTACAGCCTCCAATCGAATGCCCGATGATGGCGGCGATATCGGGCTGAATGCACGTTATAAATCGGGGATCATTTGAAACGGCATCCATCGTAAGCCGGACGTGTCTGGTGCGATAAGTAAGGTTTTTATCGGCGCCATCCAGTTCATTATTGTTGCGATTGTTTCCATAATGTTCAAGCATGGCGACGATATAACCGTTCTTCGCCAAATGGGAACTTATCGTCCGATAAAGAAGATGTGAACCGCCGTTTCCGTGGGAAATTATTACAAGCGTAAACGAGCCTTCGGCAATGGGAGCATCCCCACTGACATCCATTGTAAAAGGTCCAAACACGGCAGGCGTGGAAGGAATTGCGGTCGGATACTGAACAAGGACCGGAAACGTAATGTCATTCAATTCATCCTTGACCTGCATTTGGCGAATACCGACGAACATGATTTTCCCCTATTTTATTTTCCATGACGCTCACCTAAAAGGGACGCCATCCGCTCGGATAAATTCCCACTTTTGATCCCACGATTTTGCAAGCTGATTTAAAAATAAATTCCAACAACACTTACCGTATGATTATCGGCCGGCTAAAAGTACGATACTAAAACGCGTACCCCAAGGACAAGCGAAGGGGGGAATAGGCGATGTCGTCGAAACTGAAGGCGTAATCGAGGCAATAGGCTTTGTACGTGACGCCAACGCCCAAGGTGGCGGTTTTGTCCGACAGGCCGGCGCGAAAGGCGACCATGTCCCAGTATTGGGCCTCGATGCCCCCGTGGAAAACAGTCGTATACGAACGCTCCCCGCCCACGGTTACGGTCCAATGGGCGCCGAGTATACTTGTTTTGTCAACATAGGAAAAACCGAAATACTCCGCGGCTTGCACCTTTTCCTGGTAATCGGTCGGCGAATGGAGCCACATGACCTTGGTGCCCAACGCGTCCTTGACGGAAATCCCCGCGAAAAACTCGCGGCACACGGCTTTCTTCAACACGTCGTAGTCGATGCCGATGTGCAACAACAGCCCGAGATCGCAGTTGACGTTCATGCCCATGCGCAGTTTGCCTTTAGGGTTCATGGTCTGCCAATACCCCTTGAAGCCCAGTCCCGCCGCGAGCTCGATGGGAAGCGGATAGCTGTAGCTCGTGGGCCGGGCGATGGGCAGGGTGAAAAGCTTGGCCAGAATAAGCGACAGGGTGTTTTGCGTATTTGTAAATATGCCCCGGCTTGACCCGTCTGCGCGCAGGGAGGGGTCCATTTGCCGCTGAAGATACGTGCCCGGAAGGGAATCCCACTGGTTGATGTCGCCGCTGAAAAAAGGCTCGTAGGTTATGCCGACGCCCATGCCATCCTGCAGCGGCGCGCGGAACGCCGCGCACGCCTGGGAGGACAGGCCTCCATACAGAGACGCGTATTCCGCGGACAGTTCGGTGGAACGCGCGAACGACGCGGCCGCGGGATTCCAGACGATACTCGCCGCGTCAAACGGCTGCGCAACGCCGCAGTTGCCCATGGCAACGCTTCGGCACCCGGCGGGCATCCGATTGAGCTCGGCCGCGTACCAGATGTCCGCGGGCAGGGAATCGGCGCGGGCTTGACCATAGGTAATAGCCGCGACCGCGAGGAAAAGCAGCGTAAGACGCACCGTCAAATCCTTGCAAAAGGTTCGTTTAACCCATTATACAATCATGCGATTTGTTTTGCATCAGGGATTGTGTCGGTAGGCGCAATGAGGCTGCGAAAAGTGGCGGCGTTTCGCGGTTTGAATGGAAATTTCCCTGTGGACTATCATTTTTTCAAGGGATCGATGGAACTCTTGGTCCGGCCTAGTCGACCGTTATATCGGTCGGCAGAAAGTAATCCACCGGATTGACCAGTTCACGGTATTTGTGCACTTCATAATGGAGGTGCGGACCAGTGCTCCGTCCGGTATTTCCTAAATACCCTATAATATCGCCGCGCTTGACAGCCTGACCCTCGGCAATGGCGGCTTTATTGAGATGCGCGAAAATCGTTTTATAGCCGCTGGCCGGATGATCGATGATGACGACTTTACCGAATGAATCCTTGAAACCGACGAAGGACGCCACGCCGTCGGCGGAGCATTTAATGGGAGTCCCAAGCGGACCTGAAATGTCCAATCCCTCATGCATGACATAGGCGCCGGAAAAAGGATGCACTCGGTATCCGAACACCGAGGTGATCCTTCCCCACACCGGCGAAATGGATGGACGCTGCGCCCAAATATCCGCCTGACGCTGTGCATATGAGGCGACTTGATTAAAGGTTGAGTCTTGAAGCCGTGTCTGACGCAGTAAAGCGCTTAATTTTTCCTTTACGGAGTCCGCCTGCAATACGCCCGGGTCGCCTAGAGAAGCCACGGCTATTTCATCACTACCCGGCGCTCCTCCCACTCCGGCCTTTCGAATATCTTCGCTGATTTTATCCATCCCGAATTTCAACCGCATTTTATCTTCAAAGGTAACAAGACCCGAAATCGAGGTATTCTCTTCCTTGGCGAATCGTTTTAGGAACTGGAGTTTTTGCTTTAACTGATGGTTTTCCTTTTGATTATAATACATTCCTAATTTGGCGTATCCGAAGGTCGCGCCGAAATAAACGCAACGCGCCAGACCCAGGGCGCCCAGTATGGCCGCGGCAAGCACGATAAAAACACCGGCCCTGCCGATAAACAAGCTGTGCAACCTGCTTGACGGCGATAAATTTACAAAATAAATGAACCATTGAGGTCTTTTCATAGAATCACCGGACGGCGCTATGCCGCTTCATTTTCATTATAGCGCGTAAGTCATTGTATCGTCAAGCACTATTTTGACGGGAGCGAAACTACCCCTCTGACGTGTTGGGGGAGTAATTACGTTCGGACCTAATAAAATGATTATTTTACCGGGTTTTGCCAAGCTTGTTGTTAAAAAATTCAAATATTTTTTCAATAACCGGATCTTTCGGGATTTTCTCGGTTTCCTTTTTTTCGCGCCACTTTACCTCAATACTACCTTCTTTTAACCCCCGAGCGCCCACCGTTACCCGTAGCGGGCAGCCAATGAGGTCGGCATCCTTGAATTTAACCCCGGGGCGCTCTTCCCTATCGTCGAAAAGCACGTCGATGCCCCGTGACTCCAATTCATTATGGATCGTGGTCGCCATAGTCAAGCATTGCTGATCCGTGACATCGAGGCATAATAATGCCACGGAAAACGGAGCTATGGCCGGGGGCCATATAATCCCATCCTTATCGAAATTCTGTTCGACGGCCGCCGCGGCGGTGCGACCGACGCCTATTCCATAGCATCCCATGGTCATGAGTTCTTCGGAATTATTCTCAGTTAAAAATGTCAATTTCATGGATTTCGCGTATTTTTTACCAAGTTTGAACACCTGCCCCACTTCAATGCCTTTTCGAAGCCGCAGTTTCCCCGCCTCGCACCGCGGACAGGCGTCGCCGGCTTTTATAAAGCCCACATCCGCGAAGCGAACATGGCGCATATCGCGTCCGGGAAAAACGTGCTTTACATGAAACCCCTCTTTATTTGCCCCGCACACGGCGCCCTCCATGCATAGAACGGAATAATCCGCTATGGTTTCCTTTATTGCCTCGGAATACGGATAAGGGGCATTGCACGGCCCAAGATACCCTATGGGGATGGTCGGAAGTTTTTTCAGGGCTTCATCGCCGGGAATCACCACCGACTGGGCGTTTAAAAGGGCTCGCAGTTTCATTTCATTGACTTCTTCATCTCCGCGGATGCACACTGCCGTAAGGTATTCGCCCCCATTGACTTCGTACAATAACATCTTGATGGCGGCTTGCGCGGGGATATTTAAAAATGACGACACTTCCTCGATGGTTTTTTTTCCGGGAGTGGCGACTTCTTCAAGATCAGGCGCATCGGAAGCAACGGCGGGAGCTTCGGCGGTGTTCCGGGTACAGGCCTTTTCGATATTGGCGGCGTAATCGCATGCGTCGCAAAAGGCGATAGCGTCTTCGCCCGAGTCGGCTAGCACATGGAACTCATGAGTCATGTTGCCGCCGATATTGCCGGAGTCCGCTTCAACGGGTCTGAAATCCAGGCCGCATTGCTTGAATATTCTCGTATACGCATCATGCATCGACCAATAGGTTTCGTCGAGCGATTGCTCATCGGCGTGGAAGGAATACGCGTCCTTCATGATGAACTCCCGGCCGCGCATAAGGCCGTATCGCGGCCGGAGCTCGTCCCGGAATTTGGATTGTATCTGGAATAAACATTTAGGAAGGTCGCGGTACGACCGCACGGTCCTTCTGACAACGTCAACGATCACTTCCTCGTGGGTAGGACCGAAGCAAAAATCGTTGTTTTTCCTGTCAACGATCCGGAGGAGTTCCGGACCATAATAATCCCATCGTCCGCTTTCGCGCCATAACTCGGCGGGAATTACCGCGGGCATGAGCAGCTCCACCGCATGCCTTCGCGACATTTCGTCGCGGATGATCGCTTCGATTTTCCGGATGACCCGCAGTCCCAGGGGAAGATAGGTGTAAATGCCGGCGGATAATTTTTGGATCATTCCCGCGCGCAGCATGAGTTTGTGGCTTATGGTTTCGGCTTCGGCGGGAACTTCCCGCAACGTAAAAACAAACGCGTCTTTCCAATGCATCGCCGATCTTATTCCTTCCCAATGTCTTGTTTGTCCGGGATGAGAAACCACCCCGCTATGTAGGCCACGATTCCGGGCCATATTCCCGTTGCCACCGTGCCGAACACGGCAACGATTCTTACAATGGTCGGATCTATCGAATACAGCTCGCCGATTCCGGCGCAAATGCCCGCTATTTTCTTTTCATTTTTAATACGGTATATTTTTTTCATGAAAAAACTCCTGGTTAAAGGACCCCGTCCATGCATACATGTTTATGGAAAATAGATTGCGGAACCAAAGAGGTAAACTACGATTACGTATTCGGCCGTTTTTCCCGCCACTTGAAGATGACGGTCGATAGCGACGGCAGCGTGCAATCAATGGAAAATTTTTGGTTCTGACACGGTTTCGCTTCCGCCTGCTTTCCGCCCATGTTGCCGTTACCCGCTCCGCCGTAGTCCTTCGCGTCGGTATTGAGGATTTCCTCGTAATAACCATCGCGGGGAACCCCGACGCGATAATTGGCGCGCAGCATGGGGGTAAAATTGCACACGACCAAAAGAAGATCCTCGGGCCGTTTGCCCATGCGCACAAAAGAGACGATGCTGCCATTGGCGTCCTGAAAGTCGATCCAGGAAAAACCCTGGGGCTCGAAGTCCTGTTCCCAGAACGCCGGTTCCTTTACGTAAACATGGTTGATGTCGGAAACGAGCTTTTGCAGCCCCCGGTGAAACGCCTTGTCGTCTTCCTTTTCAAGAATATGCCAATTGATTGATTGTTGCGCGTCCCATTCCCAGTGCATGCCGAACTCGCACCCTTGAAACATGAGTTTTTTTCCCGGGTGCCCGAACATAAAGCCGAAAAAGGCCCGTACATTCGCGAACTTGTTCCATTGGTCTCCCGGCATCTTTTCAAGCAGGCTTTTTTTGCCGTGGACGACCTCGTCGTGCGACACTACAAGAACGAAATTTTCAGTAAAGGCGTAGCACAGCCCGAACGTGAGCTGGTTTTGGTGGTATTTCCGGTGAACGGGGTCTTTGGAAAAATACACCAAAATATCGTTCATCCACCCCATGTTCCATTTGAAGGTGAACCCAAGGCCGCCTGAATACGTCGGACGGCTTACCATGGGCCACGCGGTGCTTTCCTCCGCTATGGTGACGGCGCCGGGGAATTTTTCATGCACGAGTTTATTCATAGTCTGCAGGAGGACGACGGCTTCCTGGTTTTCGACGCCGCCGTGCTTATTAGGTATCCATTCGCCGTCGCGGCGGCTGTAATTTCGATAAAGCATCGAAGCCACGGCGTCCACCCGCAAGCCGTCGATGTGGAATTTTTCAAGCCAGAACAGCGCATTGGCGACGAGGAAATTCTTCACTTCGTGCCTGCCGAAATTGAAAATAAGAGTACCCCAGTCCTTATGTTCGCCCTCGCGCGGATCCATGTATTCATAAAGGTGCGTGCCGTCGAAGTGCGCCAAGCCATAGGCGTCCTTGGGAAAATGGCCCGAAACCCAATCCATGATCACGCCGATGCCTTGACCATGCATGTAATCAACGAAGTATTGGAAATCGGCCGGAGAGCCGAACCGATGGTTGGCGGCATAAAAGCCGCCCACCTGGTAGCCCCACGAAGGAATAAAGGGATGGTCCTGCACGGGTAAAAGTTCGATGTGGGTGAACCCCATTTCCTTAACATATTGCGCAAGTTGATGGGCGATGTCGCGGTACGATAGGAAGTCCGCGCCGGGCGTGGGGCCGGCCTTGCGCCATGAGCCTAGGTGGACTTCGTAAATGCTCATCGGGCAATTGATCCTGTCCGTCGCGCCGCGCTCCTCCATCCATGCCGTGTCCGTCCACGCGTATGCGTCGAGATCGAACACGATTGAGGCGTGGTACGGCGGCGGGTCCTGGTAGTACCCGTAGGGGTCGGATTTAAGGATGAGGTGGTCCCGGTCGCGCTTTTTTATTTCATATTTGTAAATAGTCCCGGCGCCAAGTCCCGGAACGAAGAGTTCCCATACGCCCGAAGTACCCAAGGGCCGCATGGGGTTTCGGCGGCCGTCCCAATTGTTGAAGGATCCCACCAGCGACACTTGCTTGGCGTTGGGCGCCCACACCGCGAACAGGCAACCCTTGACGCCCCCTATTTCCCTGGCGTGCGAGCCGAGATCGTCGTAGATCCGGTAGTTGTTTCCCTCGTTGAAAAGATAGCGGGCCTCCTCGCTCAGTACAGGGAGAAAGCCATAGGGGTCGCGGGTCCGTTTGACTTCGCCGTCCTGGAGGGTCATGACCAGCTCATAGACGAAGAACTCCTTACGGTCAGGGAAAGCGGCCTCGAAAATCCCCTCATCGCGCACCCGCGACATGGCGCAGACCGTCTCTCCATTCACGGCGTCGGCAATATCGATGGACCGCGCCTCCGGGGCGAACGCCCGAATGCCGATGCCGTCTTTTTCCCAGTGCATGCCCAGGACTGAAAAGGGGTCTTTGGTGTTATTGCGGAGAATGTCGTCGATGTTTTGCTGCGTTAAAATTCCCATGGCCCTCTTGCTTTACCGATCGTGGATGAAATAATGTGGGTGATTTAAAATTCAAAGTGTACTATTTAAGTATAATAAATGCAACGGATAAAATACTATCGGGATGGAAGTAAAAAGGCGGTTTGTTTGCGAACGGCTTGGACTGTTTTTACATCCTTACCGTGCACCCGACGATGGGCGTAAACCCGAAGGGCTTGACCGCTATAAAATGGTCGCCGTTGAATTTGTATTCCAGGGCGGGCATATAATTGAACGCATTGAGGATTTCCACGAAGGTCTCGACTTCCGCTCCGAGCATTTTGCCGGTAAAGCCGTACCGCAGGTTCGCGGTGACCAGCGGGTCCAGCCGCCGCGAAAAATAAGATTCCGATGTGTCAATATGAACGGATTTGACGCCCCTGCAATCGGCCGAAATCGTCTGCGCGCAGAACGGCCTGCCGCCGCTACCCCTCAGGGAAGCCGAGAATACATGGTGGTTGAAAAATCGGACGCCGCCGGAAAGGGAAAACGTATAACGGACGTCGGTCCAGTCGTTATGCCATACGCCGTCGTCGTAACGGTTTTGCACGTCAAAAAGCGATCCCGACAAGCAATAAAACAATCTCCCGCCCTGCCCATTCCCAACGGTCAGCTCCACACCGGACGCCTTTCGTCTCCCCTTCTGCTCCCGTAGCGCCGTGATTCCCTTGGCGTCAACGGCGAAAACGTCTTGCAGCGTAGGAGCAAGATAATTGTATTCGCGATCATACCATTTGTAATACGCCTCGACCTTGGTTTCCAGGGTCTCGAAAAACCTTTGTTCGTAGCCGCCGCAGGCCTGCCAACAGCGAAGAGGCCGCAATTGTTTGACAAAGGAGTTTCCCATCACCGCCAGGGAATCGTTCGAAAGATCCGCCCGCGACGATAGATAGTCGAAAATATTGAAGGGCATTTCGGAGGGAAATTGATGGTACAATCCAATGCTCCCGGTTACGGTTCCGGCGCGTTCGAACAAAAGCGACGCGGAAAGCCGGGGAGACAAGGTGAAGCCGCTTTGAATGGGAAAATAGTCGGCCCGAAGCCCCGCGTCGGACCGCATGATTCCAAAGGCGCCCTGGAAGTTGACGTGCGCGCCAGATTCCATGGTATGGAGATCCAAGAACCGTTCAATGGGCGCCAATTGCCATACGATGGTATCGGGGAAGCCGTTATTGCAATAAATGTATTGCCCTTCGTTTTGCGACTGATCGGACTTGTACAGCGCGTAATCGTTGCGATTAAGCCTAATCCCTACCGACAACGCGCTTCTTTCACCAAGGGGGATTTTGGAGTTGGTGGTGAAAAAAAGATGCCTGCGATCGTCCTTGTCACGCGTCACCGGATTGGCGGCATATTGACTAGTAAAAAATGGACCGGTAAAGGAGGAAAGGCTGTCGTCGTCGGTCCCATTGCGAAAAACAACCGACGCATGCGCCTCATGCGACGCCATGCCGCTTTTAAAGTGTAGGGCCACCCCCGCGCCCCCCTGAAAAATATGTTGATTTTGATTCATGGCATTATCAAATACAATACCATGATCGGAGGACTGTACAAGAGGATACTCATATCGATACGTGTTATAAGAAAAAAGTCCCGTTGCCGAAACGTCGAAGTCTTCGCCCGAAAAAAAAACAAGCTTGCCGTAGGCGTCACCCAGTCTGGGAATGCCGGCGTTTTTGATGAACGACCGTAAAGGCATGAAGTCAACGTACCTTCCCGCCAGGGTAAACGAACTTTTTCCCGGCGCAATCGGGCCTTCAATGGAGAGCAATCCTCCCGTAAGCTTGCACCCGGCGGATCGTTTCATTTGGGAAAAGGAACCGTTTTTCATGGTGATATCCACGATGGAAGATAGGCGCGATGGAGCGCTGACCGGCATATTCCCCGCGTAAAACCGGACGTTATCCAGGTAGTCGGCGTTGATGAACCCAATGGGGCCGCCGGACCCGTTTGCCTTTGAAAAGTGATTGATATTTTCCATTTCAATGCCGTCAACAAGAAAGGTAACCTCCGAAGGATGCCCTCCTCGCACGTAAAAGGTATTATCGTACCCCTCTCCAATGGATGCCACCGCGGAAGGCAGGGTCCCGATATACCGCCCGATGTCCTCCGCCGCGCCGGCGCATGTCTTGATATCGTTACCGCTAAAATCGGTCGAGGATGCCGTAGAGGGTTTTGGTTCCGGAGAACCATACGATGCGGTCACCACCATGTGAGGTAATTGATATTCCTCTTTCTTCTCGTTCAAGACAATGGTGTCCGCGGCGGCCATGCCGACGCGCAACGTGATAATCGTATCTTCATGTCCCGGAGCGAAAACATTGATTACGGAGGATTCCGGAAGGAAGATCGTAACGGTTCCCGAATCATCGGCATATTTGCAGGTATCCGAAAATAACGCGCTGCATATTCTGCACTGCTTAACCGGAGTATGAAGAATCGATGATTTGAAGTTAATCGTATAACTATGCATATCAAGATATGCCGAAAAAGCCGATAAAATGATACCTATGATGAGGATAAGAGACCTTGCTATCATGATCGGATACCTTTAAGGTTAGGATCGGGTCGTATATAAATAATATACCCCTTAATAAGCGCTTTGGATAGCCATTCATAAAAAACTGTTTTCAGCCAGAAAACTCACTCGGAAAAACGGCATTTTCGCCGTTGTTCTTTTTCATTAGCCTTTTATGGCTTCCTTTTGGTATTTTATTTCATTATCAAAAAGGCGGGATCATGAACCAGGATTTCGAAAAAAATAAAAAAGCTCTCTTGGAAAAAATAACCGCTCTACATCATTCCGATCTACCCCATTCGGAACCTTTATCCAAACAAGCTTTTCCCGACGTCATCGTTTTTGGAGCGTTGAGCCCGTTTATGGAAGTCCTCATTGATGCATTGGAAAAAAAACGACCGCTGGAATTTTTCCAGGATCCGGGAAAAGCGACCGACTATTGTCTTGACCATGAAGTAAGTAATGTCATTTTGGACATGGACCTTCCAACGGATTGGAAAATGGCCACGGATGTTTTTACCACCGTACGAATGATGAAGACGACCCTGCATTTCATTCTTTTAACGAAATCGCCGCAATCAACTCCCGTGGAGACCTTGGCGGCCCAGGGCGCTGAGGTACTAACCAAACCGTTCGGCACGGATATGCTTTTTAAAAAGCTGACTATGCTTCCTCGGATTTAATAGGATTATCCATGAGCGTCATCACCGCGATCGGCAATACTCCCCAGACGGCCCGGGACCTGCCTCGCGGAGCGACGATCGTCGCCATCCTGCCCGACCGGGGAGACCGGTATTTATCGACCGAGGTGTTTCGATCGGTATGTGCCCAGTGCCCGCCGTAACGAATACGCGAGAGGTGTTCATGCGATTATGACCTGCTGAAACTGCCGAATCCGAGTGGAAGGATTTTCAGCGCTTTTTCGCTGCTGAAGTGTCCAAAAACAGAGGAAATCTTTTTAATGGTCAAGGAAGAACCAAAAGGTGTATTTTATAGGTATGCGAAGACAAGTGTATATTGAAACGACAATACCAAGTTATTATTATGAAACCCGCAAAGACCTCCGGTCGCTTGCATGGCGAATGATCACGCGTGAATGGTGGAACAAGTATCGAAATTATTACGATACAATATGCAGCGAAATGGTAATTCTTGAGCTTGAACGTGGCAGCCATCCGTATCAAAAAGAGAAGCTCGCATTAATGAAAGATGTTGCGAGGTTGACACATTTACCAATTATTGATGATATTGTTGATGCGTATGTCGAACATAAGCTCATGCCCCAGGAACTGGCGGGCGATGGATACCATCTGGCGTATGCTTCTTATTACGGTATCAATTTCTTAATGACATGGAATTGCCGGCACCTTGCCAATCCAAATAAGTTTCAACACCTTCACGTAATTAACTTGCGGTTAGGGCTTGAAACGCCGATTATCTGCACACCCGAACAGTTATTAACGGAAAGTGAGGAAAAGCCATGAATTTCGATAGAGACCCTGTGGTTGAAGAGGTTAGGAAAGTACGCTCGGAGATCATGAAAGAGTTTTCCTATAATCCGCATGCATTGGGCCGATTCCTTGCACAACGCGAAGAAAGTCGTCGACTGAAATCTGCAAAAATGCCTCGCAGAATAAAAAAACTTTCGCTCGCGGTAAAACATTAACTTTTTTTAGCCATCAACTTCTAAAGGCGCAAAAGAATATTCCTCATCTGTAGTGAAGGGAAGCCCTGGAGGGCTGCAAGGG
>Ga0224523_1000403_pt1 | contig 23684 bp, 19 predicted proteins | sample CFST50metaG_FD_182732 | JGI IMG/M metagenome (GOLD analysis project Ga0224523, IMG submission 182732) | Peat soil microbial communities from Stordalen Mire, Sweden - C.F.S.T50 | ecosystem: Environmental > Terrestrial > Soil > Wetlands > Peat | place: Sweden: Norrbotten County, Stordalen Mire...
TCCCGAAATGATGGAAGACTTCAAAAAGCAGGCTGAAAGATTCGGTGCTGATATCCGTTTTGGCATTGCAACTGATGCTGATTTCTCAGGCCTGACACGCAAAGTTGTGATCGACGAAAACAAAGTCATTGAAGCTGAGGTGGTTATCATTGCCACAGGGGCGACTGCAAAATACCTTGGCATTGAGGCTGAAAAGAAATATGCGGGACAGGGAGTATCTGCCTGCGCTACATGCGATGGATTCTTTTACAGGAAGAAAGATGTTGCAGTTGTCGGAGGCGGAGATACTGCAGCTGAAGAAGCTACTTACCTTGCAGGATTATGCAATAAAGTGTATCTTATTGTTAGAAGGAATGTTCTGAGAGCTTCAAAAATCATGCAGGATAAAGTATTAAGAACTACGAACATAGAAATCCTATGGGAACATCAGCCAGTTGACCTTTTTGGTGATAACGGAGTTGAGGGAGCCTTACTGGTAAAGAAAAAAGGAACCCCGCAGGAAGAGATGGTAAAATTAAAAATTGACGGATTCTTCCTGGCAATCGGACATACACCGAATTCAGATGTCTTTAAAAAGTTCATCGAGACAGATGAAACCGGATATATTAAAACAGTTCCCGGAACTACTAATACAAATGTTCCGGGTGTATTTGCCGCCGGCGATGTTCAGGATCCTCGATACAGGCAGGCTATCACGGCTGCAGCATCAGGATGTATGGCAGCAGTCGATGCAGAAAGGTATTTATCAGAGGTAAAATGATATTTTAAAATTGTTTCAACAAATTACATGAGGAGAAGGATGAAGACTTTTAAAAAGACCTTTAAGATCAATGCTGAACCATCTGATGTATATTCTGCACTTACCAATCCAAATACTATTGAACTTTGGTCAGGATATCCTGCAGTTATGCAGGAAGAACCCGGGACAGAGTTTTCCCTGTGGGAAGGAGATATCACCGGCAGGAACCTGGAATTTGTCCATGATAAAAAGGTCGTCCAGGAATGGTACTTTGACGAACAACCCGATAAATCTATTGTAACAATAACTATTCAGCCTGACAAGGAGGATTCATTGGTCACTGTAGATCATACAAATATTCCCGATGAAGATTTTACCAGTATTGCGGAAGGATGGCGTGAGTATTATATCGGAGCCATAATCAGCTTCTTCAATCCTAATTTTTAATATTGCAGAATTGGAATATTTAACGGGCTTCGCCGTTTGAAAATATCCCGTAAAGATCTTCGGTACATGCATAAATAAGTGTACTAATGCCTTTAAAGGATTGAGTATGGGCGTGTTCCTGCACCCTTTCATCCCAGGAGGGAATCCAGGAAAGAATATAGTTTTTGATAAACCTGCAGATCTCTTTTTTCATCTCGCAGCAGCAGGGTTCATCATCAAGCAACAAGTATTTCTCGACAAGTTTTGCAAGAAAAAGAAGCTCTATGCCAAGGTGATCAGCAGGTTTCCCGGGTTTTATAAGGTGCCAGCCGTATAAATTATAAAACTCCGTCACCTCAATGTCAACAGGTTCAACATTATTTCTTCCAACAAGATAAATTGAGGCTCGGGCAGGTGCAAGCGCCAAAACTCTCTCGTCAAAGAGATTGAAATAATCGTCGGCCAGCATTTGCCTGCATTTCTCCTTATCTTCGAACGAGTCCCTCAGGAGTGAAGCGGCTTTTAAAAACCGTGGATTTAAGCTTGAAACGGGAAGCTTTTTAAGAGTTCCATTAGTCCAGAAATCAACAACACACTCATTAGTGGGCTCACTCATTATCATGCTCCCGGCAAAATAAAGAAGCAGATTATATCCTTTTAGAATATTATTGTGATTATGTTCCATAATAATCATATTACCACACCCTAGAATAAATTAACCGTTATTTGGTGAGGCAATGCATAGTCATATAACGAACGACAAAAGGATTTGTTCGAAATAAAAAAGGCTCTCATGGTGAGAGCCCGTTAATATTGAAGTATTTTATTTTTACTTGGTAAAATCCGCCATCTCATCAGGGTATTCGTTATTGTCGATTTTCCTTTTTATCTCCTTGAAGGCTTTTACTGTATAATCCACGTCATCGAGTGAATGGGCAGCAGTTGGGATGAGTCGCAGCATTACAACATCCTTTGGAACTACAGGGTAAATAACCACAGAACAAAAAACATTATAATGTTCCCTGAGATCATAGATCAGCTGAGTTGACCGGGTGACTCCGCCCTTCATGAACACGGGAGTTACCGGCGATTCTGTATTGCCAAGATTAAGCCCGGCATCCTTCAGCCCTTTCTGCAGGGCTCTTACATTTGTCCATAGTTTTTCACGGTATTCCGGATGTGCCTGAATAATCTCAAGGCGCTTTATTGCACCAAGCGTCATTGCCATCGGCAGGGATTTGGCATATATCTGCGACCTCAGGTTGTACCTGAGATAAGAAATGACTTCCCTGGTACTTGCGACAAAACCTCCTATACCTGCCATTGATTTGGCGAATGTGGCAAAGTAAACATCAATAAGGTCCTGAACACCAAAATGTTCACCGGTTCCACGGCCGTTTGCACCCATTGTTCCAAAGCCATGTGCATCGTCGACAAGAAAACGGAAATTGTATTTCTTTTTAAGTGCAGTTATCTTGTCAAGTTTGCCAAGATCGCCTGCCATTCCAAAAACTCCCTCGGTGATCACAAGGATACCGCCGCCGGTTTCTTCAGTGAGTTTTGTTGCGCGCTGAAGCTGTTTTTCGCAACTTTCAATGTCATTATGATGAAATGCAAATCTTTTTCCGATATGAAGCCTCAATCCATCCATAATGCATGCATGTGATTCTGAATCATAAACGATTACATCATGCCTGTTGACCAGGGCGTCGATAATGGAGACCATTCCCTGATAACCGAAATTAAGAAGGTATGCATCTTCCTTGTGTTCAAAATCGGCAGCCATCTTCTCGAATCTCTCATGGTTAGTGCTATGGCCCGACATCATCCGGGCACCCATAGGGTATGCAAGTCCGTATTCACCGGTGTATTTTGCATCGGTTTTTCTTATTTCAGGATTATTAGCCAGTCCCAGGTAATTATTCAGGCTCCAAACAAGAACTTCTTTCCCTCTGAATCTCATTTTTGGACCTATTTCTCCTTCGAGCTTGGGGAAGGCAAAGTACCCATGAGCCATATCTGAATACTGCCCAAGTGCACCTTTATTTGATTTAATTTTATCGAAAATATCCATACTTCGTTTTATAAAATTTTTCACAAAAGTATAGAATAGAAGTTTCCATGTTATACCTATTTATACCTAATTTAGCTTCTGTTTCAGATGTATTGCCACCTTTCATTTTCCCTTAAGGAGAGGTCCTGGCGTTAAGAAACAGCCAGAAGGGCAATTTTAGCGAAGGAGTTGGAATGTCGAAAGAGGCCTTATATAGGGTGGGAAGAGAGTTATTCTTTTCCTGGCAGATAGCGAAAGAATAAATGGATAATATTTACGTTTATATCTCTGATATGAAAATTTTATTGTAATTTTGCGCAACATTTTTTATGAGGCCAAGGACATATATATTATTGCTGGCATTAATGCTGGTTACTTCCTGCGGTGAGTATCAGAAGATACTGAAGAGTACGGACTATGATATGAAAAAAGCCAAAGCTAAGGAATACTTCGATGCAGGCAAGTATGTTAAGTCGAGCGAGCTCCTTGAGCAGATCATTCCCCGTTACAGGGCGACTGAAGAGGCTGAGTATCTTATCTGGATGAATGGTCAAGGCTATTATGGCATGAAGCAATACGATTTGGCAGGCACAGTGTACAAATCTTACATTGATCAGTACGGTTACGGGAAATATATTGAAGAAGCATATTATATGTCGGCCATGTGTGATTATAATAGTTCACCACGCGCGGAACTTGATCAGGATAATACTAAAAAGGCAATAGAAGGCTTTACTATTTTTATTTCGAGGTATCCGAACAGTTCAAGAACTGAAGAGTGTAAAAAACTGCTTGATGATCTTCACGAAAGGCTTGTTGAGAAATCATATATCAGTGCGAAGCTCTATTATGATATGAATCAGTATAAGGCAGCCGTAGTTGCCCTGTCAAATTCCCTTAAAGAGTTTGCAGAAACAAAATATCGCGAGGAAATGATGTACCTCAAGCTTAGTTCTCTTTACCTTTATGCCGAGAAAAGTTTGCCCATAAAGCAGAAGGAGAGGTATCAGGCTGCTCTCGATGATTATTATTCCTTTATGGAAGAATTTCCAAAGAGCAAATACGCGAAAGATGTTAAAAAAATATACCAGGCAACAGCTAAACAGTTAAAAATTCAGACTCCTGGAAATGAAGCTAATATTCAATAAATAATTATGGATTACAGAAAATCAGCAGCTCCGGTAACGACAATTACACGTAACCTTGACCTTATGACCAGGGGCACGGGAAATATTTATGAAACAGTAATTATTGTTTCAAGGAGAGCCAACCAGATCTCTGTTGAAATGAAGCAGGAACTGAACAAGAAGCTTGAAGAGTTTGCTTCATACAGCGACAATCTCGAGGAGGTTTTTGAAAACCGTGAACAGATAGAGATATCTAAATACTATGAGAGACTTCCAAAGCCGACCCTGATTGCATTGCAGGAGCTGGAGGAAGGTAAGATTTTTTACAGGAACCCTGAAAATCAGAACAGGCCAAAATAAAAACCAGCCTGAAAATGCTGAAAGGCAAAAATATACTTGTGGGTGTGACCGGGGGTATTGCAGCCTATAAAACTGCAACTATCATCCGGTTGCTTGTTAAAGAAGGAGCTGTGGTAAAAGTAGTAATGAGCGCCCATGCCAGGGAATTTATTACCCCTCTCACCCTTTCAACTTTATCGAAAAATCCTGTCCTTACAGAGTTTTATAATCAGGAGAATGGCGATTGGAACAGTCATGTCGACCTCGGATTATGGGCCAACCTCTATCTGATTGCTCCTGCAACTGCAAATTCAATCGCAAAGATGGCAGGCGGAATAGCCGATAACCTGCTGTTGACAGCTTATCTTTCGGCAAAATGCCCGGTAATGATTGCTCCTTCAATGGATACCGATATGCTAAACCATCCTGCTACAAAAATCAATATTGAGACTCTGAAAGCGTTTGGAAATATAATAATTGAGCCTGCCAGCGGCGAACTGGCAAGCGGTCTGACAGGAAAAGGAAGGATGGCCGAACCCGAAGATATAGTAAGGGAAATTGTAAATTTCCTATCAAAAAAAAAAATCAAAAAACCGCTGAACGGTAAACGGCTCCTTATAAATGCAGGACCTACCCGCGAACCAATAGACCCTGTTCGTTTTATCAGTAACTATTCTTCAGGAAGAATGGGTATTGCTATTGCTGATGCTGCTGCTGATTATGGTGCAGATGTCGAGCTGATACTTGGTCCGGTAAATATAATTCCGGAAAACAAATCTGTAAAGATCACACGCGTAACTACTGCAGCATCAATGGCCTCAGAATGCATTAATCGGTTCCCGGAATGTGATATTGCCATCCTCTCGGCTGCAGTAGCTGATTATACGGCGGTAAAGGTTGAAAAGGAAAAAATGAAAAAGGGCATTGATTCAATTACTCTTAATCTTAAACCTACCGCTGATATTGCAGCAATACTTGGAAGAAGTAAAAAGGCATCGCAGTTTATCGCTGGTTTTGCCCTCGAGACAAATAATGAAATTAAAAACGCCACGGCAAAGCTTAATAGAAAAAACCTGGATATTATTGTTTTGAATTCATTGAAGGAGCCTGGCGCAGGTTTTGAATATTCTACAAACAAAATAACCATTATTGACAAGTACAATAATATTGATAAATTTGAGTTGAAATCCAAAGAAGAAGCTGCCAGGGATATTCTCGACAAAATTATTTCAATGATCAAATAATTTATACGGATGGTAAAAGTCAACCTCCTTAAAAATATTGCGCTGTCAGTCCTTTTGCTGATCCCTGGAGTTGCATTTTCACAGGAGCTATACTGCAATGTTCAGATCTCGTCCCAGAAGATACAGGGATCGAACCGTGAAGTCTTTGATAACATGCAGAAAGACATTTATGAGTTCATGAATAATACGGTCTGGACTAACCATGTATTCACTTATGCTGAAAGGGTAGAATGTTCTATTCTAATTAATCTTACAGACCAGTTATCGGCAGATGAATTCTCGGGAACCATTACGATACAGCTTAAAAGACCCGTTTATAATACTACCTATAACTCAACGGTATTAAATTTCATTGATAACAGCTTCAGATTCAGTTATGTTGAATTTCAACCCCTTGAATTTGATCCTACCACATACCGATCGAGCCTTGTGTCTGTTCTTGCCTATTATACTTATATGATTCTTGGCTTTGATGCCGACACATTTTCCCCTGAAGGAGGAACAGAGTATTTTCAGATGGCTGAGAAGATAGTCTCAAATGCCCAGAATGCACCCGAACCCGGATGGAAGCCTTACGACGGATCAAGGAACAGGAACAGGTACTGGCTGGTCAAAAACGCACTCGATAAGGAATATGAAGGAGTCAGACAATTTCTTTATGAATACTATATTAACGGGCTCGATAAGATGGAATCAAAAATATCTGAGGCCAGGATCAGTATCGTGGAAAGCCTGAAGCTTATCCAGGATGTTTACAGGAAAAAACCCGACCCGTTCATGTATATTGTTGAGATTATTATGGATGCCAAGTCTGATGAAATTGTTAATATTTTCACAGAATCATTTCCTGAAGAAAAAAGCAGGGTTGTACAGATACTTACCGAAATAGATCCTTCGAAAAAGACAACGTACGAAAAGATCATTTCGGCAAATTGACCTAATTTCAGTTTATGCTGGTAAAACTTTATGTTCAAAATTATGCACTTATTAAAGATCTGGACGTTGAACTTGAAGACGGACTGACAATTATTACAGGTGAGACTGGCGCAGGAAAATCTATTCTCCTCGGCGCCCTTTCACTGATCCTTGGAAGCAGAGCCGATTCGTCAGTGCTGCTGGAGAAGAATGAGAAATGCGTGGTGGAGGGAACATTCAGGATCGGCGAATATGACCTCTCTGATTTCTTTACAGCTAATGAACTCGACTACGAGCCCGTTACCATCATGAGGAGGGAAATAAACCCTGCAGGCAAATCGAGAGCCTTTATAAATGACACACCTGTTACCATAAACCTTCTCAGGGAGCTGGGAGACCACCTTATTGATATCCATTCCCAGCACCAGACTCTGATGCTTCATGATAATTCCTTCCAACTGAATGTCATTGATTCTTTTGCAGGCACCTCAAAGCTGATAGATGAATACAAGCTTGTTTATAATAATTACCGGTCTCTGTCGGGGGAGTTTAGTGAGTTAAAGGAAAAGGCTGACCGGAACAAGGCAGATCTTGAATATTTCCAGTTCCAGCTTACTCAGCTCGAGGAAGCTAAGCTCAGGGAAGGTGAACAGGAGGAGCTTGAGAAGGAACAGGAACTGCTTAGCCATGCCGGGGAAATCAAACTCGGACTGAGCAATGCTTCAAACCTTCTTTCTTCAGATAGTGCATCAGTCCTGTTGTTATTACGTGAAGCGAAATCAGCTCTTTTAAAAATATCAGAATTCCTCCCAAACGGTGATGAGATCCTTCGCAGAAGCGAGTCTTCGTTTATTGAGCTTAATGATCTGGCTGGTGAAATTGAAAAGATGATGGCCACAATCGATGCCGATCCGAATCGTCTTGCCCTGGTAAATGACAGGCTCGATTCTCTTTACTCATTGATCCAGAAGCATCGCGTGAAGGGACTTGACGAACTGATTGTAAAAAGGGAAGAAATTCGGAAGCAGGTAAAATCAATCGAAACAAGCGATGAACGGATGGTTGAGGTTGAATCTGCGCTGAAGAAAGAGACATCAGCACTTAAAAGCCTTTCTGACGGAATTTCAATAAGAAGGAATAACATTCTTGACGATGTTGAAAAGAAAATTACTGATCTGCTGAAGCAGCTCGGAATGCCCAATGCGAGATTCCGCGTTTCTTTGACAAAGCTCCATGATTTTACTGCCACAGGCACTGATCATGCTGACTTTCTCTTTTCTGCAAACAAACAGGTTGAACCAGAAAACCTTGCTAAGATTGCATCCGGAGGTGAATTATCGAGAGTGATGCTCAGCCTTAAGTCGCTGCTTACAAAAAACAACAACCTGCCGACAATTATTTTTGATGAGATCGATTCGGGCGTGTCGGGTGAAGTGGCTGATAAGGTCGGACAGATCCTTGCAGGAATGGGAAAATACATGCAGGTGGTGAATATTACACATCTCCCGCAGGTAGCCTCCAGGGGGACGAAACACTACTATGTCTATAAGGATGATTCAGGCGATTCAACAATTACACGGGTTAAATTGTTAACTCATGAAGAGAGGGTAAACGAGGTCGCAAAGCTTTTAAGTGGCAGTGAAATAACTGAAACAGCGATCCGTAATGCGAAGGAGCTTCTGAAGGCCGCTGGGAAATAAATACTCCATTTATTTTTTCCCCGGGGGGAAATGAAGAACCACCTCCTTCTCCTGTTGGGGAAGGCTGGAAAGAGGTAAAAATAAAAGATATTAAAAATGGAAGGCTCATTATTAAAAGGGAAAAAAGGAATTATTTTCGGTGCCCTGAATGAAAAATCGATTGCCTGGCAGGTAGCTTTGAAATCCTGGCAGCAAGGAGCACTGCTTGTTCTGACAAATTCTCCTGTTGCAGTTAGGATGGGGTCAATAAATGAGTTGGCTGAGATCACCGGAAGCAAGATCATCACTGCCGATGCTACAAAGATGGAAGATATTGATGCATTACTAACAGAAAGCATGAAAGTATTCGGCGGTCAGTTCGATTTCATTCTTCATTCTATAGGAATGTCACCCAACGTTAGAAAAGATATTCCCTATGAGCAGACAAGCTATGAGAATATGCTTAAGACCTTCGATATATCAGCGCTTAGTTTCCACAGGATACTTCAGACAGCATACAAGCTTGATTCAATAAGGGAATGGGGCTCTGTTGTGGCTTTGTCGTACGTGGCAGCTCAAAGAACCCTTTCAGGATATAACGATATGGGTGATGCCAAGGCTCTCCTTGAATCAATAGCACGCAGCTTCGGATATATTTATGGCCGCGACAGGAAAGTCCGGATCAATACAATATCCCAGTCACCGACCCCCACTACAGCCGGAAGCGGAATTCACGGTTTTGAATCTCTTATTGACTTCTCTGAAAGAATGTCACCGCTCGGCAATGCAACAGCCGAGGAGTGTGCCGATTATTGTGTAGCACTCTTTTCGGACCTTACGCGAAAAGTTACTATGCAGAACCTTTACCACGACGGAGGATTTTCAAGCATGGGTATGAGCCTCAAGGCCATCGAACAGTATAAAAAAAGCTTTGATGGGTGTGATTGTGACGATAAATAAATAAGTACAAATACCTATTTTTCAAGCCATTTGCAATCAGGTAAGTCGCTTTTTTTATATTTGATCAACTTAAAACCAATCTTATGATTAAGTTGATACTCCTCGTTATCTTCTATTTGACTTTTCCTGTCCTGATAATTTATCTGTGCAAAAAATGGACATTTCTTGAGAAGCTGGGCTCTATCGTAATTGCATATGCATTCGGACTCCTGATCGGGAGCACCGGCATATTCCCAAAAGGTAGTGACGGATATAAGCTTGCAGTGGTGGGGCGCGGACCTCTTTCACAGACTGAGATTGAGACCCTGATCTCAGACGGCAAGGTTGTTCCGGAAGATATCTGGGTTAACCAGATTGCAAGGGTACAGGATATTATTCCGACACTTGTAGTACCGCTTGCTTTCCCTCTTTTGCTATTTTCTCTTAATATCAAACGATGGCTCAAATATGCCAAGAAAGGATTTATCTCAGTAGGCCTTGCCCTGATTGCCGGAATTGTGATGGTAACTATCGGTTTCTTTATTTGGAAGGATTCTATTCCGGAAAGCTGGAAGCTGGCTGGAATGTTTGAAGGAATTTATACAGGAGGAACACCGAATTTCGTTGCTATAAAAATGGCACTTAATGTCGATCCGAATTTGTTTGTCATTGTCAGCACCTATGATATGGTTGTCGGGGCATTTCTTGTGCTGTTCTATATTACAGTAGCTCCGCGCATCTTCAGGTTTATACTTCCAAAATATACTGAGGAAAGGGAACTTTCAACAGAGGCTGTTGAAATTGCAAAGGAAACTGTAGACATGGAGGATTTTGCCGGAGTTCTGAAAAAAGAGACCTTGGTGCCGCTTCTTAAAGCCCTTGGGTTATCGGTATTGATTTTTGCTATTGCCGGAGGTTTAAGCATGGCTCTTCCAAAGCTTCCACAGATGTTAGTTGTCATACTTACCATTACTACACTTGGAATTCTTGCATCACTTATAAAACCTATAAACAGGATCAAAAAGACATTTCAGCTTGGAATGTACCTGATACTTGTTTTTTCACTGACAGTAGCTTCAATGGCTGACCTGAAGACAATGGTCGGCATAGGGATGGTCAATCTGATACTTTTTATCTCGTGGTGCTATTTTGGATCATTGATTCTGCATCTTATCCTTGCAAAAATATTCCGCGTGGATGCTGATAATTTCCTTGTAACATCGGCAGCATACATATTTTCACCACCATTTGTTCCCTTGGTGGCAAAAGCATTGAAAAACAAGGACCTGATAATCACAGGTATTACCGGAGGTATAATAGGCTATATATTAGGTAATTATTTTGGAATTGCCCTTGCCTATTTTCTGAAGGGATTTTAGAAATAACTTAATATTAAATAAAAACTTTCCCCCTCTTTAGGAAGTAGAGAGGGGGAAAAAAGGGAGCTAGTATAGGTAAATATGTAAATCCTAGAACAAATAATTCAACCCAATAGAGAACCCGATATTCCCATCCTGCGCGTTGAATGCCTTTCCGATATCTATGGCAATTACGAAGTTCTGGTTCATCACAGGCATAATACTGATACCAGCATCCTGATGCAGTTTGTCTTTGCCTCCGACGAAATAATCAGAATAATTTTCTGTAGGATATAAAGCGCTGAACGTTGTATTTAGGTTGGAAGGAAAAGTAATGTCTTTTGTCACTATCCCGAAATCATAAAAGGTATTTAGCCCAAGATAACAATCCTGCTTCAGAAATTTAAAGTAAACCGGTTTCCAGCGAAGCTCAACGTTTCCCATAAAGAACCCGTTGCCAATAACCCTGTTCCTGAGAACGCCCCTTAGCGTGCTGGATCCTCCTAGTCCTTCGCTAGTGGCTCCAGTAAGCATTGAGGTAATAAACTGAGACTGGTAAAAGAATGGAACATTACCGGAAATAGTAGTTTGATAACCCAGCCTGTAAACCAGTGCAAGGTTCTTTGGAACTAGTGTAAAGTATTGGCGGTGGGTAATATAAAACCTCGAGAATCCCCAATCGTTTCCCAGAAATTTCGGAGCTATCTCAATACCCATTTCTGTCCAGATACCTTTCATGGGGTTTGGTCTGTTGTCACGGCTATCCCAGGCAATACCAGCCTTTATTATATTAACCCAGCCTCCGTCTGCTTCGTTGGGAGTGATGAGCCCAAGTGCCTTGTACATATCAAATAACCCTGGTAAATCGGCATTATAAGGCATCTTATCCTTCTTTCCCTTATTGAGTTTGGGAATATTGACCGTATCGATCATAAAATTCTGTATCGCAAAACCGGCACTCCATTTAATATGATCTCCTGATAATTTTCCCTGGAAATCGTTTTTGAATCTAAACTCATTCCTCTGAAAGCGATAGAACATTGCACTTTTGTAAGGAGCGACAGGCCCCATCGACTTGTCATATTTCATCCAGTCTGAATTATAAACTGATTCATATCCATTGAAACCATAAAAATCAGTTGCCATGTCAGGAAGGTAACTCAGGTCACTTGTCATATGCACACCATGAATAAGGTGATTTGACTCATACATCATCCTAAAAATCCCGCTTCCTTTTGTGTAATGCGAAACTTCTGTGTAGGTGTGATCAAGATAATCGGGATATGTGCTTCCATCGCCATAATTGTAAAATTCTACCAGGGCTCCATACTGAAAACCAAGGTTGGAATCGTAAGTGGTTGCAGGCAGGGCTCCGCCGAATTTCCATCCGGTTTTCACCTTCTTCTCCTGTCCCGATACGGAAAGTGCCACTAAAGCCATAAGAATTACTGAAAAGATCTTTTTCATAGGTATAGTTTTGGTTGACAATGTTAAAGATAAAGAAAAAGTGAAATAATGGCCTCTTTTTTTAATAATTGCTACCTTCGGCTATTATTTTTAAGACTAAATACTTACATGGGCCTTCTTATAAAGAACATTAAAGGGCTGGTTCAGGTTGAAGATGATCCGAAGCTGAGAGTATGCGGGAAAGAGATGTCTTTAATAGACACTGTTTCAGATGCTTATTTATATTTAGAAAGAGATCTTATCTCTGATTTCGGGCCAATGAGGTTTCTTGACAGTAATCCGGGGAAGATAGATTTATTAAGAGATATTGTAATTGATGCCTCGGGCAAATTTGTTTTTCCCTCTTTCTGCGACTCACATACTCATCTCGTTTATGCAGGAAGCCGCGAAGGTGAATTTACCGATAAGATCAGGGGGCTTTCTTATGAAGAGATTGCCAGGCGAGGCGGCGGGATTTTGAATTCTGCTATGAAGCTGAACGAGACATCTGAAGATGAATTATTCAATCAATCAATGGTCCGTATAAATGAGATTATCAGTCAGGGCACCGGCGCAGTTGAAATAAAAAGCGGTTATGGGCTCTCTCCCGAATCGGAGCTGAAAATGCTCAGAGTTATACGGAGAATAAGAGAGAATGCCCCCCTTGAAGTGAAAGCTACTTTTCTGGGTGCCCATGCAGTCCCGCATGAATACAGCGGAAGAAAACATGAATATGTCAACCTCGTTATAAATGAAATGATACCTGTTGTAGCATCTGAGCAGCTTGCTGATTATATTGATGTTTTTTGTGATGAAGGCTTTTTCACTGCAGAAGATACGGAAAGGATTCTTATGGCAGGCATTAAATACGGATTAACGGCCAAGATACATGCTAACGAGCTTGCCTTTTCAGGAGGTGTACAGGTAGCGGTTAAATACAATGCTCTGTCCGTTGACCATCTTGAACGATCGGGAGATGACGAGATTGAAGCGCTTAAAAGTTCAGAAACTATGCCGACACTTCTGCCAGGTTCGGCATTATTCCTCGGTCTGCCTGACGCTCCTGCAAGAAAAATGATCGATGCAGGCCTGCCGCTGGCACTTGCATCCGATTATAATCCAGGATCATCACCTTCAGGCAATATGAAACTTGTAATGTCTTTGGGATGCATTAAGCTGAAGATGCTGCCAGAGGAAGTAATAAATGCAGCTACAATAAATTCTGCTTATGCAATGGGATTATCTGAAACCCATGGATCAATTGCCCGTGGCAAAATAGCTAATGTGTTTATAACAAAGGAGATGCCATCATATGAGTTCCTGCCTTATGCTTTTGGCAGCAACATGATCGAAACGGTCATTCTTAAAGGAGAAGTTATTAAATGAAATATGTAACCACAAAGGACACGAAGTTCACACGAAGAGCATAAAGGATTTCCTTCGTGTCCTTTGTGGTTAAAAGATTAAAATTCCAGAATCTTTTTTATAATGGAGAAGAGAATAATAGAGTGCGTCCCGAATTTCAGTGAAGGAAGGGATATGTCTGTAATTAAGCAGATTACAGATGCTATTGAGTCGGTGGATGGAGTAAAGCTGCTTGATGTTGATCCCGGCAAAGATACTAACAGGACTGTCGTTACTTTCGTCGGTAACCCCGAGGCTGTTTCCGAGGCAGCTTTCAGGGCTGTGAAAAAAGCATCTGAAATCATTGACATGTCAAAGCATCATGGTGCCCATCCGCGAATGGGTGCCACCGATGTGTGCCCATTTATTCCTGTGTCGGGAATTACAATGGAAGAGACGGTTAAATATGCCAGAAAAGTGGCTGAGCGGATTGGCAATGAACTGAAAATTCCTGTGTATTGCTACGAAAATGCTGCCTCTGAGGAGAAGCGAAGAAACCTTGCGAGCTGCAGGGCAGGGGAATATGAAGGACTCAGGAAGAAAATTGAGGATCCCGCATGGAAGCCTGATTTTGGTCCGGCTGTTTTCAATAAATTTTCAGGGGCTACGGCGGTTGGAGCCCGCGATTTCCTGGTCGCCTTCAACATAAATCTGAATACTACTTCAACCCGGCGGGCAAATGCAATTGCTTTTGATATCAGGGAAAAGGGCAGGATAGTTAAAAATAATGAAGGCAAGGAAATAAGTGTACCGGGTACACTTAAAAGCGTTAAGGCAATAGGCTGGTATATAGAAGAATATGGAATCGCGCAGATATCAATGAACCTGACCAATATTTCTGTTACACCGGTTCATATAGCATTCGACGAGGTTTGCCGTAAAGCGGAAGCCCGTGGTGTCAGAGTTACCGGTTCGGAGTTGGTCGGACTTATTCCTCTTAAGGCAATTATAGATGCCGGAAAGTACTTCCTGGCTAAGCAGCAGAGATCTTCCGGAGTGTCGGATTCCGAGCTTATCAGGATTGCAATTAAATCGATGGGACTAAATGATATTCACCCTTTCGTTCCCGAAGAAAAAATAATTGAATTTGTTATGGCTGGAAAAGGCAAAAGAAAACTGATCGACATGAGTCTCAGATCGTTTATGGACGAGACTGCTTCTGAATCCCCGGCTCCCGGTGGGGGGTCAGTGTCGGCATATATGGGAGCACTTGGAGTCGCCCTTGGTACCATGGTAGCCAATTTATCGTCACATAAAAAAGGGTGGGACACCAGATGGAAGGAGTTTTCTGATCTTGCTGTCAGAGGCAAGGATGTCCAGAACAGGCTTCTTGAGCTTGTGGACGAAGATACAGAAGCCTTTAACAGGATCATGGAGGCATTCGGACTACCAAAAAAAACCGAGGAGGATAAAAAGCTGAGAAAGAAAGCTGTTCAGGAAGCCACAATGGATGCAATTTTGATTCCGATGAAAGTAATGGAAACAGCGTTTTCAGGATTTTCACTTATAAGGGAGATGGTTGAAAAGGGAAACCCAAACTCTGTGACTGATGCCGGGGTAGGAGCACTTGCCATCCGGTCGTGCATCAGGGGTGCATTCCTGAATGTTAAAATAAATGCAACTGGCCTTGATAACAGAAAGTTTGCCGAAGATATTATCAGCAGGGGCCTTGACATTGAAGCAAAGGCAAGCATGGAAGAGGAAGCGATCCTTAAAATGGTAGAAGTTGAAATTATCAGGCAATCACGGAATTAATCGTTTTATCATCCTTAGATGATGGGTATATTTGCCTGTTTCCTGCCTGAATATTCCCTGGTGGTCAATTGAATCGATTCTTACCCTTCCGGATGCATGAATGACCAGTCCCCGTGACAATATCATTCCAACATGCGATATACACCCGCGATCATCATCAAAGAAAACCAGATCACCCGGCTTAGTCTCATCTATGAAGCTGACCTCTGTCCCGGATTCTGCCTGCTGCCAGCTGTTTCGCCTGATTTTAATTCCGTGGATCTTGAACACAAGTTGTGTCAGCCCTGAGCAATCTATACCTGAAGGAATACGTCCGCCCCATATGTAGGGACTGTTAATAAATTTCATCGCGGTATCAGGGAGCGAATCGCTGGTAGTAATAAAGCTGTTGTTGAATTCCTTGCCCACAGTAAAACTATTATTTCCGGCAAAAAATGTCTTATCTTCAAAATCAGGAGAATAAATTTCACATCCGGGTTCAAGAATAAGTTTTGTCTTGTCGCTTTTGTAGCAAAGGAGGTTTTTATTAAGCACATGTCCACAGTTATCGCCCGTGACAACTGAATGCTGAACATGATCTAAATCGATCCAGCCATGGTAATTATCAAAATCAGTTTCAACTTTTATCCAATGACCTGACTGGTCAATAATGATATATTTTTCCCCGAATAGAACCTGGCTCAGCATCTCCGATCTGTGTGAGGGTCCTGATCTCAGGGGTACAAACACATTTTCACATATATATTTTTCCATCTTGCCTTATTGTTGCACTTCAAAATTAATCAAAAGTTTTAAACCGTTCCAAAGGTGTCAAACCTCTCTTACAGAAAATTCCTTTATTTTTGATATCGCATTAATATTTCGGCGATGTCAGAGATTATTAAGGGCACTAAGAGATTCTTATCCCTGAAAAAGAAGATCATTAACTTTGTACTTTTTTCGACAAGTATTATCGGAGTTGATGCCATTATACAGCATGGCGCAAAAGTAATATGGCTTGAAACTTCAGGTACGCTGATAGTTGTGGGTTTTTGTTACCTGATACTATTCCTGTTTCTGACACAGTTCCGCCATGAGATACTGAATGTCTCCCGTAAGATATTATTCATTCTGCTGATCATTTTTTTATTTATCCTGATATCGAAAATCATAACCGGGAAATATGGCAGGGATTTTATTTTTCTTGTTCCGTTTGCCATTATCCCAGTTATTATCAGGACATTCTATGATTCCCGTCTCGCTCTGTTCATTCTGCTCATTACTATAATGCTTACAAGCTTTATAATTTTACAGCCGCTTGAATTCATCCTTATGAGCTTTATTTCAGGAATGGTTGCAATTTTTACACTGACTAATATTTACAAGCGTACAAGACTGTTCTTTACATCTGCTTTAGTAATTATTACATTATCAGGACTTTATCTTGGAATATGCCTCATGCATGACGGTAACCTTCATAAGTTTCTTTTATCTGATCTGATAATGTTTTGTGGGAATGGCATATTTGTTTTGCTGAGCTATCCGCTTATAATTGTTTTTGAGCAGAGGTTTCTCCTGATATCTGAAACATCATTGCTCGAGTTGTCGGATACAAATCAGCCATTATTGAGAAAATTTGCTGAGGAGGCTCCCGGTTCATTTCAGCATTCGCTCCAGGTGGCCAACCTGGCTGAAGAAGCTGCAAGGGCAATTGGCGCTCATCTCCTTCTTGTAAGGGCAGGGGCGCTTTATCATGATATAGGCAAAATTGCAAATCCATCTTACTATATTGAGAACCAGGCTGAGGGAGTCAGTCCGCACGAAAACCTAAGCCCGGGTGAGAGCAGCAAGGTGATTATCAATCATATAAAAAATGGAGTGATCCTTGCAAAGAACTATAAGTTACCGGTACAGATAATTGACTTTATCCGCACTCATCATGGTACAACAGTTGCATATTATTTCTACAAGAAATTCATCGACCTGAATCCGGGCAAAACAGAGATGGAAAAGGAGTTTACTTATCCCGGACCAAAACCATTTTCGAAGGAGACTGCTGTTGTAATGATGGCTGACGCAGTGGAGGCTGCTTCGCGAAGCCTTGGAAAATATACAGAGGAGGGTATAAGCGAGCTTGTTGAAAGGATTCTGTACCTGCAGGAGCAGTCCGGCCAGTTTTCAAATGTGCCGCTTACTTTTAAGGATATATCAGATATAAAGGCTGTCTTTAAAAAAAGGCTGTTGAATATTTACCATGCAAGGATCGCTTATCCTGAAAGAGGTTAGCGCATATCATTAATGTCAGCATCCTTGTATTTTCCCTGAGGAAAGGTGAAAATTGCCTGATCAGGAACTACTTTTAAATCATAATCATTTACCAGCAGGGTAATAATGATACCATCCTTTTTCTTGTATTCAAAGCTTTTCAAAACCAGTGATGGCTTTTCAATAACAAGCCTTACCCTGATTATATCATTTTTAATATCAACCGGATAAAGATCGATCGTGTAAGAATCCTGTTTTTCTTCTACCAGCCGGCTTTTATATCCTTTCTTGTACATTGAAAAAATAAGGGATGGCTGGCTTTGGAATGAATTGTCTTTTTTATTGGGTTTTGTTATAGTAACCTCTTGTTCATCAGGCAGGTAACTCCATGAAGTCTCACCGTTAAACCATATAATATTATCTGGAAGCTCAAGCTTATAGCTGTCTTTGGATAGAATAACAGAACCAGTAAGAGAGTCTTTTGTATTTTGCATCTGGTCGACAGTAACTAGCATGAATTTCATAGATACTGAAGGCGCAGACGAAGCTGCAGAGGAGAACTTATCCAGGATCTTGACTGCTTTAGGGTCGTTCTGGCTTAACGCGTTAAATGTCAGAAGAATAGACATAAAAACAAAAAATATAACCTTTTTCATCTCTCTGGTTTTATTCAAGGCTCTTCAAAATCTGTTCCAAAGCTATCGAATCTGAGCAAAGAACATCTCTGGCTTTGCTACCTTCAAAAGGGCCAACGATTCCTGCAGCCTCAAGCTGATCGATAATTCTTCCGGCTCTGTTATAGCCGATTGAGAGTTTCCTTTGTATCAATGAAGTCGATCCCTGCTGATGCTGTACAACAAGCCGGGCTGCATCATCAAACATCGGGTCACGCTTCTTGAGATCTACGTCCAGCATACCCCCTTCATCGTCGTCAATAAACTCAGGGAGATGCATTGCATCAGGATAACCCTGCTGTGAACCTATAAAATCAGTAAGTTCCTCAATCTCAGGAGTATCGATAAAAGCACACTGAACCCTTACAGGTTCATTGCCTGATGAAACAAGCATATCACCACGGCCAACAAGCCTGTCGGCGCCGGTAGCATCAAGGATTGTGCGCGAGTCGATGGAAGAGAATACCCGGAATGCAATCCTGGTCGGGAAGTTGGCTTTAATGAACCCGGTGATTATGTTGGTGGATGGCCTCTGCGTTGAAATGATAAGGTGAATCCCGATTGCCCTGGCAAGCTGTGCGAGTCTCCCGATCGGACCTTCAATCTCCCTTCCTGCAGTCATTATCAGGTCTGCAAATTCATCGATGATCAGGACAATGTAAGGGAGATATTTATGACCTTTTTCGGGATTCAGCTTCCTTGAAATGAATTTCTCATTGTACTCCTTGATGTTCCTTGCCTGGGCTCCCTTAAGAAGCTCAAGCCTGTTATCCATTTCGATGCAGAGGGATTTCAGGGTGTTTATAACCTTCTGGGTATCGGTTATTATAGCATCTTCCTCTCCCGGAAGCTTCGCAAGGAAATGACGCTCGATTTTTGCATAAAGCGGAAGTTCAACCCTCTTTGGATCAATAAGTACAAATTTGACCTCGGACGGATGCTTCTTATAGAGTATTGAGGTAATGATTGCGTTTATGCCGACTGATTTGCCCTGGCCTGTTGCTCCTGCAACAAGTAGATGGGGCATTTTTGTAAGATCGACTATAAAAGGATCATTTGTTATAGTGCGCCCGAGAGCAAGCGGAAGATCAAATTTTGTCTCCTGGAATGCCTTTGAGGTAATAAGTGACCGCATTGAAACAATTTCGGGTTTCTTGTTAGGCACCTCAATACCGACGGTTCCTCTGCCGGGAATAGGGGCAATGATCCTGATGCCCAATGCAGACAGGCTCAGGGCGATGTCATCTTCAAGCGATTTGATCCGTGCAAGTCTCACACCTCTTTCCGGAACTATCTCATAAAGCGTGACTGTAGGTCCTACTGTGGCAGATATCTGCCTGATGTTTACCTTATATTCACTGAGGGTTTTTATAATATTTTCCTTGTTCTCAAAAACTTCGTTATTATCAAATGCGCTTTCCGATTTATGTTCCTTAAGTATAGAAACTGGGGGAAATTTATACCGCGAAAGATCAAGTCGCGGATCATAATTTTCCATAATATGAGTTACTTCTTCATCGCTCAGGATATCATTGGCTTCCGGCTTTGTAACATCCATCTCAACCTTCGTGCCGGCAGATTCAGGAATTGTCTTATTTTCATTATCAAGGTCCCTTATCAGAGATCCGGCAGCTGCAGTAGTTTCAGCTTCAGGAATCTCACCATGATCTGGAACATCATCCGTATCCTCAATCAGATGTTCTGTAGTATCAGTCCTGTTTTTAACCAGGAATTCTACCTCTCCGGCACCTGTTTCAGCTTCATCTTCGATCTTGCCATCATGAAGAATGGTTGTCTCAGTATCTTCTCCTGCGGGCACTTCTGACGCTTCAGTATCTGTTTTGAGCTTACGAACCCATGGGAAGGCAGGAATCTTGATATTGAATTTTGAAGGGTGAAATTTAAGAGCGAAAATGAGATAGGAGATGGTAATAAATATCAGCAGTATACCTGTTCCGGGTTTCCCCATAAAAGCGTTCAGCCATCGTATTATAGTATAGCCCTGTGCGCCTCCGGGACCACTCATCAGGTAACCTCCTGCTTCCCTGAAAATAAACCCAAGAATAAGTGACAGAATAATAGTGGCAAAAGTGAATTTTGCAACAAGGCTCCATGGCCTGATCTTTGGGAAATTCAAGAGGTAAAGGCCAATTGCACCGAATATCATGGGAATGAAGAATGCACCAAACCCAAACCCCCAACCGATAATATATTTTGCAAGGGTGTGACCTAATTTTCCACCCCAGTTTTTTACCACGACATCAGGGCCCGAAACAATGTCTGCGTTGGGAAGGCTCAGGTCAGTTTTCCACCAGAAGAGATAAGCAACACAAGCAAGAAGCAGGTAAACTGCAAATCCTGTAATAAGAATACCCGAAATGAATCTTACCCTTTCATCAGTGAAAAAGGGTTTTGATTTAGCGGGCGCCTTTGTATTTTTAATGGTTTTCTTAGGACTCTCTTCTTTTTCCTTATTCATAGCAAGCAAAAAAATGCAACGCAAAGGTAATAATTTTGAATCTGGAACAATTGGCGGATTTTAGTTTTTATGAACAGAAGGAGTAAAAAACGAACACATCTCCGGCTGGCGTCAACCGGTTTTAAAGGCTGATCATTTTGTTCATGAACTTGTCGATCTCATCCCTCGATACCCTTGTATATTTTTCTCTTCTTTCGAATAGCTTGTCGGGGATTTCTTTTTTATAGACAGTTTCGGCTGTGAAATGCATTTCCGTTGTTCCCATCTGGAAGAAGAAACTCATTAGTACGCCATCGATCTCCCGGTATGGATTAGCGGCATTGGCATTTTTAATATTTATCTCAGTAGTATACCAGACCTGGTATACTTTGTCCTTATCACCTGAAAGGATGACTTCAGCATTTTTGCAGTTGAATCCGCAGATCACAGAGGTTTTAGAGGTCTTCCTGACCACCATGCCTTTCATTGCGTCGAAACCAGGTGGAGGTTCTCCCGGGTTGGCAGAATAGAAATATCTCCAGGTAAGTAGGCTGATATAAGTATCAAATATGCCTTTTGTCGGATTGGAAAGATTCAGTATCCCCGAATTTCCAAAAGGTGCTGATATATCAAAAAGAATTTTATTGTCTTTAAATGATACAATAAGATTCCTGGGCATCACCTCTTTGGGCATAATGCCCACATTTCCGAGATATTCAATAGAGTAATGGATTTCACCCTGGTTAATGTTCTTATCCCCCTTATCCCTGCAGGAGTAGCTTGAAATTACAACTAAGCAAGCAAAAATCAACCCGGACCTGAATCTCACTGATTTTTTTTTTGAATAATCAAAAGTAATATTTTTTTTTAATTTCAGTTCTGAAGACAGATAATTATGCTATTGTGATTAATTTGTACGCAGATGCCTTGACTATCAGAATTCTTTGTGATACAAGGTTATCGGCAGATCTGCGGATTTTAATAGCTTTGTGGTTCTTTGTCCGTTACTTATGGTCAACTGAAGAAAGGAATTTTACTTATGAAAAAGAAGCTGGCAGTTGTAGCACTTGGAGGAAATGCCCTTTTAAGGGGCGACCAGGCTGGTACAATAGACGAACAGGAGCAGAATACCACTGAAACTCTGGAAAACCTGGTATTCCTGGTCAGAGAAGGTTACGACCTTGTAATCACCCATGGTAACGGGCCTCAGGTTGGCAATATCCTGATGCGCAACGATGCAGGCGAGCAGATATACAACATAGCCCAGATGCCCGTTGATATCTGTGTGGCAGATTCCCAGGGCGGTATCGGATACATGATTGAACGGATGTTCAGGAATGTGCTTAACAAGCATGGTATCGATAAGAATGTCGTATGCATTGTAACCTCCGTAATTACGGATATTAATGATTCCGCGTACAGCGATCCGCAAAAAAGGATCGGGAAGATCTATACCAGGGAGCAGGCCGATGAGCTTGCATTGCGAAAAGGGTGGATTTTCAGGGAGGAGGTCAAGAATGCAGACGGCTTCAGGCGGGTGGTTCCTTCTCCGGTTCCTAAAGATATTATGAATCAGGCAATTATAAGTGATCTTGCCAGGCAGGGTAATATAGTTATTGCTGCCGGTGGTGGTGGAGTGCCTGTCTATATTGATGAAAAGAATGATGTAAGACCTGCTGAAGCGGTAATTGACAAGGATCTGGCATCGTCTCTTCTTGCATCATTGATCGGTGCTGATGAATTCTATATCCTTACTGATGTGCCTTATATATACATCAACTATAAGAAACCAAACCAGGAAATCAGGGAATTTCTTAACTATGCCGATGCATTGAAGTATCTCGAGGATGGCCAGTTTTCAAAGGGAAGCATGGCCCCTAAGATTCAGGCTTGCCTGAACTTTATAAAGCAAGGTGGAAAATTAAGTGTCATTACCGAGGCCTTCAAGCTTGCCGATACCAATTACGGCTCGAAGATTACAATGGAATATGAAGACGACAGGCGGTAGAAGCGGCAACCGTTTACCGCTTACTGGTCACCGGAAGATACAGATAGTTGTTTTTTATTATTTTTGTGTTTTCAAATTTTAAATGTCATAATCACCTATATATGAAAATGGATCTTCATAACAGGCATTTCCTAAAACTTCTCGATTTTACTCCAGAGGAAATACAATATCTTCTGGATTTGGCAGGAAGATTGAAAAAAGAGAAGAAAGCAGGAAAAGAAAAACAGCTACTCAAGGGTAAGAATATTGCACTGATATTTGAAAAATCGTCGACTAGAACAAGGTGTTCTTTTGAAGTTGCGGCTTATGACCAGGGTGCTAATGTCACATACCTTGGCCCGAGCGGCTCGCAGATTGGACAGAAGGAATCTATGCGCGACACTGCAAGAGTGCTCGGGAGAATGTACGATGGAATTGAATACAGGGGTTTCGGACAGGATATTGTTGAGGAGCTTGCTGAATATGCAGGCGTTCCGGTATGGAACGGGCTTACGAATGAATTTCATCCTACCCAGATACTGGCTGATTTTCTTACCATGACAGAGCATTCCGATAAGCCGCTCAGCAGATTGGTATTTTGTTACCTTGGCGATGCAAGGTATAATATGGGCAATTCGCTTATGGTCGGCTCGGCAAAAATGGGCATTGATTTCAGGATCGCTGCTCCTGCTGCCTGTCAGCCTGAACCGGATCTTGTCGCAAAATGTCGCGAAATTGCAAAGGAGACCGGAGCTAAGATAACCATAACAGAAAATGTTGATGAAGCAGTAAAAGATGCTGATTTCCTCTATACTGATGTCTGGGTATCAATGGGCGAACCAGATTCCGTTTGGGAAGAAAGAATCAAGCTGTTGAAGCCTTACCAGGTCAATATGT
>Ga0224523_1000405_pt1 | contig 23640 bp, 13 predicted proteins | sample CFST50metaG_FD_182732 | JGI IMG/M metagenome (GOLD analysis project Ga0224523, IMG submission 182732) | Peat soil microbial communities from Stordalen Mire, Sweden - C.F.S.T50 | ecosystem: Environmental > Terrestrial > Soil > Wetlands > Peat | place: Sweden: Norrbotten County, Stordalen Mire...
TGATATCTTATTCAATGATCCTGATAAAACAGCAACAATCAACAACCTTACTTTCGACATAAAAAAAATTGTATATGGACAGCTGAAGAAATCTGAATCTGCAGCTATATTCCTGTGCACTGCCGGTGAAGAGATAGGAAAGATGAGCAGATGGGCAATGAAGTCTGGCGATCTCCTCGAGGGTTATATTTATGATGTTGTCGGAAGTGAAATAGTTGAAGCAGCAGTTGATCTTATGCAGAACGATCTTGAAAAATCAATAGCTTCGTCAGGAAATAAAATAACAAATCGTTTCAGTCCCGGGTATTGTGGGTGGGATGTCTCTGAGCAGCAAAAACTTTTTCAGCTTCTTCCTGGGACTTATTGCGGCATAAGACTGACGGATTCATCACTAATGGATCCTGAAAAATCGGTCAGCGGAATTATCGGGATTGGAAAGAATGTAAGACATTTGCCATACACATGCAATATATGCGATATGAAAGATTGCATTTACAGAAGAACAAAGGCTTAAAGTCACAGAGGCACAGTTGTGCAAAGGTACAATGGCACATCGGCTCAATAGCTTGAAGGGAATGAGGTATATTTACTGAAATCCCTTCTGGGAGATCGAAGAGTTGCGGAGATTCAGAGACAGCGGAAGGCATGAGTGAGTAAAGACATAAAACTTTAAAATATAAAATTATTAATGAGATGAAAATAAAAACCAGGATCATAATTTTCAGAGGATTATTTATCATTATACAATTATTTTGTGCTGGACTTATCTTACGTGCACAGCAGACTTATGAATTTCCTTATCAGAACCCGTCATTGTCAGTCGAAGAGAGGGTGAATGACCTTGTCGGGAGAATGACAACTGAAGAGAAGATAAGCCAGATGATGAATGCAGCTCCTGCAATAGAACGCCTTGGCATCCCTGCGTATAACTGGTGGAACGAATGTCTTCATGGAGTCGCCAGAGCCGGAATTGCGACTGTCTTTCCACAGGCAATAGGGCTCGGTGCAACATGGGACCAGAAACTGATCTTCAGGGTAGCCACAGCAATTTCTGATGAAGCTCGCGCAAAGCATCATGAGTTTATCAGGAACGATTCAAGGAAAATATACCAGGGTCTGACATTCTGGTCGCCTAATGTCAATATATTCAGGGATCCGCGCTGGGGAAGAGGACAGGAGACTTATGGCGAAGATCCGTTTCTCACCGGGAAAATTGCAGTTCAGTTTGTAAAAGGGTTGCAGGGTGATGACCCGAAATACTTTAAAACTATTGCCACACTTAAGCATTTTGCAGTTCACAGTGGCCCGGAACCTGAGCGGCACTCATTTGATGCCATTACTGATGAGAGGGATTTCAGGGATACTTACCTCGCTCAATTCGAAATGGGGATCAAGGAAGGCAAGGCTTATTCTGTGATGTGCGCCTATAATAGCTATAAGGGAGAAGCTTGTTGCGGAAGCAGCAACCTTCTGAACGGAATCCTCCGCACGGAATGGGGTTTTGACGGTTATGTAGTATCAGATTGCGGCGCAATAAGCGATATCTACAACGGCCATAAGGTAGTTGCCACAGCCGCTGAAGCTGCGGCTCTCGGTGTTAAATCCGGAACTGACCTTGAATGTGCCTCAGTCTACCGTAATCTGACAGAATCGCTTGAGAAGAACCTGATAACTGTACAGGATATTGACGTTGCCTTAAAGAGACTCTTCACTGCACGTTTTAGGCTTGGCATGTTTGACCCGCCTGAGATGGTGAAATATTCAAAGATACCTTACAGTGTGGTGGATTGCGGACAAAACAAAGCACTTGCCAGGGAGACAGCACAGAAATCAATTGTTCTGCTCAAGAACAAAAATGATATCCTCCCTCTTAAAAAGAATGTTGGAACTGTTGCTGTTATCGGCCCGAATTCCGACCAGACTTTTGTACTTCTTGGTAACTATAACGGGACTCCTTCCGATCCGATCACTCCTCTGCGTGGCATTAAAGAAAAACTTGCAGGGTTTTCTGAGGTTCTTTATGCCCAGGGCTGTCTATGGGCTGCGGGAATGCCCGGGGAAAAGAGTCTGGAGGAGCTGAAGAAAGAAGCTCTTGAAGTTGCCGGGAAGGCAAATATCATAATTATGTGTATGGGCATCACCCCAAAACTCGAGGGCGAAGAAATGAAGGTCACTGTTGATGGGTTCAAAGGAGGTGACAGGGTGAGGATAGATCTTCCGGATGTTCAGCAGGATCTTATTAAGGCAATTTATGCTCTCGGCAAACCGGTCATTTTGGTGCTGCTTAATGGCAGTGCTCTGGCTGTTAACTGGGAGAAGGATAACATACCTGCAATACTTGAAACATGGTATGGTGGCCAGGCAGCAGGGCAGGCTCTTGCCGATGTGATCTTCGGGGACTATAACCCGGGTGGACGTCTTCCTGTAACATTCTATAAATCAGTCAATGATCTTCCTTCCTTCGAAGATTATAATATGAAAAACAGAACCTACAGGTATTTTACCGGCGAACCGCTCTTCCCTTTCGGATTCGGACTTAGCTATACTACTTTTAGTTACAAAAAACTGAAGGTCAAAGAAACTGTTAATAAGGGAGATTCAGTTAAAGTTGCAGTTAATGTGAAGAATACCGGGAAACTTGCCGGAGATGAAGTTGTTGAGCTCTATTTGTCAGATCTTACTGCCGATGTTCCTGTTCCTATTCATGCCCTCAAAGGTTTTACGAGGATCCACCTTGACCCAGGTGAGACAAAAAGTGTTGTTCTTACACTTTCTCCTGATGCATTTTCAATAATTGATAATGATAATCAGAGAAAAGTAAAACCAGGCAAATTTGAAGTATTTGTAGGCGGACACCAGCCGGACCCGAAAACGATTAAAGGTGAACCCGGCATCCTGAGTAAAGTGATTACGCTTATTTGATTATTTAAATAAAGCGTTTTATTGCCCATAGCAAAATGTGATTTTATGAGAAAAATATACAGTGCTCTTTGTTTTGCAATTCTCTATAGTACGATAACATCCGGACAGTTTTCCCGCCAGGCACAGGACAGTATCCGTCAGCTCACACAAAAAGATTATAAGGATATGTGTGATCTTATCGGGATAAAGGCAACAAGACCGGGACCGTCGGGAACACCATCTGCACCAAATGCAGCAAATAACGATGAGGCAAAAGCAACACAGTATTCTTCGCTTCCCGATCCGCTCATTCTGAATAACGGGAAAAAGGTAAAGTCGGCAAAGGTATGGTGGGACAAGCGCCGCCCTGAGATAAAGGAATATTTTGACAGGGAGATTTATGGACGTGTTCCTGCCAGCGTTCCTAAAGTTACATGGGAAGTGGTAAGTGTCACAAATGATACTGTCGGAACAATACCGGTAGTTGCCAAAAAACTATGTGGGCATGTCGATAACTCTCTGTGTCCTTCAATATTGGTAAACATTGACCTTACACTGGCGACACCTGTTGCAGTAAAAGGTCCTGTACCTGTGATCATGGAATTCGGTTTTATTTTCCAGGCAGTAGCACGACCTGCAACTATACAGGCTAATCGTCTGCAGCCGACCACTCCCAGACCTCAGATGCCTGCCGGTCCTACATGGCAGCAGCAGGTTCTTGAAGCTGGCTGGGGCTATGCAATAATTGCCCCCGGAAGCATCCAGGCTGATAATGGTGCAGGACTGAGAAGCGGCATCATTGGCCTTGTTAATAAAGGAGCTCCCCGTACACCCGACGACTGGGGTTCACTCAGGGCTTGGGCCTGGGGAGCTGACAGGGCTATGGATTACTTTGAAACTGACAAAACCGTTGATGCAAAGAAAGTAGGAATTGAAGGTCTTTCGAGATATGGCAAGGCAGCTATCGTAACTATGGCATATGATGAAAGGTTTGCTATAGGATTTATTGGTTCTTCAGGAGCCGGAGGGACAAAGCTATACCGTCGTATATTCGGCGAACAGGTTGAAAATCTTGCAGGTTCAGGTGAATACCACTGGTTCGCAGGCAATTTTATAAAATATGCTGCAGATCCTTTAACTCAGAATGATCTTCCCGTCGATTCTCATGAGCTCGTAGCTATGTGTGCTCCCCGTCCGGTATTTATAAGTGCAGGTTCACCAACGGTTGAGGGAGGATGGGTCGATGGAAAAGGCATGTTCCTTGGTGGCGCATTAGCAAGTCCTGTTTATGAACTGCTTGGTAAGAAAGGAATGGGTACTACAGAGATGCCTGCAATTGAAACTTCACTTATCAACGGTGATATTGCTTTCAGGCAGCATTCAGGAGGACATACAACCGGACCTAACTGGCCGTATTTTATCCAGTTTGCAAAGAGATATTTCAAATGAACCTCAGTGTAACTTAAAGAATTGAAAAAATTCCACTGAGTCCACAGAGGTTTTAATTTAGTGTTCTTATATTTTCTAACTGCTTTCCGTTACCGATCCATCCGATGTTGATCCTATCGTCGGAAGGATTCTTCCCGATAGCACTTGCCGGGATACCTTTTAAAGCTAAAACCGAAAAAAGAGATGCCTTTACCGAAGTATTGACAAATTTACTTCATGAATTGGTTTTATTTTTAGCTTTTTGCATCTTATTCTGTTTTAGCGTTATTCACTATTTCTATTTTCCGTGATAACTTTCTGTAGGACCAAGATAGCTTGATTTTAAACCACCTGTATTAATTATAATTTTCTGGATCACTACTCCGGGATCGACCATCCATATTTTTAAAGTATGATATCCGGGAGAAGCTATCATGTGATTAGATGGACTCATCCTGTAGTTATCGCTTACTGATTTTTCCCAGTCGGTATTTCCGTTCTGTGCGTTGTAGTTTTCAGGAACTAGGGTCAGTATCTGTGCAGGCTGATCATCAAATGAGACAGCATATTGAAGCCCTCGTCCTGGCATGAAGTTTAAAGTAGGAGAGAAAACAGGCTTTACTTCAAAAGTTCCGACACTGAAAAAGTAAATGTTATATTCCAGACATGGAGAATCTATCCCCGGAGAAGCAGGGTAGGCATTTGCAGGAGCATTTGCCCTCAGTGAGGAAAGAGTATGGCCATAATTTTCAATTATGCTCCAGAAACGATTCCCTGTGGCTGTGTTTTTAGAATAATGTTCCGCTTCAATTGAAACAACTCCTTCGGTTTCAACGAATCCATTTACAGATTCGGGCAATGGTTGATCAGGTTTAAAAGCTTGCACTTTTACATTTACAGTCGTCCCCGCACCTGAAATGCTTATAATTCCCGTGGTATGTCCGCGCCCTGCTTTGTCCCAGTCCACTGAGACCAGTAACCGTTCCCCCTCATCGATATTTCCGCTTGATTTGCTGACTATTATCCAGGGATCATCAGATGATGCAGTGAACTTAAAAGGTGTATTTCCCCTGTTAAAAATATCAATATAGTTATTTTTATTTGTATAAACATCGAATTCAGGAAGGATGGGTATATTCTCAGAACCAGGCCACGCTTCATCTGAACCTTCAACCGAGATCCCCATTTTTGCTCCGGCAGGAATATCAACCTGTTTCAGGTTTATGGCTCTCAGACTGTTTACCGGAGGATCAGCCCACGAAGTATAACCAAGATGCGACTGGTCCATAAAGTGGTTCCATTTTCCGCCGGCAAAACTATGATTATAATATCCCATCAGACTGGTGTCCTGGCTGAAGAGCAGGCGTGCATGACCAGCCAAAGTATTAGTGGCGGCACGTCCCTGTCTGAAATAAAGATCATTCTTACCTGCAGTGACATATAGTTCATTCACCAGGGCCGATGCTTTGACCGGGAATAGGATAAGCTGATAGAACGCATCATGTTTCTCTGCTGGAAGCTTTTTATACAATTCCTCGGCTTTTGCTGCAAGCGAGTTATAATCGCTGACTACTTTTTCTCCTTCATTATAACTGGTTATGCTGTAGGTGGAAGGTGAAAGAAGCTCCGGTTTTCTGCGCCCGTTGTATTTCGTATAGAGCGACATTATGTCAGCAACATCTGAAGCAAACTCCGGGCCAAATTCCCTTGCAGCCCAATCCCTTGTATATTCATCTATATTTTCACCGGTCAATTGATCAGTATTCCATGCAAGATCCAGGAAATATTCTATCGGGAATTCATAACCCTTAAAGTGGCCGACATTTACGATCCAGATCCTGTCTGCGCCGTATTGTTTTGCAAGAGACATCTGGTCCCATATTTTCGGAATTGGGTTCGAGTTTATCCATTGGTAGCTTCTTGGCCCTCCATGGTAATCAAAATGATAATAAATCCCGGCACCGCCACTCCGTTTTCTTTCTTCATCAGTCGGAAGCCGCCTTATGTTGCCCCAGTTATCCTCTGCCCATAGGAGTGTTACATCGTCCGGGACTCTCATACCTGAATTATAATAATCCTGGACCTCCTTGTAAAGACACCATAGCTGGGGAACCTTAGTGACGTCTGAATTCATCTCCCCGGCTATTATTTTACGCTGGATATCAACAATTTTCTCCAGAAGTGTTTTATTAGTTTCAGGTCCTCCGGGAGCCATTGGAGTATCGTTTGCTCCCCTCAAGCCAATTGTAATAATACTCTCATAATTCCGGTTCCTGTTAATCCCTTCTTTCCAGAACGATTCAAGTAGATCAGGATTTTTAGCATAATTCCAGCTGCCAACGCTTCTCTGGTAACGGCGATCCCACTCTTTCTGTGCACGCAGCATAGGTTCCTGGTGCGAGTTCCCCATAACTATTCCGTACTCATCGGCAAGCTTAGGGTTCAGGGTATCATCTTCATTAAAGGCATTATTCCACATCGCGGGCCATAGGTAATTGGCTTTCAGCCTGAGCATAAGCTCAAAAAGCCTGGTATAGAATTCGTGACCATAATTCGCAACGTTGGAAGGCACGGGAGGATTTTCCCTGGGGAGAACGCTTCCATATTTATACCTTATCCAATTTGAAAGATCGGGAGCTTCATCATTCAGGAAAATGCCACGGTACTTTACCGAAGGGGATCCCTGGACATATCTGCCAGGCAGCGCGTATAAAGCATCTTTATGACTGACAGGGACATCTGCCCACCAGTACCAGGGCGAAACATCTATCTGTCGGGATACTTCATAAATTCCAAAGATTGTGCCTCTCTTGTCGCTTCCTGCAATTACAAGTGCCTTGCTGACACCACGAAACGGGTTATCCACCACCTGGATCAGGAATGTCTCCCATTTTCCTTCAATGTCGGTAACATCAATCTTTTTACTCTTTATCAGTTCGTTTATGAGTTTGCTTTTCCCGATTGTTCCTGCAATAATAATGTCTTTGGATTTTGGGATCTTATCAGACGACAGGACAGGAATGGACGAAGTAACCTTACCTATGTCATTCCGCAGGTCAGTAAAAGCCCTTATTACGCCGGGCCAGTCATTTGAGCTTACAACAAGTTGAGCCACAGTTCCTTTTGAAAATATAGAAAGGGCGCCTTTGTCTGTAGCTATGAAAGATTTTGTGCCGAAAGTCGGCTGGGATTGCATCTCATTAAGCGATACAGCTGCGAGAATAGCAATTAAAAGAAGCCTTTGCATTTTTGTCATTATCTCACCTACAAAAGTATTCATTCAGATCCATAACAGCAAAAGGTTTAATTAATTTAATAATAAAATGCAACCGATTGCAGAAAAATTGGTTGTAATGTTTCAAAATCTACCATTTATTTCTATTTTTGATATAAATTAGACTCCGTGAAAAGCACCAGTGAAGTTACAATATACGATATTGCAAAAGCATTAAATATTTCGCCATCCACCGTAAGCAGGGCTCTTAAGGATCATCCCCACATAAAAAAAGAGACCAAGAGAAAGATTATTGCAACTGCCGGTGAAATGGGATACAGACATAATAATTTTGCCAGCAATTTACGTCAAAGACGTTCAAATACAATTGGGGTTGTTGTACACAGGCTTGATAGTTATTTCATTGCTTCGGTGTTTTCCGGACTTGAAAAGGTAGCTTCAGAAAACGGGTATGGACTTATAATAAGCCAATCACAGGAATCGTGGAGAAAGGAAATCTTGTGTGCATCCACTCTTTTCAACAGCAGGGTTGATGGTTTGATCGTATCCCTTGCTTTCGATACTAAAAACTTTGAGCATTTCAATATTTTCATCAAAAAAGACATCCCTGTCGTATTCTTCGACAGGGTTGCAGATTGCCATGAATGTATAAGGATCGTAATAGATAATTACAAGGCTGCATATGAAGCAACTTCTCATTTGATTGCTCAAGGCTGCAGGAGGATTGTGCACATTGGCGGCAATATGCTCCGGAACGTTTATTCAGAACGATTAAGCGGATTTAAGAAAGCATTGGCCAACAATAATATTGAGTTTACCAAAGACCTCCTTTTTATCACGGATATGAGCGAAAAAGATGCAATTGAAGTTGCTGGTAAAATATTACGGATGAAGCCCAGACCTGACGGAGTCTTTGCATCGAATGACACAACTGCTGTTTCAATTATTGTGGAACTTGAAAAGGCCGGCGTTGCTGTTCCCGGGGATATAGCAGTTGTGGGATTCAATAACGACCCGATCAGCCGGGTTGTCAAACCGAACCTTACAACTATTCATTATCCTGCAAAGGAAATGGGTGAGGTTGCAGCGGCCTCCCTTATTGGATTGTTGAAGAATTCCCAGGTCTCCAGCCTTAGCACAATTGTGCTTAAGCATAATCTTATCATCCGTAATTCATCAATTAAACAGATTTCTCATAATAGCTAGCATCTCATTATAATATAATGAAGCGCCTTTTTTATATTTTTTCCTTAGCAATTGTTTTTACCTGTCTGCAGTCTAAAGCCGATGATGGTTACAGGTTATGGTTACGTTATGACCTTATTTCCGATCCCCGGGTTCTATTGTCCTTTCAGAGATTGATAAGCGGAGGGTGTTCTACTGATAGAGGAAACCGGGATATTTCAAAACTTGAAATTGTGAGATCTCTCAGTGTAACACTGTGTTACTTCCGTGTCTCTCTGTGTAAGTTTTTATCAAAAATTATTACACAGAGTTCCACAGAGGAGGCACAGAGGGACACTGAGAAAAATATTAAATAAATTTTCAGACTATGTTACTACTCGGAATTGACCTTGGAAGCTCTTCGGTAAAAGCTTCTGTAATTGACGGTGAAACAGGCGACTGCATGGCAACCGCTTTTTACCCGAAAGATGAAATGAAAATTATCGCAAAGAAGCCAGGCTGGGCTGAACAGGAGCCTGAAACATGGTGGGATAACCTGAAAGCTTCTGTTGCTGACTGCAACAAACAGCTGGGCAGCCGAAAGAAAGAGATTGGCGCTGTTGGGATTTCGTACCAGATGCATGGTTTGGTAGTACTCGACAAAAACTTAAAAGTTCTTCGTCCGTCAATTATCTGGTGCGATGGAAGGGCAGTTGAATATGGTGCTAAAGCTTTTAAAGGTATTGGAGAAGAATTTTGTCTTTCTCATCTCCTGAATTCACCCGGAAATTTTACGGCGACAAAACTCGCCTGGGTAAAAGAGAATGAACCGGAACTGTTTGAAAAAATCTACAAAATAATGTTGCCGGGCGATTATTTTGCTCTCCGGATGACTGGCGAGGCTCTGACCACATATTCAGGACTCTCGGAAGGAATTTTCTGGGATTTCAAAGAAGAAGGAGTCTCAGCCGAGCTCATGAAATATTTCGGATTCAAAAACGAAATTCTCGCATCTGCTGTTCCCTCATTCTCTATCCAGGGAAAACTACTGAAACCAGTTGCCTCCGAGCTTGGTCTGCCAACCGGAATACCGGTTTCATACCGTGCCGGGGATCAGCCGAACAATGCCCTTTCTCTTAATGTGCTTGAACCGGGTGAAGTGGCTGCTACAGCAGGTACTTCAGGAGTGATCTATGGAGTTACTGACAGGAAACAATACGACAAACAATCAAGAGTAAATACATTCCTTCATGTAAATCATTCTAAGTCTCAACCAAGAGCAGGAGTTCTTCTCTGTATCAGCGGAACAGGAATTCTTAATTCATGGCTGAGGCGGAATACAGGCAACACATTGTCATATAATGATATGAACGATATGGCTGAAAAAATTGCCATCGGGTCCGAAGGACTCTCTATCCTGCCATTCGGAAACGGAGCTGAAAGAACGCTGGGAAACAAGGATATAGGAGCCAGGATCATCGGACTGAATTTCAATACCCATTCAAACGCACATCTTTTCAGGGCAGCTCAGGAGGGTATAGTATTTTCATTCAGGTACGGGCTCGACATCATGAAAGAGACCGGAATTGTTCCGTCTGTAATCAGGGCAGGAGCAGCCAACATGTTCCAGAGCAAAATCTTCAGGGAAGCCTTGTCATGCATTATAAACACTGAGATCCATTTATACAATACTGACGGGTCAATTGGTGCGGCACGAGGCGCAGGTATTGGTTGTGGCTATTATAACTCGGCAAAAGAAGCATTCGCAGGACTCAGAACTGTCGGGGTGACTAAACCTGATAAATCAAAAACTGCTGCTTATGAGAAAGCCTATGGCAGATGGAAAAAATTACTGAAATCGATTGAAGTTTAGCTGTTCGCCCGCTGTTCTTTGCTAAAACTTTCCGTAATTTGCAGTTACAAAAAACATATAACTTATAAATTTAAAAAATATCCACTATGGTTTACAAAGGCAAGAAAGAGTACTATCCCGGTATTGGGAAGATCAAATTCGAGGGCAGGAAATCGAAAAACCCCCTGGCATTCAGATGGTACAACCCTGAACAGGTTGTAGCCGGTAAAAAGATGAAGGATCATCTGCGTTTTGCAGTTGCATTCTGGCATTCATTCTGTGGCGACGGTACAGATCCATTTGGTGATGCTACTCATTCATTTCCATGGAAAGATATGCCCAATGATGATAAGATAAAATATCGTCTGGATGCAGCTTTTGAATTTATCACCAAAATTGGAGCAGGATATTATTGTTTTCATGATACCGATATCGTTGGAGCCGGATCAGTCCTTGAGATAGAAAAGCGTCTTGATAAGATTGTTCCTGTAATGAAGAAAATGCAGAAAGATACAGGTGTGAAGCTTCTCTGGGCTACAGCAAATCTTTTCTCAAATCCCCGTTATATGAATGGTGCTGCAACCAATCCCGATTTTAACGTCGTGGCCAATGCCGGTGCACAGCTGAAAAATGCCATTCATGCTAACGTTGAACTTGGAGGCGAGAATTATGTGTTCTGGGGTGGCAGGGAAGGATATATGAGCCTTCACAATACAGATATGAAACGCGAACTCGACCATATGGGCATGATGTTATCTCTTGCCCGCGATTATGGCCGAAAGATAGGATTTAAAGGCACTTTCCTCGTTGAGCCAAAACCTATGGAGCCGACAAAACACCAGTACGATTTTGATGTAGCTACAATTATCGGATTTCTTCGAAAATACAGACTCGATAAGGATTTCAAACTGAATATCGAAGTAAACCATGCAACACTGGCAGGACACAGCTTCCAGCATGAGCTCCAGGTAGCTGCTGATGCAGGTCTCCTAGGCAGCATTGATGCAAATAAAGGCGATTATCAGAACGGATGGGATACGGATGAGTTCCCGACCAATATCTATGAGGTCACCGAAGCAATGATGGTAATTCTCAGAGCCGGCGGGTTCAAGAACGGCGGTATTAATTTTGATGCAAAAATTCGTCGCAACTCAACTGATAAAGAAGATCTTTTCGTCGCACATATCAGCGGTATGGACACCTTCGCAAGAGCATTGGTAATAGCTGATAAAGTATTGAATGAAAGCGATTATCTCAAAATGAGAAAGAAGAGATATGCATCGTTCGATAAAGGTCCCGGAAAGGAATTTGAAACCGGTAAGCTTACCCTTGCAAAGTTGCATGATATAGCAGTTAAAAACGGAGAACCTGATGTGCTATCAGGCAAGCAGGAGCTCTATGAGCAGCTTTTAAACATGTATATCGATTAAGCGGAAGGTATCAGCAGATGCCTTTTATGAGAGATATAATCTGCGCCAATCTGCGTTCCCCGGGAGTTTAAAAGTCTCTGTGGAACGTTGATTCCCGCAGATTTTTTTAAATGTGTGAGGTAATTATTTTAAATTCCGGAGGATTGACCATCGTCTTTTTTACTTTGCAAAGGTCAGCCACATGAATTAGTGAGGCCTTATATTTTTCCGGAAACCCTTCGGGCAATTTAATATCGAGGTTTATTTTTAAAGGCAATCCGGTCTCTTTGCTCCATTCTATACTCTCGATAATCTTAATGCCATCCGCTGATATCTGCCGGTTATCGCAGAATGATTTTACATATATACCAGCACAGGTTCCTATTGATGCCAGAAAGAGTTCATATGGTGAAGGGGCTGAATCCTTGCCGCCGTCAGCAACCGGCTGATCGGTCCTTATAATGTGTCCATGCGAATGTGCCGTAACAACTTTACCGCCTTCGAAGGTAATTTCCATGCTTTGATTGATTTAATCCTGTATTAATTCTTTTAAACCTGTGAGCCAGGGGGAAGGAATGTATCAAATTACCTCACATCATGTTAACAGTTTTGTCGGCCCGGAGGGACTCGAACCCTCGACCCGCTGATTAAGAGTCAGCTGCTCTGCCAGCTGAGCTACGGGCCGTTTTTTAAATTGTTGCAAAAATAATATAATTTAGAACATTTATTCCTGTTTTTAATTTTATTATACTCGCTTGCTTTCATTAACTATATTCAGACATTAACATATATAACTTTGAAAATTTTCAGGAAGCTTTGCATGTTGATTTGCGCAGTTGTATTTTTAAAACGTCCAACTGCAGTCTCGCAGGATGTTTATAAAATGACAGTTGCGCAGGACAGTTCAGGTGATTATTCCACAATCCATAAGGCGATTGATGCATCAAGATCCTTTCCCGATCAGAGGATAACAATCAATGTGAAGAATGGAACTTATCATGAAAAGATTATTGTTCCGGCCTGCAATCCGCGAATCTTTATTATGGGTCTTAAACATGAATTGAAAGATAGCCTGGAATATGATGTGAAATTCAGGAAATGCAGGCTCCTATCTCAGAGAAGGCTGGCTGTTGAAAATGTTTGAGATATTGATTATTCAGGCATTCATACCTATGTCAGAGAAGGTCAGATAATTATTAATAAATAACATGAACTCAAAAATTTTTGTACTTAAATGTTCCCATGGAACAACATTATTCAAACTGTTGTTTTGTTTACTGATAATATGCCTGAGTGTAAATACAATAAAAGGGCAGACGATTAGCATCGACGGGAATGCTATTGGCAAACGATTTGATGGTATCGGTGCGGTCAGCGGAGGCGGAGCCACATCGGTACTTTTAAAAGACTATCCGGAACCTCAGCGAAGTCAGATATTGGATATCCTTTTCAAACCGAAATTCGGAGCTTCGATTTCAGCATTGCTGGTTGAAGTTCCTGGCGATGGAAATTCGACCCAGGGGTCAGAACCGAGTCATATGCATTCACGAAATGACGAGAATTACAGCAGGGGTTATGAATGGTGGCTGATGAGCGAAGCCAGGAAAAGAAATCCTTCAATTACCCTTGACGCTAATGCATGGAGCTGTCCAAAATGGATTGGCAACAACAACTTTTGGTCGCAGGATATGTGTGATTATTATGCCAAATGGATCAAAGGACTGAAAAATGTATATGGAATAGACCTGGATGCTGTTGGATGCCGCAACGAAAAAGGTGTTAATGAGGATTTCGTAAAAAAGCTTCGTGCCACGCTGAATGGCAGTGGCCTTTCCAAAGTGAAAATTCACGCTTTCGACAACTGGCAGAAAGATAAATTTGACTGGTGTAAGGACATGCTGAAAGATTCATTGCTAAGATCTTCTGTTGACATCATGAGCGCTCATACAATGAATGAAATGCCAGCTACAGCAGATGTCATTAAATTGAGCGAAGAATTGAACAAACCCATCTGGAATTCAGAAGAGCATATCTACAAAAAAGGTTTTGATTGTGAAATCAGCCTGGTTGAGTCATTTAACAAGAATTTCATCGAAAGCGGAGCAACCATGATAGTGAACTGGTTCCTTGTTGCTTCCACATACGGCATTGAACCATTCCCGGAGGATCCTGCCATTATGGTAGCGCGCGAACCCTGGTCAGGGTATTATTATTTACGGCCTGTACTTTGGGGATACGCTCACTACGGACAATTTTGCAAGACTGGCTGGAAGTACCTGAATGGGGCATGTGGTAAACTCGATAGCGGAGGAACGTTTGTTACATTGAAATCGCCCGGGAATGATTATAGCATTATTGTCGAAACAAAAAATGCTAAGGCAGATCAGAAAGTTACCTTTAAAGTCAGTGGAGGATTATCCTCCGGCAAAATGTGTGTCTGGCGAAGCAACGCTCAGGAGCAGTTTGTCAGAATTAACGATATCACTCCGGTCAATGGCTCTTTTGAGATTACTTTCGAGCCCAATTCCATTTACTCTTTATCTACGACAACTGGGCAGCAAAAAGGATCATTTGCCCGTATCCCGGCTTCTAAACCATTTCCATTCCCCTATTATGAAACATTTGAAGAGTATGGGGATGCTAAGATGTGGGGGTATCTGCCACATTATACCGCTGATATTGCAGGAGTATTTGAAATCGCCGAAAGGCCAGACAATAAAGGCAAATGCCTGCGTCAGGTTATCGAGTCCGGAGCTCAGAGCTGGGCACCCGAATGGATGCCATATACTATTATCGGGGACCCTGGCTGGAAAGACTATGAGATCAGCGCTGATGTTTATCTCAGTAGCGAAGGTTGGGCAGGTGTTATGGGCCATATCACTGGCACGGGTACTGGCTACGGATGCAAACCAAGCGGATATTATTTGAATTTGTCGGCCGACGGCACTTGTTCCCTGTATATCTCAAAACAGGATGAAAAGAATAATGAAATGGGTACTCTGATAGCAACAGGAAAGGCATCGGGTATTTCAGCAGCCCATTGGCTCACTCTAATGTTACGTTTTTCTGGAAATACTATCACAGGTTTTGTAAATAATAACCTGATACTTTCAGCATCTGATTCCATCTTCGCAGAAGGTATGGCTGGTCTGGTTTCAGGAAGCAAAGATAAGACCAGCAATATTGCACTGTTTGATAATCTTATAATAAAACAAGTCAAAAGTATCCCCCCTGATTCTGATGCTTATTCGAACAAAGTTAAACCTATGTATAATCCGGATGTGAAAAATAATCGCTAATTTAAACCTGCCCATATAATTTAAAGAATCATGAATACAAAACTAATTTGTTTATTTATCCTGATTTGCCTGGTCTCATTCTCCTGCAAGCAGCAATCTCAGACTGCGCAGAATGGAATACCTCATCTTGATAAAAAAGGAAATGCTACTCAATTTATTGTTGACGGGAAACCATTTATTGCCCTATGTGGTGAACTGACCAATAATGCCGCCACAAGTCTCGACTATCTGAAACCGATATGGCCGATATTGACCAAAAGTAATCTTAATTCGGTTATAGCCGGTGTATCATGGGCGATGGTCGAACCGCAGGAAGGAAAATTCAATTTTGAAATTGTCGACTCAGTAATAACTGATGCCAGGAAGAATAATTTGAAATTGATTTTCATCTGGTTTGCGAGCTGGAAGAACGGCATGTCAAGTTATATTCCTGATTGGGTAAAGAAGGACTATAAACGATTCCCCAGAGTTGAGATAAACGAAAATGATCCTATCGAATTATTAACCCCGCTGAGTGAAGAGAACTGCAATGCTGATACACGTGCTTTTGCTGCCCTGATGAAATACATTAAGGAAGTCGACAGCAGCCAGCATACGGTAATAATGATTCAGGTTGAAAATGAAGTCGGAGTATTGCTCGATTCCCGCGACCGTTCAGACTTTGCGAATAAAGCTTATAATGGACCCGTTCCTCAGGAATTAATGAGCTATATAGAAAAAAACAAAGAAAACCTCGTTCCTGAATTAAAGGAAGCATGGAAAGCCAACGGATCTAAAACGGCAGGAACCTGGGAAGAGGTATTTGGTCCTGGAAAACCAAAAGGACTTGTGATGCCGGTGCGGAATCTCGTACCCCCGATGACTCAGAAAGAACAGGATGAAGCTCTGGTGACTTATCCTTATTATTCCGACGAAGTTTTTATGGCCTGGTACTATGCAACATATATTAATAAGGTAGTTGAAGCAGGAAAAGCCAAGTACCCGATACCAATGTTTGTCAATGCCTGGCTGAAGCAGAGGGAACATTCATGGCCAGGCACTTACCCTAGCGGCGGACCTCTCCCGCAGGTTTTCGATATCTGGCATGCCGGCGGCCCGTCAATTGACATCCTTTGTCCTGATCTGTACCGCCCTGATTTTGCTTATATGGCTGGACTATTCACCCGCGAAGGTAATTCCTTGTTCATCCCTGAAACAGGCAGCGGTGCCGAGGGAGCAGCCAATCTGATTTTTGCAGTCGGACAACATAATGCGTTAGGTTTTTCACCCTTCGGCATTGAACGGCGTATACAGGCAGGTGATGAACTGTCGCAGTGTTACAATATGATTTCTCAGCTGATGCCTTTGATCGGAGAACGTCAGGGGATGAATTCTATAGGTGCTGTATTATTAACTAAAGATAATCCCTCTGAGAATATTAATCTCGGCGATTACATCTTCCATACGGACCTCCGGTTCGATCCTTTCAATTTAAACAGCAGAAGTGCTGATCTGGGGGCAGCCTTGTTTATTATGACTACCGCCGACGAGTTTTACATCGGAGGAACTGGTTTGTCAATTACTCTTTCACAAAAGAATCCTGAATTTAAAACAGGATTAGCTACAGTTGAGGAGGGAACTTTTGCTGAAGGTAAATGGATCCCGGGGCGAAGACTGGCAGGCGATGATACAGGACAGGGAAGAAACCTCAGGCTGGGAGCCGGCTACAACATCATTAGAGTCACTTTATATAGTTATAAATAAAATGCAACTATAAGTAAGAAATATATTTGAATGATATCGCTATTGGTACAGGTGGCGAGCTTAAATCTCTATATTTTTGGTCAGACGTATATCAGAGGATGAAGATCCGACCATAAGCTGGATTTCTCCATTTTCGAGTTGCCAGTCATTACTCTTCACATCCCAGTATCTTAGCTGACTGACAGGCACAGACAGGGTAACTTTTTTGGTTTCCCCGGGTTTCAGTGTTACACGGCTGAAGCTTTTCAGTTCTTTTGCCGGCCATTCAACTTTTGAATCAATACGATGAACATAAAGCTGTACCACTTCATCTCCTTCTCTTTTCCCGGTGTTCTTCAGATCCATGGAAATCTGAATAGTTTCATCACTTCTGTATTTTTCTTTATCAGTTTTGATTCCGCTATAGGCAAATTGTGTATAGGAGAGTCCAAATCCGAAAGAGAACAGAGGTTTGATATTTTTGGTTTCAAACCAGCGATAACCAACAAGAGATCCCTCTTTATAATTAGCGGTACTGTCTCCCGGGAAAGTGGCAAGAGCAAAAGCGGGAGAATCATTTAATGCGACCGGGAAAGTAAACGGCAGTTTCCCGGAAGGATTTACATTACCAAGTATAACATCAGCAATTGCGTTGCCGCCTTCGGATCCGTTAAACCACGACATCAGCATGGCTGAGGAATATTTTAACTCTTCGTTCAGATCCAATGGAGCGGCGGCAACCAGAACAACAATGGTCCTGGGGTTAACAGCTGCTATTGCATGGATCAGTTCATTCTGTCCAAAAGGCAGCTTCAGATCGGAACGGTCCGAGCCTTCGGTTTCAAAATCTCTGTTAGTTCCAGCAAAAATGATGGCAATATCTGAATTCCGTGCCAGACTGACCGCTTCAATAAGCAATGTGGAATCAATCTTATTATTGGGCGATCTTCTGTCTCTTACCTGCTGACTCCAAATGAAGGCTGGTTTATAACCTTGAGCAAACTGTATTGAAGCCTTTGTGCCTGCTTTGTTTTTTAAGCCTTCAAGAGGAGTGATTTCATATCGTGCTTTTACACCTGCCCCAAAACCTCCGGTAGCCTGTTTACGAGTCGCATTGTCGCCTATAACTGCTATTTTCTTTATTTTATCCAAATTAATAGGTAAAAGGTTCTCAGCGTTCTTCAATAGAACAATGGATTGGGATGCTACTTTATAGGCAATCTTTCCATGTTCCGGAGTGGAGACAACTCCTGCCGGCCGGGATTCCGGGATTGGTTCAACGGCATATCTTACCCTTAGGATTCTTTTTACCTTATCATTAATGATCTCTATGGGAACAAGACCTGCTTTATTGGAGTCGAGTAATGGTTGTCCAAAAAATGCAATTCTCGCTGAACCCATTTCGACATCAAGTCCATTCATTGCAGCTTTAACGGAGCTGTGTGTTCCTCCCCAGTCTGACATAACCAGTCCCTTAAAACCCCATTCTTTTTTCAGGATCTGATTCAATAAATTATCATTTTCCGAACACCAGCTGCCATCGATTTTATTATAAGCAGCCATGACAGAATATACGTTTGCTTCCTTTACAGCAGCTTCGAATGGAGCGAGATAGATCTCCCTCATAGCTCGATCATCAACTCTGATATTGACAGTACCTCTATTTGTTTCCTGATTATTAAGTGCAAAATGCTTTACGCACGCTGCGACTCCCTGGTCCTGTATACCTTTTATATATCCTACGGCAAGTCTTGAATTCAGGAATGGATCTTCGCTGAGGTATTCAAAAGTTCTGCCTCCGGTGGGAATACGGGTAATGTTTACAGCGGGTGCAAGTAATATGTCTTTTCCCCTCGTTCTGGCTTCTTCCCCCATGTCTGTTCCAAGCAGATAAGCCAGTTCAGGATTCCATGTAGCCGCAAGAGCAGAGCCGGTAGGGAAAAATGTAGCTGAGTCAGTGGTTAATTTCAAAGAATTCCAGGAATTCTTTCCCATCTCTTCACGAATGCCACAAGGCCCGTCGGTGTATTTTAATTCCGGAATCCCCAAACGTTCTATTCCGGGAGAAGTAAACAAACCGTTTCCATGCAACATTAATATTTTCTCTTCGAGGGTCATCTTCGATATAATACCCTCTATTTTAAAATCATTCAGAGTCAGATCCTTAGAAATTCCTTTTGGCTGCGATTGACCCTGACCGAAGATATTATCCGGGAGGAATATAAAAAAAGATATAACTATTGCTATTGAACCTATTTTTCTCGCGAACCGATCATTCAATAATTGATTAAACCGTGCCATTTGTTTTCTGGATTAATTGGATAAAAATAATTATAATTAATTAGTAAGTGTGCAAGTTCATTTTTTTGTTCTGCAGGCAGGGTCCCTTTCAATATAACTCACGGAAGAGTCTGATCAGGAAGGATCTGAATTATGATCACTTTATCACAACTCAGATCTTCATTGAGTAATCTCCAACTAATTTTATAAATTATCCGTTCAACACTGAATATTTTTATATTACGAGTTTTTAAATATTTAAAATATTGAACTATATTTCATTATTCAATATAATATTAAGATAATGAAAAAAACTTCAATTCTCATAATTCTTGTTTTAACGAATATATTTACATCGAATGTCCTGGCTGTTACACCTGGCGAACGCCGGCATCTTCTGATGGATTATAACTGGAAGTTCATCCAGTCCGATGTAAAAGGTGCTGAAGCTCCAGCTTATAATGATGCTGCCTGGCGGACACTTAATCTTCCTCACGACTGGAGTATAGAAGGTGAATTTAAACAAGATGCTGTCACAAAAGGTGCCGGCGGATATCTTCCGACCGGGATTGGATGGTATCGGAAACATTTCACCTTATCATCGATAGGAAAAGATCAGCAATTCCGGATCGAATTCGATGGCGTTTATATGAATAGCGATGTCTGGATAAACGGTCACCATCTGGGAAAACATCCATACGGATATACAAGTTTTTATTACGATCTGACTCCTTTCCTTAAAAAAGGGGAGAACGTAATAGCTGTCAGGGTCGATAATTCTATCCAGCCCAACAGCCGCTGGTACTCAGGTTCAGGCATTTATCGTCATGTGTGGCTCGACATTGCAGGTCCGGTTCATATCGCCCAATGGGGAACATATATTACTACTCCGAAAGTCGATGTATCATCTGCAACAATTTCTGTCAGAACTTCGGTTGAAAATGCTTTATCGGTTTCTAAAAAAGTACTGTTAAGGTCTGTTATCCATGATTCCGCAGGGAAGGAAGTGGCAACTGTCGATACACCATTTTCTCTGGATCCGTCAGGCAAAACGGATGTCGAACAATCCCTCATAGTTGATTCTCCATTGTTTTGGTCAATAGATAACCCGTCATTGTATACTCTTAATTCATATATCATAGATGGAACCAAACCGGTTGACAATTACACCTCGACCTTTGGCATCAGGAGAATTGAATTTGACAAGGACAAAGGCTTTCTATTGAATGGCAGGCATATCAAGATGAATGGCGTCTGCCTGCATCACGATGCGGGTTGTCTTGGCTCGGCGGTTCCTGAGCAGGCATGGAGAAGGAGACTGGAGATATTGAAGGAAATGGGTTGCAATGCCATCCGCACTTCTCATAACCCGCCAGCTCCTGAGTTTCTTGATCTGTGCGATCAGATGGGATTTCTAGTTATGGATGAGGCATTTGATGAATGGGTTGAAGCAAAAGGCCAGGTACAATTCGGATACCATAAATATTTTGCAGAATGTTCACAGTCTGACCTGGTTTCAATGATCCATCGCGATAGGAACCATCCGTCGGTTGTAATCTGGAGCGCCGGAAATGAAGTTCCTGACCAGGTAGTAGATAACGGAAGTGAAGTACTCCGGAAATTGATTGAAACGTTTCACAAGGAAGATCCGACTCGTCCCGTTACCCAGGCAAATGACCGGATAGCAGCCGGCGACGGACCTGCAAAACTTCCTTTCCTCCAGATGCTGGATATAGTCGGCTATAATTATGTCGACCGCTGGTTTGAACGCAGGGAGCTCTATTACAGCATCGACAGGCACGACCATCCTGACTGGAAAATGATCGGTACGGAAAATGGTTCCATTGGCGGAATGCGGGGTCAGTATTCTATCGGTCCGCAACCATCAGGCAACTGGCCTTTCCGTTCAGGAAGCTACAAAACTAGTATGATCGAGGCTGAGGAATTATGGAAATTTACGTCAGTATATGATTATGTGATAGGTGATTTTATGTGGACCGGAATTGATTATCTTGGAGAAGCTTTCTGGCCCACAAGGAGCTCAAGCTCAGGGGTCATTGATCTATGCGGTTTTCCAAAAGACGGGTATTATTTTTATCAGAGCCAGTGGACAAACAAGCCTATGGTTCATCTGTTGCCGCACTGGAACTGGTCTGGTCATGAGGGACAGGTTATTCCGGTAATTGCCTACACAAACTGTGACACTGTCGAGCTTTTTCTGAATGGAAGATCTTTTGGAGCAAAATCCTATGTTTTTCCCCAGCAGGGACATTCAGGAGGATGGAATTCCTGGGCCCGCCCATATACAGCACCTACAACCTCCGACCTGCATCTCTCATGGGATGTGCCTTATGAACCTGGCATTCTGAAGGCTGTAGGCAGGAAAGATGGTAAAGTTGTTACTGAAATGGTGCAGACAACATCTAAGCCTTCAGCGATACGTTTGTCGGCAGACAGGAAGGAGATAAATGCGGATGCTCATGATATTGTCAATGTTAAAGTTGAAATAGTAGATGAAAACGGACTGGTTGTTCCCGATGCAAATAACCTGATTGAATTAAAAGTTGAAGGTGAGGGAGTTCTTATAGGCACTGACAACGGTAACCCGCAGGACAAAGCCCTCATGAAAAGCAGCAGGCGAAATGCTTTCAACGGGCTTGCGCTTGCAGTGATCCAATCGACTGAAAAAAGCGGAAATATCAGGATAGCTGCTATCTCAGAAAAGCTTAAAGACGCCGTTTTGCAGGTCGTTTCTAACAAACCAGCGATTGCCGCAAATACCATTATTAACCTCCATTAGATTAACTTGTAATTAATCTTCTTCTTCAAAAACCATCAGAAAATCAATAATAATCCTATTGATGATTTCAGAAAAAAATTCATTTAAAATTAACAGGATAAGGAATACTGTACTCGTTATGTTCTGCTTATTGGTACTAAGCGTGATTGCAATACCGCTCAACGTCCAGCCTGCAGGTAAATATGAAAATGGCATAACTCCCTTAGGTCTCTACATCACACAATTTGTAAGGTTTGGAGGCCAGGATAATTTACTCGCTGTGAAGGTGGACAACAGCCCTGATTACAAGGAAGAAGATACTGGCACACCCTTCCTGCGGAACTCAAAAGATTTTAACCCGAATTTTGGAGGACTGAACCGTAATGCCAGGCTGATAGTGACAGCTAAAATTTATCAGACCCTGCCTCTCTACAACAATCTTAAGACCAGCGGCGTATATGTTTATCCGGAAAATATTGATCTGAGGAGTAAAAGTGCTGAGGTTAAAGTGGAAGCCGAAGTTGTTAATGAGACAGGCAATTATGCATCAATAACCCTTTTAGCATTCGTGATGGACAATGACAGTGTCGTATTGGCCAAACTTGATGGCAACACATCCGACCTGATCGCTGGTCAGACAGAAATTTTCACTGCCTCGCGTAAAGGACTCAAAAGTGCGGGTCTGAAGATTGAATCAAATGCTGTTGAGGTTGCTGACGGTCTTATACCTGCTATGCCGCGAACAATGCCTGGTCTTAAAATTAATTAATGATAATATTTAATAGTATGAAAAGAAATCTGATTGAGATCCGTATTAGAGCTGTATGGCTGTTTATGATTTTGGCATCAGCCGGAAACCTATGTGGACAGACCGGCAGTGGAACTATGCCGCAGATTGTAAGTAAAGATGGCCATCATGCACTTCTTATAGACGGGAAGCCTTTCTTTATGCTTGGCGGCCAGGCCCATAACTCGAGCGGCTGGCCGGGAATGCTGCCAAAAGTATGGTCGGCTATTGAAGCAATGCATGCCAACACCCTCGAAGTGCCAATTTACTGGGAACAGATCGAGGCACAACAGGGGAAGTTCGATTTTTCACTGGTGGACACCTTGTTGAAGCAGGGGCGTGAATATAAGGTGCATCTTGTACTTTTATGGTTCGCGACATGGAAAAACGGGAGTAGTCACTATATGCCTGAATGGATGAAGCGCGAACCTTCGAAGTATCCCAACATAACTGGCAAAAACGGACAACCTGTTGATTCACCTTCACCGCATACACAGGCCGCAATGGAAGCTGATGCAAAAGCCTTCGCCGCAGTGATGGGATATTTGAAGAAGGCTGATCAGCAGCATACAGTGATCATGGTTCAGGTAGAAAATGAACCCGGTGCCTGGGGAAGTGTCAGGGATTATTCAGCAAATGCACAAAAACTTTTTGAGGGCCCTGTGCCGGCAGAGATGCTTAAGCCCGAAGTGCTCAAAGCCCTGAATAAGCCTGTTGTCGTCAAAGGAAGCTGGAAGGAGGTATTCGGTGATGATGCAGATGAATATTTCCACGCATGGTCCGT
>Ga0224523_1000407_pt1 | contig 23554 bp, 19 predicted proteins | sample CFST50metaG_FD_182732 | JGI IMG/M metagenome (GOLD analysis project Ga0224523, IMG submission 182732) | Peat soil microbial communities from Stordalen Mire, Sweden - C.F.S.T50 | ecosystem: Environmental > Terrestrial > Soil > Wetlands > Peat | place: Sweden: Norrbotten County, Stordalen Mire...
GCAAAAGGGACTTGTATCGGTGAAGGAGCTATGGTGCAAAATCCACTATGGCAACGAAATCAGACCGAAGCTTGCTTCATGTTAGTGAACCGCCGGATGCGGACCCGCATGTCCGGTGGTGTGGGGAACGGGAGAGAAAAGCTCCTGTTTACCCGATTGTGCGAGCGTTGCAGTACCTCTCATCGCCTGGAGCCGAATGTCTTAGCCTTTGATCTGTTTGTTAAGGCATCATCAGTGTGCTTTATGTCTTATTATTGAAAGTAATTTATTTATTCCAAATACAAATAATGCAATTGAATTAACGATGAGAAAAAAAATGCCAATAAGCCAAGGTGCCATTAAATCAGTTATTGCACCTTTTTCTGTAAAATACCACCTGTAAATCATAATTCCACAAACGATTATGGATAAACCTATTTGAAAATAAAAAGTAAAACGATAAAAGTTACTTATACGTTTGTTTTTAGAAAATATGCTTAAAGGCCAAAAAATGACTGCGCCATTCATAGCTGCAAAGTAAAGTAGCGCGAAAACACCATAACCAATGTAGTGAATTATGTTTTGCATTTGGTTTACTTGTCCTTAGAATGTCAAGCTGTCTTTGCTCGAAAAACCATCATCCGCATCGAGGACGCCATCCCGACGGTAAAATATCCTCAATCACTTTCTTAACCCAAAATGCCATGTAGTCCGTCATGCCTCTGATCTTAGGTACAACAACGCCATTCATTTGCGGCGAAGCCGTCAAGTGAAATGGCCGGGTTATAAGAGGGTTATTTTCAGGTCCTAAGCGTGTCCTCCGTCAGAGTGTCCCAATGTCTTTCTATTTTGGCCCAATAATCCATATTCTTTGCATCCCTTGCCTAACGTTCCCGGTTCCGTATTCTATTAGTTGGCCATTTAAAAACTTGGCGTAATAATTCGCTCGATCCCAAGACCATCCAGACATTAGCCGATTTACATAGAAACAGATAGTTGTATCTCCATGCAATTGTTGACCGTCGGGTCTTCCTAATTTTGAAACGACACCATCCTGAGAATCACCAACATTGACGGTGCGCATTTGCTCGCCGGTTGTGCAAGATAGAGCTAAAAGACCAACAACTACAAAAATTAATTTCTTCATTTCGATGCTCCTTTGTTAATTACAACGAAACTGTTTCCATGTGTCTTTGGTCGATATGACAAATACATTTGATTTTACCAATTTTATTGTTTTCGTCCCTTATTTCCATTACAAACGAAGCCTTTTTGTCTTTATCGCCTTTTAAATTGCTCACGAAAAATTGCGTCTCTCTATTTTTGGCAAGTATAGCGTCTGGCCTAAATTTAATGGTAAAAACATCATCAGGTATAATTTTTAAAATATGAGCCGTCTCTCCAATATTTTTTAATTTGATTTCATAATTCCATGTCTTGTTTCTGGTATCTCCTGAACCGTGGCCGTCAATATATTCAAACTTAGGTAACATCAAAGGTAATTTATAGTTCGGATTTTTATCCATGTTTATACTGTGATTAAGTATTTCGAATATGTACCAACCAATATAACCTACCATAATTCCTGTCATTATGTACGCAATAGTTTTTCCAGCAGGATTGTCTTTGGAAATATAAAACGTCCAAATTGTTGAAAAAATTCCAATTAGGAATGAAATCAAAAACGGCATCTTGTTTATTACCCTGTCTTTTGGTAAATCGAAATACAGTTTCATTTTGTCCCTCTTTCTTCAAAGCCATCGTAGTAGCTCATCATGCCACTACTTGGCTATAACAATAAAATTCATTTGCCGGTATGCCCTCCATTTAAGCCCCACCGGGCAAGTGAAATTTTCTGGTTGTAGTCTGTCAGTTATCAAGCGGTCACTATTTGATCCATCGTTTGTCATTTCATCCGTTTGAAAATGCATCATCAGGTGGTTTAATCATCGTTCGTAACTTTATGGTTTTACATTTTTAATTTCCCATAAACTCCATTTTGCCTTATTCGCTCCTTTACTCCAATAATCCTTGATTAACCTAACGGTAATTTCTTGTTCCGACAAATATGTTCTGAACCTTATAAACACATTATTACCCTTTCTATATACAAAAGTATGTTGACTTGTTAAAGATAGAGGTTGTTCATTAGAATAATGTTCAAAATATTTTTCTCCAGGGTTAAGTGGCTCATCAACATTTACAAACCAAGTTTTAGGTTCCACTATTAAATTTGGATTTTCTCCGCTTCGAATAATAACTCTGGAACTGTCTGGTGAAATAATAACTCTTACAAAAAAGCCACTTAATGTGTGATAAAATATTGTTGCAGCATAGTTGCCCCAGTCGCCACTATTGCTTTTTATGTCAACATAGTTATAATTTAACGTAACTCGTGTTGAACAAGAAAATAAAAACAGAAACAATAGAAATGATTTATTCATTTTAAGCTTAAATAATCTGGGAGTGATCGACTTTCTATTCTTTTCGTTCGCAAAATCATGATCCGTTATTTCTAATAGCTTCGTGGAAAATAAAATAATAAACCACCTCCTAATAAACATATGGTAAATCCAGAAATCGCAAATATCAATAATCTTGATTTATGTGAATTATGATTTTGATAAGATTCGCATTCCTCCTTGCATTTATGATAAAAATCATATTCGTTATTTGTCATCTCGATTTCATTTTTATCTTTAATTTCAATATATTGTTTCAAAGAACAAGGTTTTAGAGAATCACAATTCCAAAAATGGTCTGAAAAGTAATCGTATTCATTTGTTGTCATTTGACTTATGCTTTTATCTTGTATTTCCAGAACGTATTTGTCTTTGCAACGGTCACAATTTTTACATTTGAAACATTTATCGTGGTATTCATCAAATATTCTGTACTCACCGTCAGACATTTCCAAAATGGATTTAGCCTGGATATTTTGAAAAGTATCGCTATTGCAGAACTTTTTATTTGACCATACTGAAATAACAGAAATAAGAATAATAAAAATGACTTTTTTCATTTATTTCCTCCAAATAGCCTCGCGAAAAAATAATTTCCGATTAAGCACATCATCAGCTGGAAAATTATACTGAAGTTCGGATTTCATTCTTTGCTGGAAAAACCATCCTCCGCATCGAGGACCGATCTCAAGCCTGAAAAATGTCCTCACGCAATTTATTTAACCAAAAATGCTCAGTAGTCCGTCCTACCTCAAATCTCAGTACAACAATAAAATTCAGCCGCATCAGTCGGCTGCAATTTTGTGGTTATGAGAGGGTGTTAGTTATATCCTAAAGCCTGTCCTCCGTCAGAGTGTCCGGCTGTCTTTTGTCGGTTGAAAAAACCGTCATCGCCATCACAATAGTATCAATGGTCGGTCAGGCGTCAAAATGTCGGTTGTCCTGATTTTAATTTGAAAATAACAGCCTGTCATAAGTCTCAATCTTCGCACGCAATAAAAAGTTTTTGTCGCGCAGTTCTTTATAATTCCGCACTATTTTCTTAATTGAGGTCCCATAGTCAGTCTCAATAAGATATTTTCCTTTGGTATGGATAGCATCGATAGTAAAAAAATTCACAAAATCGCAACCGTTTTTAGGGAAGCGATCAAAAATTGTGACATAAAACTTTTTCCCAATAACTTTTCCTGTTTTAGTAAATTTCCTGCCGGATGCTGTCGCGCTGCATCTCATCTGCTTGCGAAACGTCTCTTTGATTGTGGTTTCAGCGATTTTGATTATGTCTGGGGTTGTCGGCATAGATTCACCCATGGCTGGCTTCAAAAAGGCAATCTCATTGTAGACATCACTGCCGACCAGTTCCCAGATGTGAACAAAAAAGTTATCGTTACAACAAATCATCGGTGGCACTCCTTATTTGAAATTCAAGGCAGACATCCGGTCGATTTGGAAAATTGTCATGAAACATTTTCCTCGTCAATCCAATCTGCTTATTCTGTCCTCAGCGCCCTCTTATAACAATGCGGTTCAGCCGGTCATCGGCTGCAACCGCGGGGTTGTATTGCACCGTCGGATACACTCACATCGTAAGCCCCGCCCGCGGTGTCAATCGTCTTGCGTCTTTTGTCTTTGGAGGGCGGTGGAGTGTCTTTGCGGACGGTGGGGATCATCCGGTTGAAAAAAATCATCATTGCCGGAAAAAAACATCAAGCATCGTTGGGTTGTCATCTGTCTATCCGCCGACCGTCATTTGTATTTATTGTATCGAAAAAAAGCAACGGAATCATGTCTAAATATTCGAGTCGAAAAGGCATCGTCCGTCAGTCTGCGGTTTTAACCCAGCCCGTTCTTTTCATTCTGCGGCGCATGTCTTTTTTTCTTGGGGGGGGGTGCCTTTTTTCTTGGTTTTGTTGTCTACTTAATAATTTCCTTCTTTCCATAAATTCCTGGATGTGGATTATTGTCGCATCTAAATGTTTCTCCTGTTCTTTATCGGAAGGAAACCAATTGTCGTAGCGGTGTAGCGACAATCTGCGAGTAATAAATAACGCACTTTTATCATTAGTTATTTCAACCTCAAATGGCTGCCGATATAGCCGACATAGATCTTTTTATTTTTAGGATCAGGATAAAAATGTATTCTGATTCCTTTTGCAATTTTTATATGGTTTTCAAATAGTTCTTTGCTGCCATACGGCAGCCAAAATTCTCTTTCACTTTTGAGCGTATGGTTTTGAAGCACAGTTGGCGATTCCCCGCTAACCTTATGATTCAGCCCGGCTTTTCTCAAATTTTCGTGTGAATATTTATCAAATACTCCGGTATTCCATTTTTCGCAGAAAGAATTTAATCCTATTATGGAATCTTTGACTTGTTCGAGAATTGTTTTCGAAAAAGAACCGCTAACCAAATGTTCCTGAGCTTTCCCGCAAAAATCAACAAGAGGGCAAATCTCTTTTTTCCTTTCGAGAATTTCCTTTCCGGATTTTATGGATTCTTTACGCTCGTTTAATAAACCAGACTCTAACATGTCAATAATTGTCATTGAATAAATGTTAGCGATATCGGATTTATTGGAGATAAGTTTGCCGTCTTCATTAATTTCATTCACTTCAACCGGAATAGGCGAAGTGTTCCAGGGGGCGTGTGTTGGGAAGCTTGTAATAGGGGATTCATGCCAAACGGCTGCTTGAAAAGCGGAATAGTTCTTTGCATCATTCAAGGTGACTTCAAATAATTCCAGGCCTTCCGCTATATCACTGGACGAAAAGAACGGTTGGCGGGTTTTAACGCTTCGAAATGCACGAATTAAATCTTTGTGCCGGTCGTTATTGTTTTGATTGTACCAATCCTGCCAATAACAACCTTCGGCAAGCTGCAGGCGGAACCAGTTTTGGTCAACGCTATCGTCTATAAGAATTGTTGACAATCCAAGGTTGTTTGCACGGAGGCAAATTTTAAGAAACTCAGGAACCGCCGAAAAAGCCTTCTCCTTTGAATTGAATGGTAATGAATGATGATTGAACACCAAAAGCTGGTTCATAGCAATTTCTCCAACTGCCTGTCGGATTCATCGAAAAAGCCTTTGGGCCATGTATTGATTCGGCCATTGTTATCGATTTCAGGAGAAATTACCGCTGAGGCATGCGATCCGGATTCGCTTCTTTCAAGAAAGAACAAACGAACTTGGTCATGTTTTATGAGGCCTTCCCGCACCGCGACACGAATCCCGTTTAAAAAATGGTCCGAGTGTGATTCAATAAAAAGTTGTACGCCGTTATGAGCCGCCAAAGCGCATAACTTGCCTATAATTGTCTGGCCGCCAGGGTGGAGATGCGCTTCAGGATTTTCTATTATCAATAAGTCCCCCGGCTTTGATCTTAGAATGGCAACAATAACCGGTAATACAAAGGTAAGACCAAAACCGACATTTTGGGGCTTAAAATCCGCCGTGACGTCATTTCCCTGTTCATAAGCATAACTTAATGAAACGGTGTTGATAGCGATTTGCAAGTTAGCATGGATTCGTATTCCAGGGGATATTTCAGCCATCCATTTGTCGATATTTTCAAGCAAGTTGAGAGAATTTGCTTTTTTGTGTTTAAATGCCGTTATTGCAATCGGACTTAATCCGTACTCCGCGATATAATGCGCGGTATACTCTCCATGATTACCCAATGAATTCATATCTTTGATATAATAATCCGATGCTTCATAGGAAGATTTTGGACTAATACGGTCCGCCGAAAGATATTGAAAATTTTTATTAAAAAGGCTATAAGATTCCGGGTGGCTTAATGCAGACGCATCTTTGGCTATTGGCTGTAAATCGGATTGCGCTGAATAACTATATTTAAATGAATTCGGTTTGGTTCCGGTCCATGTAAGAATAAATTCCAAAGTATTGGCATCCGCATGCTCTGATAAGATGTCTTGACCTGTTCCAAGATTAACATAATCACCTTTGAGCAATAACCCCTTTGAAAACAAGGCGTTTTTTTCAAAAGATTGTCGCAAAAGCAGCAATGTTTGAATGAGTGACGATTTTCCCATTCCATTCAAGCCACTGAAAAGGCTCAGAGGCGCCAAGGTAAAACTTGCATCTGACAATGATTTGAATCTTTGAATGCGTATGAATTCAAGCATTGAGAACCTCCTGGATAATTTGATTCACTTTGTCCCGGCGTATCCTGAAATGGTCGCGCTTTTGCGTTGAATAAGTGATCGAACGGAAGTATTCATTATCACTAGCCATTAATTGCAAATGTCTTTCATTCAAATCTTCTTTCCGTTTAATTAAAATAGCGCTTTCCGCTTCCGACAATTTTCCAAGAGCAACGGACCATACTTCAAAAAGCGTTGAATTTTTCCTGCGTCTTTTATTTTTTGCATCTATCGTTCGTTTCTCAAAAGCGGCCTCTTCGAATATTTGCCAACACCTTTGAATTGCAGTACGGAAGGTATTTTCATATAAATCAAGGTCTTGCTTTTTTGATTTGACCAGTTTGTCGACCATTTCATCAAGATAATTCGTAATGTTCTTTTTATTCGCTTCATAATCCATAAAATAGAATGCAAGAAACCGGAGAACCAACTCCTGATCAATCATGCGCTTTGTTTGGTCGCCAACGGTTTTAATCAAATATTTATCCGCTGCCAGTTTTTTCAGATATTCCCTTATTTCAGGTTTAGCCATGGCATTTCGTATTTCCTGGTCGGTAAGAACCAGGCCGCCGGTATTGATTCGTCTGAATATTGAATATTTTACTTTTTCCGGAGTGCCGGGTTGAATAAGAAATAATGTAACCGGACATTCGTCAATACGTCTTTGGTAATTCCGGTGTAGTTCGTCAAAAGGTTTTCCATTAAACTCCTTTAAGTATTCCAATCCGCGAAGTCTTAATTTTTTATCGCTTTTTTCGAGGACAAATTTCCGGATGGATGATAACCGCTGTAATCCATCAACAATGAGCCATTTATCGTCTAAAGAAGCATCAAAATAAAAAGCCGGTAAAGGAAATCTGATTAATATGGATTCTATAAGACGTGACATTTTTTGAGTGTCCCATAATTCGGCGTGCCTCTGGAAGTCCGTATTCATATCTATTTCGTCATGGCGTAGGCGTTCAATAAGATTGCGTAAAGTATCCTGTTTGGAAATAATTTTTATTTCTGCCGGGTTAAACGGATCTTCCATCATCGGCGCATCAATTTCGCCGTTTTCATCAGGCGTCGTGTCATTAATTTCTATTTCACAGGCGGTGTCTTCGTCTTTGTCTATCAATATTTTTTGTTCGTTGCAGTCCATTATTCCTCCTAAACTTCATTGGTATCGATATTTTTAAAATGGCAAATTATTATCGGGTTTTTGCACTTCTATTTGGTGTTCTTTAACTTCAAACACATCGAGCACTTTTTTCGCAATCCTGACAAGTTGATCAAAAGTAAGAATCTCAATACCATGCATATGATGATTGAAATTTCTAAGCGCTTTTTTTTGTTCGCTATCACCATCACGTCCAATAATAATCCGTGCTCTGATTTTTAAAGTATCACAGTTGTCTTTGGCGATTATTGAATCGCGGTTACGCTCGACCTCTTCAATGTACCGCATTATTTGACCTATAACAGGAGTTAATTTCGCTGAAGGATGATAACTATCGTGTGAATTATCGTGAATGAATAAGGCTTCAGGAAAAGGAGTTTTAATTTCTACAATTTCGAGATACCCGTCGACCGTTCTGCGAAGCATGTAATCTAATTTATCGTCACGCGTCCAATTGCGGCGATCCACCAGCTCGCTGTATTCACTTCCAAACATCCACGGATTTGCCCTTAAATGCTCCTGAAGAGTCTGTTCTGACGAACAACATTCATTTACGTACTTATCCATAACTTCATAAGCGCGGTTGTACTCAACCATTCTCGCTGCGGCGGCTATATTCTTGATGGCGAAAGCATTTCCGTTTTTAAATATATTTATATACTCTCCAACCTCACCCGCTGAGCCATCTAATTGGCTTAAAATGGCTTTCACGATTTCCATTTTGTCTAATGACGGCAGCTTCGGCAACTCTTCGAGAAACCGCTGAAGTTGATTATATTGTTCCTTTCCAATAATATGCACATCACCGCATAAATCGGTAAAATGCGTTTCGAGGGTGGCTTTTAGAAATTTATAGAGAGTGACAATTTCATCCTTTTCACCGCCTTCTAAATGAATTGATGCTGTCGGTTTGCTAAACCAGCCTTTAGATTTTGGTCTATCAATCGTATCAAGACGCAGAGAATAGTGGTGAAGACTTTTCGTCTCGGGATCAAGAATCTCAAATAATGTAGCTAAACGGAAAGTGCGAGGGCCATTTTTAAGGGATACTTGCGTAACCTTTCCTACGTTAGGATTCTTGATCGTCTCGCGAATTCTAACAAGAACATCCTCGATGGATGTTTCGTAAGGTAAAGGTTGCTTATTCATCTTGGTATATTCTTAATAACGTTTCGGACAAGGATTTTATGTGTTTAAATTGAATTTCTTTCGATAAAACAGCGATATTCCATTTTTGTGCGATTTTAACATCTTCCAATGATAAATAATTTCCATGGACAAAAATTTCCTTTATTTGGCTTTCATCATCAAAAAACTCACGTTCCTCGGGTTTGCTGCTATCAAGCAAAAAGGTATTGTAAGCTTTTTCAATAATCCCCGTCGATTTCAATTGTATTGTATCAATACATGAAAATATTTCATCAATTTTATCATCGATACTTTCTTTACTTTTATAAAATATATTACCATTGGAATGAGCGACACTATTTCGGGAATCTACAATCTCCTTAAAACTTTTTATTTCCGTACGCGTGCATTTTATTGTAAGGAATAACCCCATTATCGTGCGTTCATTTTCTAACGAAAATTTTTGAAGCGGTGCAAGAAGAGATTCTTCTCCAGCCGAGATTTTACGTTCATGTTTATCAATATGGTCTTGGATTTTGCCGGTAAAAATCATTAAATCCTTGCATTCTTCAGGCTTTACTTTATACAATTTCGCGATTTGGTAATAGACAAAACACATAAAAAGCATGTGGTATGCAATAAATGCAAATTGAAATTTCTCCGTCTTATAATTTGTTTCAAATGTTTCCCATAAAAACCTGATATATTCATCATCTGGTGGTGTTATAGGAAGATATTGAAATATTTTTTGCGCTTCTTCCATTTTATTTTTCCCAGAGCTTATTGATTACTTGCTTGATTTTTTCTTCATGGATTTTTATGAAGTCGCGGCAGCCATTGACAACTTTACTCTCGGCTTCAATTTTACTGATGATTTGCTTTTGGATATTTATCGGAGGAAGAGGAATTTTAATCCTTTCAAGATTGCCTTTGGTGATATGAACCAAGCCCACTCCACCATGCAAATTTTCTTCAACTTCTGTTACAGCATTTTTTAACATAAAATAATAGAACTCTTTTAAAACACAATCTTTATGCACAACCTTAAAAATATGTTGATTTAAAATGGCCTTCTGACCCTTCCAGATATAAGGGCCAAAGGAGGTTCCACGAGATCCAGACCAGGAAAAAAGTAGATCGCCATTATTTACAATTACTTGATTATCTATTTTACCTGTAAAGTAATTGTATTCAGCTTTGTCATTATTTAAATTTTGAATCCTAATAATTGGCAACCCACCTGATTCGACCTTTTCCCAATCACTTGGCTTAAAGGCCTTGCCATTGTAGAGGTCACAAAGATTCCCAATTGTTTCCATTATCCATTTCGGATCAATATCAATCTGCGGTTTCCAGCTTTCCACCACCTGACGGGCTCCGTCGATTATTTTCTGGTATCCTTCAATCTCAGCCATAATCTCTCGCTGAATTTCTATTGGCGGTAGAGGAAAAGAATATGAGAGCAAATAATTTATCGTAACTCTTTGCAGGCCGCCGGTACCAGTCATTTGATTTATACCGTGAGTGCGAAAATCCCTTGTAGTTATTTGTCGGTAAACATACTCGGGCAATATTTCAGCCGATGGGCGTATTACGAAATACTCGCTTGAACCAAACCCTATACCACCCACAAGACCCCGCGCAATACCGGCTTTTCCATTTTCAAAACAAGGGGTTACACGAGCAAGAAGAACATCATTATCCTTGAAATAGGTGTAACTTTTTACTACTTCACCAAGGGGTTTTACTTTTTTTGGAACAAATCCGATTCTGTTTTCATTTAAATCTTCCATTGGCACAAATGAAACCAACATTTTATTGGGAAGGTCTCTAATTTCAGATTTTTTCGGATTAATTTCACAGACTTCTCCAAGTGAAACCATCGGCCATTTTTGTTTTGCTCTTTTAACCGTTGGTCTATATCGTTCCCCCGTAAGTACATATTCTTCATTTTCCGCCAATTTTTCTTTTTTCACCAACAAAGCCCCGCAAGGCTTTTCTTTCGTTTTAAAACCCTCCAACTTTCCTGCCCGCGCAGCTTTCACATAATCCGAGATTACATTCACCGCATCCGGCAAATCACTTCCAGCCTGTTCACGTCTCTGTGCACCCAGCCCAAAACCATCATTTTCAATTTTTATAAAAAGAATAGAATCACATTTCTTAGCCAGTTGCCTATCCATTAAAAGGATCGAAGTTTTTACCCCTGAATACGGGTTAAAAATGCCACCGGGAAGAGAAACAACCGCATACAGATGCTTTTCGACAAGCATTTTTCGAAGCTGTTTATAAGCTCCCGCGCTTTGAAAAATGATGCCTTCCGGCACAATCACGGCTGCGCGCCCGGTTGGCGTAAGGTGTTCGGCTATATAGTCCACAAAAAGCACTTCACTCCGGTTGCTTTGGACGGAAAATTTCTTATGTGGCTTGATACCGCCTTTAGGCGACATAAATGGAGGATTGGCGAGAATAACATCTGCATATTCATTCCAGCGCTGTTCGCTGGTAAGCGTATCGTATTCAATAATTTTCGGCTGGACAAACCCATGAAGGTAGAGATTAACGAGCGATAGACGAACCATATCGGGCGATATATCGTACCCCGAAAAATTCGTGAGCAACTTTTTTCTTTCATCCGTGGTTAGCTTGTCGCCGGAATCCTTTTTTGTGTTTTGTTTTAAAATGTGTTTAAAAGAAGAAATTAAAAATCCGGCTGTACCGCAAGCCGGGTCAAGAATAGTTTCATTCTTTTGCGGATTTACCACCTGCACCATAAAGTCGATAATATGGCGTGGCGTACGGAATTGTCCGGCATCGCCTTGGCTGCCAAGTACGGACAGTAAATATTCAAAAGCATCACCGAGGCGCTCGGAGTGGTCGTACGTAAATTCGTTGATTGTTTTTAAGAATAATTTGAGCGTTTCCGGGTCACGGTAAGGCAAATAGGCATTTTTAAAAATATCCCGGAAAAGCTGCGGGACTTTCGGGTTTTGGTTGAGTTTTACAATTGCCTCGCCATAAAGCCCGAGCATTTCATGCCCGCCAATTCTCGGGTCAAATATTTTTGACCAAGCATAGCGCTCAAAATCCCCGGTAAAAAAACTAGCTTTCCCGCCCATGGAAACGGATTCTTTATCCATGTCGTCCATGAACTTATAAACAAGGGCGATTGTTATCTGTTCAACTTGGCTTTTAGGGTCGGGAACTTTTCCTACAAGAATATCACGGGCGGTATCGATTCTACGTTTTGTTTCACTATCGAGCATTTAATCTCCAAATTGTTAGGCTACGAATTTATTAAGTGGCACATAATCTTTTATATAATCCAGAATGGATTTTCGAAGATCCGGCGTTAATTTTTTAAAGGCTTCGCCGTAGGGAGTAACGTTTATATAGGCATAATTGCCATTGTCGATAATGTCCCGAAATTCGGAATCAAGGATGTATGCCTTGAAAACCGTTTTTGCGTATGAAAAGTATTCTTCCTTGGGCAAATAACGGCTGTCAAATTTATCAAACTCTTCATCAAGAAGCTCGTTTTTGGTTTTAAAATAAGGGATCATTCCAAATATTTTTTCAATAATCTCACGAAGCGTAATTCGCCTATCAACATGGGCGGCCGCGCGTAATTTTTCAAGGGTGAAAAATTCCTCAGGCTTATCAAGAATGTTGCCTTCAACATAACCCAGTAATTCTTGCCATTTTCCATTTTCAGCTTGTTCTTTTAAAACAGGATGATCGATAATTTTCTTTTCGAACTTTTCAAAATACATTCGATCGATTTTCATTCCATCCGGCCCAATGGCGTTTTCAGCCGAATAAGCAATGCTATCCTCGCGCACGGAATGATATTCATCCGATCTTTTTCCTCGCTTACCAATATCATCCTCGGGGTCTTCGCCGGTTCCCTTAGGAAGTTTTATTACTTCATCATAATTGAATTTTTTCTCAAAATATTCGCAGTTCGCAAAAAAGTCGAATATTTTGTAATGTGTTTTCTGTTTTTCTCCAAGTTGCGATTTTAATTTTTTGTCAACTAATTCCCCGGAAAAATTATGTTTTCTTGTCCCTCTGCCTTTTATTTGCACAAAATCAGTCGGCGAAAATATAGGCCGCGCCAGGCAAATGTTTAATATGTCCGGGCAATCATAACCCGTGGTCATCATTCCTACGGTCACACAAACCCGTGTTTTACTTGTCTTGTAATGCTGATTAAAATTGCAGGACCCCGATAAATTATTATTTGTAAAATTTATGGTAAATTGCTGAGAATCCATTATCCGGGAAGTGACTTGAATTGCAAAATCAGAATTATATTTTCCGGGAAATAGTTTATGAGCGTATTCGTTCAATAATTGCGTAATTTTTGCGGCATGATTTTGAGACACACAAAAAAATACGGTCTTCCCAATTTCACCGGAAATCGGATCACGGAATGCATTGTCTAAAAATGCACGGCAGAAAACCTTGTTTGTATTTTCAGAAAAGAAATTTCTTTCAAAGTCTTTCTGAATATAATTTTCTTCGGAATCTTCACCATTTTCATTTTTTGCAATAACCGAATAGCCTTGTTCGGATAATAGTTGTGTGGTAATTTCAGTGCGAGCATCAACAATGATTGGGTTAACTAAGAAGCCTTCCCTTACGCCATCGAGCAGGGAATAACGAAAAGTAGGTTCGCCATTTTCACAGCCAAATGTTTTATATGAATCTAAAAGCAGGCGGCGTTCAAGTTCACGAGGGTCATTTTCACCAAGGTCTGCCGTATCAATATGTTTGAGATAATCTTTTGGTGTGGCGGTCAATCCGAGTTTGTAACCGATAAAATATTCAAAAACAGCGCGGCTATTGCCGCCGATACTGCGATGGGCTTCATCGGAAATTACAAGGTCAAAATCATCGGAAGTAAAAAGCCTTTTATAGCGGTTTTTGGACAAATATGATTGAACCGTCGATACTACGATTTCGGCTTTGCGCCAATCATCCCGATTTTCTTTGTAAATGACTGTTTTGTAATCATTTTTTAAATAGGTTACAAAGGCTTTATATGCCTGGTCTTCGAGTTCCAATCTATCAACAAGAAAAAGGACCCTTCTTGCGTTACTTGTCCGTAAAAAAAGCTTGATCACCGCGGCGGAAACAAGTGTTTTTCCCGTGCCGGTCGCCATTTCAAATAGAAAACGATCTCGTCCGTCACTTATTGCTTTTTGGATGGAATTAACGGCCCGAATTTGATATCTACGTAAAAATCGCAGATTGTTAAGTTCAACGAATGCTTTTCTACTGATTTCATTTTGGAATGTTGGGTCGGATTTATACTCCGGTTTTTGAGTTATTGCGATGTAATCTTCATCAACTGTTTCGCTTATCAGGGCTGTTCGATTAGGCTTAAAAGAGGAATAGCCCTTCACGGTATCCGGTGAAGGAAACCTACTGATAATATGAGGATTGCCGCGTTCTAAATCCCAAAAATAGTGGATATTGCCATTGGAAAGAATCACAAAACGACAATTTTGTGACACTGCATATTTACGGGCTTGTTCTTTTCCGAATAACGGATTTTTATCTTCGGCTTTTGCTTCGAGGATAATAAAAGGGAAACCTTGAGCATCTAAAAGCAAAAAATCGATATAGCCATTGGTGGTTTTATCGAAATCGGCACCCATGTCATCCAAAAGGGTTGATGACAATTTTATATTATTCTCAAGAAGGATATTGGCTTTGCCATGCTTAGAATCAAAAAATCGCCATCCTGATTCCTCCAGGAGCTTATTGATTTTTATTCGGGCTTTTGCCTCTTTTTCAGCCATCAATCCGTCCTTGCATTTCTTACTTAAAAACACGTCTTAAAACGCATATCTTCTTAAAATAGCCTTTGGGTTAAGGTCATTAAAATTCTTTCTTTATTCGGCACCCCCCCTAAATTTCTTTCTTTTTTTTCTGCGCCGCCTTTTTGTCTTTGAACGGGCTGCCTTTGAATGATTTCTCCACCGCCCCCTGTCCTTTTTTTGTCCTCAACTAAGCTGCACCGCCTCGGTGACTGCTTAAGTAAACAGGTTGTATTGCACAGGTGCGGTCTTTTCTTTTTCAAAGCCTGTCGCAGAGTATCAGTTTGTCATACTTGCAATATCGCTAGGTAGATCATCGTCAGCTGTCTTTACCCTAAGTATTTGCACCTTGTCAATTACAACCATCCAAATCAGCAGGTCACCCTGCTGCATTTGGCTCGTTATACTATGAATGTCTAAAATCCAACAGTCCGTCGTCTTTTGTCTTTATCCATCGCAAACCGTCAAACTCTGATCGAAAAAATCACCCAGTAATGTACGTCCTTGAAACGGCAATCAACCTCTCGACTAAGGTGGGCAGGTCAGGCACAACACGGTGTTAGGCCTTATTTTGTTTTTGTTGTGTCTTTATTATTATTTGGATTTTTATGTTCTTGTATTTTAAATTCAGCCATGACAACCATTGCTCCATCTTCATCATTCATGTAATGCCAACCATATATTTCCATTTTTGCATTTTCATAGCCCTCAGCCAATAAAACATCAGCTAATACATTTTGCATTAGAATTGTTACTTCTCTTCCTTTTACCGTTTTTACTTTTAAGACACAGCTAATTGCCGGTGGTTTTGGCATTCCGTATTTTTCTAGAGTTTTTTGGTAAATATTCCCGAAGGGACCGAAATCTTTTTCCGGATCAAGTTTAATTGGTGTAGAAATTAAATATGCGGTTAATTTTATTTTCTTAAAATTGACTAAATCATAGGGTTTTGATTTTATGTTTTTATTTACAGTTTTTACAGCTTTTGGAGTGTTTTCCATTAAAGAATCAAAATCTGTTGGAACATATGCCTTATAATTAAAATTGCTATTTTCGATTTGAGAAAATGAGATTGAATAAAAAAGTCCGATGAATACTAATACTTTCATTTGAATAATCATAAATATATTTCCTTTTGATAAATTTATGGCCTAAAGCCCCAATTCACTAGTCCTGTATGCTATCCATCTACACTAACCCCGTTAAGTGAAACCGGCTCGTTATACTATAAAAATCAAAATTCCTACAGTCGGTCGTCTTTTGTCTTTATCCCTCGCAAACCGTCAAACTCTGAGCGGAAGCCTCAACGACAGATGCACGTCATCAAGATTGAGCGGAAATCCGGGAAAACCTGAACATAAACGTCAAGCATTTTATTTTAACATCAAGACCGAGCGAAAGCATCAAACTGCCTTTTTATTTGGCGTTATGGCATCATACGCATCGAGAACGCAATCCCGGTGGAAAAATCTCCTCAAGCATCTTTCCTAACCCAAAGTGCTCAGCCGTCCGTCATGCCTCAATTGTCAATTATAATAATGCGGTTCAGCCGGTCATCGGCTGCAACCGCGGGGGTACGCCCGACATGGGCGTGATCTTAAGGGTGAAAGTCCCTTGTGGAGGCGCTACCCTTTTTGTTAGGAGTAATATAGCAAAAGGAAAACCACTAGTCCAGGGCAAGGGCGATTCCGCGAGGAATTGTCTGAAGGAAGCTCGGTCGACGAAACCGCGAGCCGATGAACAAGAACCGCATACAAGGCCGACCGCTTGGGGACGAGCAAGCACCTGACTGCAAAGTCCCGTGAGCGAACAAGGGGAGGTAAATGCGGCGGTTGCGCGGGGAAGGATCACGTTCTTATTCGGGGAGGCCTGTCTGGTAGTAGGCGGCGGTTCTTTTCTACGGTAATCCGGACGTAGAGTCCACGACGAAAGGAGTGGGGTATCTTCCGGTACCTAAGGGGAAAGGAAAGCAGCGCCTGTCGGCAATAAAGTCAAAGAAACCGGCAGGTAACAGGCAGGAGTCAGCAGAGGCCATAGTAGCCAAACGCCGCAGGGAAACTTGTGGACACGACGAAGGGCCGAACATTAACAAAAGGAAGGAGTACTAAACGCCTCGATGCGCTGCCTCAGCGGGAGGATCGGTTGCATTGGCGGAAGTTTATGGAACCAGCCTTAAGCGAAAATCTGATGGAAGCGGTGCTTGCGTCCGAGAATGTCCGGCAAGCGTGGAAACGGGTGAAGTCAAACGGTGGAGCAGCCGGAGTAGACGGCATTACCGTTGATGAATTCGTTGAGACAATACGGACGTCATGGGCAGGCATACGCGAATCACTGATGAATGGGACATATCAACCGGCCCCTGTTCTTCGGGTAGAAATACCCAAGAAGAGCGGTGGGAAGCGGCCATTGGGCATACCAACGGTGTGCGACCGGCTGATACAGCAGTCCATTCAGCAAGTTCTAACGCCGGTGTTCGACCCGAAATTCTCCGGGTCGAGCTATGGCTTTCGTCCGAATCGTAGCGCCCACGAAGCAGTCCGAAGGGTACAAGAGCTTATCAGGAGCGGCCACCGTTTTGTCGTGGACATCGACATCGAGAAGTTCTTCGATAGAGTCAACCACGACATTCTCATGATGCTGGTTTCACGGCACGTGAGCGACAAGCGGCTTCTGCGTTTGATAGGAACATACCTCAGGAGCGGCGTTAAGGTAGATGGGCGAGTCGAACCAACGCGAGAAGGAACGCCGCAAGGCGGGCCATTATCACCCCTGCTTGCCAATATCTATCTGGATGTCCTGGATAAGGAGTTGGAAAAGCGCGGTCTCAATTTTGTGCGCTATGCCGATGACCTGCTCATTCTGGTCAAAAGCAAGGCTGCGGGAGATCGTGTTCTGCGAAGCGTGACCCGATTTCTTGAGAAACGCCTGAAACTAACGGTGAATCAGGAGAAAAGCGGAGTGCGTGAAGCGGACGATACGAATTATTTGGGATTTACGTTCACACGAGAAGGCAAGATACTCTGGTCGGATGAATCGTACCGGAGCTTTCGGCATCGAGTTAAAGAACTCACCGGAAGAAGTTGGGGAGTGTCGATGAAGTACCGATTGTCAAAACTGAGTACGTATATTCGCGGGTGGGTAAATTACTTCGGCATAGCGGAGTATTACCGCCCGATCCCGGAGCTTGACTCATGGATACGGCGTCGCGTGCGCATGTGCTGCATAAAAGTGTGGCGCAGGCCGCGCACCCGTATCCGTAACCTCAAGGCGATGGGCGTGCTCTTACATACGGCAATACGGACTGGTTGCATCGAACGCGGATGGTGGTATCTGTCGAGTGTGTTGGGAGTACAAAACGCTTTCACCAATCGATGGCTGAAGCAAAAGGGACTTGTATCGGTGAAGGAGCTATGGTGCAAAATCCACTATGGCAACGAAATCAGACCGAAGCTTGCTTCATGTTAGTGAACCGCCGGATGCGGACCCGCATGTCCGGTGGTGTGGGGAACGGGAGAGAAAAGCTCCTGTTTACCCGATTATAAAAAGGTGCGTTAGATCATCGACTGGTTGGTCATTCGTCTTCAGCTTGTCTCCGCTCTTTAAGATACGCTCTGGTATATCCGTAAGTCAATACCATCATTGCCTGCTCTCGAAATCACGTCTGCGCAAACGGGTATCTTGGTTTTTGATGTCTTAGATTTGTTGAGCAACGCGAAAACGCTTGTCTTTTATTTGTTGATAAATTCCACAGGAATGTGACGTAGGTCACAGACAATTCCCTGATTCTATTATAGGATTTTCTGGCACACTTTACAAAAGCACATTGGCTTTCGTTGGTTGTTCCAGGAACTTCTATGCATCAGCATAAAGATAGTCATACGCATTTTTATCGCCCGCGTGACCACGCTGCGTCTCCGTTTTTCAAGATCGTACGGGACTACTTCAATGAGTTTGAGCGGGTATATTCTGAACGATTTCAGGAGCGGTACGGATTCTGGCGACCGGTTATTCGCACATCGATTGACAAGTTTCTAAAATGCGGCGATGTGAAGGAAGGCTTTGCTCGTGTTCGTTGTCCCGATTGTCAGGAAGAGTTTTTCGTGGCCTTTTCATGCCGCCAGCGGGCATGCTGTCCGTCATGCGATCAGAAGCGGGCGCTATTACTCGGGCATCGCCTTAGAGATGAGGTGCTTGCGCCGGTTCCTCATCGTCAGTGGGTATTTACGATACCAAAGCGGTTACGGGTTTATTTCCGCTATGATCGAAAGTTGCTGGGAAAACTCTGTCGAGCGGCTTATGAAACGGTCTGTGATGTTTTCAAGCTTGAGATTGACGGCGATAGCGGAACACCCGCCATGATTGGGGCCGTACAAACTTTTGGCGATCTTGTTCATTGGCATTCTCATGTGCATTCTATCGTGCCGGAAGGGGTGTTTACAGAATCAGGTCACTTTGTTCCCATCCCGGATATTTGGAAGCACAAGGCTGAAGATTTCTGGAAGGAGAAGGTTTTCGATCTGCTTCTTGACGCAGGCAGAATTGACATTGAGGTTGTGGCAAGTATGCGGGAGTGGAAACACTCTGGATTCAGTGTAGACAATTCTGTACGCATTGAGGCCGCAGACTTTGGAGGAATGCAGCGACTTGTGGAATATATCGCAAGATGCCCCTTTTCACTTGCCCGAATGGTCACGCAAACTGAGGACGGCAAGGTTATCTATCGGGCCGGTAATCCTGGATGTATACCCTTTCCAAAAACAGGCGACAAAGACTTGACCTCAGGTATTCCGAGGAACTTCGAGATATTTGACTCGCTTGACTTTCTTGCTGAAGTTACGCAGCATATTCCCAATAAAGGAGAGCACCAGATAAGGTACTATGGTCATTATTCAAATAAGAAGCGGGGCATGGCCGAGAAGAAAGAACAGCCGGTTGCTATTCCCGGACAACCGGCTTGCACTGCCGAAGCTGATTTGCAAAGGAGTGAACCGGATACCGCCTTTCGCAAAAAGTGCCGCATGAATTGGGCAGCACTTATTAGGTGTGTTTATGAAGTTGACCCTCTGAAATGCCCAAAATGCGGGGGAACAATGAAGATTGTTTCGTTTATTGACGAAAAAGCGGTGGTCGAGAAGATTCTTCGGCACTGTGAATTGTGGCGAGAAAATATTCCGCGTCCTCCGCCAACTAAAAATTACGTCGCTTTTGGTGGCCCCAAAAAGGAACAAGGGGATTTGCCGATTGCGAATGCTGGCCCATTACTTGACTACAGCTTTTTTGAACAGACCTGCGCATAATGGTTTCTACAAGTTTTTTTTAAGCTTTGACCCAAAGCCTCAATATCGCTATTTTTAAATTTGACAATTTGCTCAACAATATCTATATTTTTTCATGAAGTAAGGGGTGTTGTGAACGGTGGGGCGGGGTAAGAAGGTGAAAAAGTGAGCGCCTGTAAAGAATATTTATTAAAATCCCGGCCAGCGTCTAAAATATCAATTTACCTATCAGCTAGAATTGACGAATGAAGAATCGGACGACCAAAGCGAAAAATACGCAGGATATATTTACATGAATATAGCTATAATCGGAGTCGGCGGCGTTGGCGGATTTTTCGGCGGCAAGCTCACCCGGTTGCTTGCTGATGACCCTCAGTTGAATATTTACTTTATCGCCAGAAATCAACACCTTGCTGAAATTCAAAGAAACGGCCTGATTCTTGATTCAGACGAAGGTATATTCGTTTGCAAACCAACATTGGCAACGGATGATATTTCGGAATTACCTCTTTTGGATCTGTGTTTGATTTGCGTAAAAAGTTATGATCTGGATGAGGTTTTAATCAGACTTGTTCCAAAAGTTTCGGATTCGACTATGGTTCTTCCGTTATTAAACGGCGTTGATATTTACGAAAGGATGCGTTTTCGAATCCATAACGGTATTGTTTTCCCTTCATGCGTCTACGTGGCAACGCATATTGAAAAAGCCGGAAAGGTCGTCCAGACGGGCCGTGGAGCTAATACGATATTGCTTGGAAACGATCCTGAAAAGAAATCGATTTGTCCGGCGCTGTTCGAATTGTTTGATAAGGCACGAATAACATATAAATGGTTTGAAAATCCCTATAGTGAGATTTGGTGCAAGTTTATTTTTATCGCCTCACTTGGTTTGGTTACCGCGAATTATTTGAAAACGGTAGGTGAGGTTTTGCTATCCCAAGGACCCAAGAATGACGTGGAAAATATCATGAAGGAAATCGTTAAAATCGCAAAAAAGAAAAAAATAAGATTACCTCCAACGATAATTTCCGATTCTTTGGAAAAAGCTCATAACCTGTGTTTTGAAACAAAGACGTCTTTTCAACGGGATTTTGAAATCAAGGGGAAACCGGACGAGCGCGATCTTTTTGGCGGGACTATAGTGCGTTTAGGCAAACAATATGGAATCGGAACGAAAGCAACGAGAAAAATATTCGATTCCATTAAGCAACAAAAACCCCTATCGAATTCCTGAGAAAATGTTTGCCATGATAAGCCATCCCGAAGGGAATCTCATTGAAATTGCATCAGACTTTTGGAAATAGAAATGGCTATTGCCTAATCAAAAAAAGATTTAAAAGTTTTTTTTGGAATACAATAAATAGGAGCGGAAAATAATGTTTCAAATAATGCTAACGCCTGCTGCCGGGAAAAGGCTGATTGCCAAAGCGACTCTTGAACATGCATCGATTAAAAATGCGCTTTCTAAAGGAACAATAGTAATCGTGGCTGGCACCACAAACGGATATATTGCCGAAGAATTGCTTACTAAGTTTGGACAGGCAAAAGACTTCAAACGCAACCGTTTTTTTAGGGGTGTTACGCTGCCGCCTGCGATTAAAACAACCGACACCGGCAGGCTTCCCGATGAATCTAAATTCCCTGGTGACGTTGTAATTATGAATGGCACATGGCAAATGGGGAAAACAATTTTCGACGTTATTGACGGACTCAAGGAAGGCGATGTCATCGTAAAAGGGGCCAATTGCGTTAATCTGGTTCAGAAAAAAGCGGGTATTTTAATCGGCCATCCTAAAGGCGGAACTATCATCGTAGCGCTGCAGGCGGTTCTAGGAAGACGGGTCAAACTTCTATTGCCGGTTGGGCTTGAAAAACGAGTATCTGATGATATTGATGCAATTGCATGCATTCTTAATAAACCGGGTGCCACGGGTTCGAGGCTGCTTCCGGTTCCCGGAGAAATTCTGACCGAAATCGAAGCGGTCAGAATTCTTTTCGACCTCAATGCAATGCTTGTCGCGGGCGGAGGCGTGTGCGGGGCGGAAGGCACCGTTTGGCTGGCGATTGACGGGGAAAAAGGCGCTCTAGAAAAGGCGCAAAAGGCATTTGGGGAAATTGGCAAAGAAGACATCTTTGCAATGTAATTGTTTTTACCTGCGGTGTACATCTGTTTAAAAAAGAGAATTTGAGATTTGACGGGGCGGATTGATAATGTCTGAACATGATTTATAGGATTAAAGGATTTCCTGATAATTAATAAATATTACGCAACAAACAAAAGTTTTTGGTGCTTAAAAATGAAAAAAGCTGAAGCATGCGAAACCTTGCAGGAAATCCGGGCTTGTATTGACGAAATTGATTTTGCCATAATCGATCAATTGGCCTTGAGAAAATCTTTTGTCGAAAGCGCGGCCCAATTCAAGAAATCAGTTTCCGAAGTAAAAGCTTCCGATCGGGTCAAGGCCATGATGGAAGCCAGAAGAACCTATGCCCTGGAAAAAGGACTGAGTCCGGATTTTATCCAGTCGCTTTTCGAGGGCATCGTAGCATATTTTATTAAGGGTGAGACCGAACATTGGCAAAAAGAAAATAAATCCGACGACGGTTTGATAATTGTTGACGCAAAGGTAGAAGACGCCCGGGCTATTCTGTCGCTGCAAAAACGAGCTTTTATTCAGGAAGCGGAAAGAGCCGAAAATAATTACGATATTCCCGCCATGCATCAAACGCTTGCGGACATGGAAGAGGATTTTAAGCAATACAGTATCCTGAAAGCGACAATTCAGGCGTATATTGTTGGTTCCGTTCGGGCGAGAATAATTGACGGCGTTTGCCATATCGGACGGCTTGTCGTAGAACCTATTTACCAACAACAAGGATACGGCGCCGCTTTAATGGAAGCCATACAAGCCAGGTTTTCACAAGCTAGGGAATTCGAATTGTTTACAGGGGAAAAAAGCCTCGAGAACATACGGTTTTATTCAAAAAGAGGATATGTTTTGATTGAACATTTTGCCGATCAATATGGGTTTAAGCTCGTGAGGATGAGGAAAAAAGTCTGAATCAGGATGGCATCTGTATTTTATATCTTTGCCCGAAAAACTATTATTCGCATCGAGAACACATCATCTGCCTGATCCGGCATCATAAGCATCTTGGATTTACCCCAAAAACCTTAATTTCCTTTTTACATCGGTCGCCTTGTTCAGGCACATAACCAGTGATTCAGCTGCCCCTGCTACCTCTTCAATTTTAATATTTATTCACTTCAAAAGCTTTAAAATGTTTAACAGTAATGAAATAATTCTAATATCTATCCTGAATATGATATATATATGTTTTGAATATCTATGATAAATTTATCGAATTATACCGCCTTAATAAATTCTTATACCAAACTCCTGGCCCAAAGCAACATTGCAAAGACCTATGAACCTTTTTATTTAAAATGGCTTCGGTATTATCTGGATTTCTGTCAAAAATATTCGGAAAAATCTGAGGATCCATCATCCTTACCTACATTTATTGAAAAACTGAAATCAAAGACAATCGGAT
>Ga0224523_1000410_pt1 | contig 23438 bp, 17 predicted proteins | sample CFST50metaG_FD_182732 | JGI IMG/M metagenome (GOLD analysis project Ga0224523, IMG submission 182732) | Peat soil microbial communities from Stordalen Mire, Sweden - C.F.S.T50 | ecosystem: Environmental > Terrestrial > Soil > Wetlands > Peat | place: Sweden: Norrbotten County, Stordalen Mire...
GTTCTCTGCGGCGCAAGCCGCCAAGCGGACCGGACGACCCGCTCACCGAGAGATAGAGTGGACATTCCGGTTCAACCAGCCGTAAGAAAGCAAGATCAGAGAGAAAACTCTAGGCCAGGTCTTGCTTTCTGTGCAACCGCTTTCGATGCGAACACTGCCAGGAATGGCTTCTCTCAAAATGCGAGAAGGCGCTGACGCATCCGCAAATGGGCATTCCTGCCAATGCACGGCTGCGACAACGCCTCCTTGCGCGGCTCACGCGCGCACGCGCTATGCGTCGAAGTAGAGGGCGAACTCAAGCTGGGTCGGGCGCAAGCGCGACGGCTTGATCTCGTTCTCCTCTTTCCAATCGATCCAGGTGTCGATGACGTCCTTGGTGAAGACGTCGCCCTTGAGCAAGAAGGCTTGATCCTTCTTGAGCGCCTCGATGGCGTGCTCGAGCGAACCGGGTGCCTTGGGAACGTCCTTCATTTCCTCGGGCGACAGGGCGTAGATATCCTTGTCCAACGGGTTGCCGGGCTTGATCTTGTTCTCGACGCCGTCGACGCCAGCCATCAGCATGGCGGCAAAAGCCAGGTACGGATTGGTCGTCGGGTCAGGGCAGCGGAACTCGATGCGCTTGGCCTTGGCTGAGGCGGCCACAGGCACACGAATGGCGGCCGAGCGGTTGCGCGACGAGTACGCCAGGTTGACGGGCGCCTCGAACCCGGGCACCAGGCGGCGATAGCTGTTAAGCCCTGGGTTGGTAATAGCCAGAAGCGCCGGCGCGTGCTTGATGAGACCGCCGATGTAGTAGAGCGCCGTCTCGGACAAACCCGCGTACTGGTCGCCGGCGAAGATGTTCTTCTCACCCTTCCAGATCGACTGGTGACAGTGCATCCCCGAGCCGTTGTCTCCGAAGAGCGGCTTCGGCATGAAGGTCGCGGTCTTGCCATTGCGACGCGCGACGTTCTTGACCACATGCTTGTACCACATGGTTCGATCGGCCATGACCGTGAGCTTGTCGAAGAGCATGGACAGCTCGGCCTGTCCCGCGGTCGCCACCTCGTGGTGGAAGACCTCGATGGGGATCCCAATCCCTTGCAGGGTCAGCGCCATCTCAGCGCGAATATCGTACTGGGTGTCGTTGGGTGACACCGGGAAGTAGCCGCGCTTGTAGTCTGGCTTGTAGCCAAGATTTCCGCCCTCTTCATCGGCCGCGCTGTTCCAGCGACCCTCGACGGAATCGACCTTGTAGAAGGAGTGGTTCGGCCCTTCGCCAAAACGAACCTCGTCGAAGATGAAGAACTCCGGTTCCGGACCAAGGTACACGGAATCACCCAGGCCGATCTGCTTGATGTGCGCCTCGGCCTTCTTGGCGATATAGCGCGGATCACGGCTGTAGGGCTGGTGGGTAACGGCATCGACGATGTCACAGATGAGGGAGAGGGTCGGCTCCTTGAAGAATGGATCAATGCACGCCGTGCTGGCGTCAGGAACAAAGATCATGTCGGACTCGTGGATGGCCTTCCAGCCGCGGATGGAGCTGCCATCGAAGCCAAATCCCTCGGTAAAACAGTCATCGGTGATCCGGTGGATCGGCATGGTGGTGTGCTGCCACTGGCCCAAGAGATCGACGAATTTGTAGTCGACGAGCTTGAGTCCGCGTTCCTTGATCAGTTTCAAAACCTCGGCTGGTGACATTTGCTACGCTCCTCCTGCGCCTTCGATGCGCATATTTGTTAGGCGAACCACTCAATCCCTCTGGTTAGAGGGCGTCCTCGCCACGCTCGCCAGTACGTATGCGAATGACTTCCTCTACGGGCAATACGAAGATTTTTCCGTCCCCGATGTGGCCGGTGCGGGCCACCGACATGATGGCCTCCACCACGTCCTTGACCATGTCGTCCTTGACCACGATCTGGATGCGGACCTTGGGCACGAAATCCACGACGTAGGCGGAGCCGCGATAGACTTCTTTCCTGCCTCCCGTTCGCCCGAATCCCTTGACTTCCGAAACCGTCATACCCTGGACGCCGATCTCGCGTAGTCGATCCTTGACGTCATCGAGCTTGAACGGCTTGATGATTGCTTCGATCTTTTTCATGGGTCACCGGGCGCAGAGACTAGAGGGCCTTGGCTTTGGCTTCAATCTTCTTCGTGAATCACGCCAAAAGAAGATTAGCGATCCTAGGTTTCCGGCGTATTTCCTGTTGGCAAATTTGGCGTAACCCGGTGCTCAGCGGTCCAGGCAAACTGCGTTAACCCATGTGCGACATCAACGCGTCGCCACCTCCCAGCACCGCGGCTATTGGCTGATTGCCAGACCGCCTACCAGCTCGCGCACGTCGATCACGCCCTGGGCACGGCAGTAATCCTCCATCTCACGAATGATCCGTTCGGCCGACGCTGGGTCAACGAAACTCTGCGTGCCGACCTGCACACAGCTGGCTCCCGCGAGCAAGAATTCGATCGCATCGTTGCCGTCCTGGATGCCGCCTATCCCACAGATGGGAATGCCAATCTTCGCTCGATACACCTGATAGACCATGCGCAAGGCAACCGGCTTGATGGCCGGACCGGACAAACCACCGAACACCGTCGCGATCTTCGGCCGGCGGGTGCGCACGTCGATGGCCATGCCGGTGATGGTGTTGATGATCGATACCGCATCCGCCCCGTTGTCGGCACAAGCGCGAGCGAGAGCCACGATATCTGAGGTGTTGGGTGTCAACTTCACCCACAAGGGCTTGCGAATCACGGCCCGGCAGGCCTTCACCAGATCACTCAGCACCGACGGATCCCGACCAAACTCGATACCCCCTGCTTTGATGTTGGGGCAGGACACGTTCATCTCCAGGCCGTCAACCCCGTCGAGCGCGGCCAAGCGGGCGCCGCAGTCGACATACTCGTCGAACGTGGTGCCGAAGAAGTTGACCAACACGCGGGTTCCGCAGGCCCGCAGGAATGGCAGCTTTTCCCGGGCAAAGGCCTCGACACCGACGTTCTCAAGACCGATGGAGTTCAGCATGCCTGCGGCGGTCTCGCAGATGCGCGGAGGCGGATTGCCGAGGCGAGGGCTGGGAGAGATTCCCTTGGTCACCAGCCCACCCAGGCTGCGCAAAGAACACAGGGCGTCAAATTCCTGGCCATAGCCAAAGGTGCCCGACGCGGTCAGCACAGGATTGTGGAACCCGATTCCGCCGCAGTTCGTGAGCAGCGCTGGCGCTCCTGCTGCTTCCCGCGTGTCGAGACTGGAGCTCATTGCTGGCCCCCTTCGTTCGGACTAGTCGAAGCAGCCGTCGCGTGGGCCATCACCTCAGAGGCAGGAAAGACCGGACCATCTTTGCAAACGTAGCGATACGGGCGCGTCTGCGCCGCCACTGCGCAGCCTAGACACACGCCGATGCCGCAGGCCATCTGCTCCTCCAGTGAGAGATAGCACTCGATGTCGCAACTCTGGGCAATGCGCCCCACGGCCCAGAGCATCGCGCGTGGGCCGCAGGCCATGATGCGCAGGCGGCGGGTCGAAGCCGCTGCACGCCAGTGTTCAAGGCGAGCCTCCAGCTCATCCGTCACACGGCCGCGACGGCCCAGCGAGCCGTCTTCGGTTGCCAGGTGGAGGGCGATTCCCTGGCCGCGCATCTCGCCCAGCAGCACCAAGTCGCGTGAAGTCCTGCCACCGTAGAGCATCTCAGAACCGCTGGCCAGGCCGAGACGCGCGGCTGACTCGGCCTGCATGAAGAGTGGCGGCAGGCCCACACCCCCGGCGACGAGCAGATCGGTCACGTCGGATGAAGGCTCGGGAAAGCTGTTGCCGAGGGGCCCCAGGACAGAAACCCGTGACCCAGGAGGCGACCGTTCCATTAGCGCGGTGCCCTTGCCAACCACCTTGGCGAGCAAGTCCGCGCGCCCATCGTGAGCCACTGACAAGAGCGACAGCGGCCGAGGAAGGAGAGGGTCACGCCCCCAATCGCCGCGAAGCATCACGAACTGGCCGGGCCGACTTCCTGCGAGGGGTTCGCAGCCACCGAGGCGAAAAACGAAATATCCACCACCGAGCGAACGGTTCTCAATGACGCGGGCGTCGAAATAGCGCATCTACTGCCTACGCCCTCTTCTACAACGGCAGCACCCAGCAGCGCCACGCTTGCCGTCCTGGTCAGCCCATGTTTTCTTCGATTTGAGTTTTGATTGATACTTCAATGCGCAACCAGTTGAAATTCTTTGCAAATAATCAATCTTCCGCAGAAGTCACGGGGACAAATGCCATGATTTTGGTGGTGCTACGCCGTGTGATTTGTTGCACGTCGCGGTCAGCTGTGTTACTAGCCGAAGTTGTCGTGAATTCAGGGCTTTGATAATGGATTTCATGTTTGAAGATGAGGTCGACGAGGTCGGATCCGATGTAGAAGCCTTTTGCCCGAAATGCAAGGCTGACACGACTCACGTCGTGATCTCTAAGTACGAAGACGAGATTCGCCGCGTCCAGTGCAATCCATGCGGGGACGTGCACTCGTTCAGAAAGCCCCGCGGTGAAGCAGAAGACGACGTCCCAGAGCCTGTCGCGGCGCGTAAGCGCGCGATGATGAAGAAGCACACCTGGGAGGAGTTCTTCGCCAAGCATGGCGAGAAAGAGGCGAAGCCGTACGAGTTCCGCGAAGGCTATCGCGAAAACCAAATCGTATCCCATCCAAAGTTCGGCAAGGGCTTCATCTCGGAGATTGTTTCGGAGAGCAAGGTGGAGATCACCTTCGCGGACGCGCGACGCATCTTGGTCCACAATCGCAAGGACATCCCAGGGTCGCCGTTGGCTGCCGAGGATGACGGGCTACCGTCGAGTGCTCTTCCCGCAAAGCCCCCGGCCGGGACCAAGTCCAAGGACAAGAAGTTGCCGGCGCAAGCCAAGCCCGCACCGCCCGCGCGAGAGTCCACCGCAGAAACGGCGCGCAAGGGTGACGTTGTGGCATCCAACAAGCCTGCGCCAGAGGCGCTCGCGAAGCAGTCAGTCGCAAAGCAGCAGGTCGTCCCAAAACCAGCCGCCAAGAAACCGGCCGCCAAGAAGCCGGCCGCTAAAAAGCCGGCTGCCAAAAAACCGGCTGCTAAGAAACCGGCCGCCAAGAAGCCGACTGCTAAGAAACCGGCTGCCAAAAAGCCGGCTGCCAAGAAACCGGCCGCCAAGAAACCGGCCGCCAAGAAGCCAGCTGCCAAAAAGCCGGCTGCCAAGAAGCGCAAGTAGCAAGGTGGCCAGAGCCGGCCAGCGTTGCCATCCCTAGCGGATGACAAGCACGAAGATGTCATAGAAGGCGTGGGTGTAGACAGCCACGGCGAACCCGCGTCGCAAGAACAGAAGACCGAAGAAGAGGCCGGCTAGTACTCTGAACACGAAGGGGCCGAGCACGAGTGGGTCGCCGTAGGGCGGGAGATGGTGCATCGCGGAGAACACTACCGACGAAAGCACGAGGGCCGAGATCAATGCGGCCCACCGGGCGATGTGCGCGAGCTTCTCCAACACAAAGGCCAGGCCGCTCAGTAGGCCCAGACGGAACACGCTTTCTTCGTAGACGCCTGCGCCCAGCGACATCACAAAACGGGTCACGAGGCCCTGCCCTTCGATCCCGCCCGCAAGTCTTGGCGAGATGCTGAGCACCTTGGTCATCACAAAAACGATCAGCGACCCCATGGTGAGGGCCCAAACCACGCTTTCGAGAATGACTGGAACCACCACCGCGCGGTTGAAATCCTGGTGCCGTCCCAGCACCGCCACGGTTAGCAGGAACAAAACCAGGACGCCGCCCAGAAAGCCCAGATAGCCAGTCAGGGTGAGGCCGAAGGTGCGGAAAAGCAGCGTCGTGACGAAGTCCGCCCCATTCAACATGGGCAGAGTGAACAGGACCCCCACCTGATAGATGAGAAAGATAGGGAAGACGAGGACAAGGCTCGTCAGCAGATTTCTGGGGTTGTCGGCGGCCGCTGGCATGACGGTCTACCTGGGAACCGATCGCGCGTCCCGGTCATGCCACATCTGCAAATTGGGAACAGATGGGGCCGAGCGGCCGCGGGAGCCAGTCGCGCTGTCGCCCGAACGCGCCGCCGCGCGCGCCGCGCCTGGCGTCTGCGCGGGCGGCTCGACCACGGCCGCCACTTCGTGCTTGGGATCGAGGTACTTGCGCGCCACTCGAACAACATCGGCAACCGTGACCTTCATGATGTTGTCGCCGTAGAGACGATAGGATCGCCACCCCTGACCGTAGGCCTCGTAGAACGCCAGCGCGGCCGCAATCGCACTCTTGCGCTGCAGACCGATGGCGTGGGTCCCGATGAGATAGCGCTGCGCTCGCTGCAATTCGTCCGCGGAGATGCCGTTCTCCGCCACGGCCTTCAGTTCCTGCCGAATGGCGTGCACGGCTTCTTCCACTTTCTCCGGGCTGGTGGCCACGTAGACGGCAAAATAGCCCGGGTCCATTCCTTCAAGGGAAAAGGCGCTCACCCGATAGGCCAGGGCCCTCTTCTCTCGAATCTCGCTGAACAGGCGCCCCCCCTGTCCGGACAGGACATGCGCCAGTATTTCCAAGGAGAAGCGATCGGGATTGGAGAAGGTCACGCCCGGGAAGCCCAGCACGACATGCGCCTGCTCCTTGGCCAAGAACTTGAAAACCTGCCTCGGCCCTTCCGACGCCGGCTCGCTTGCCACATCGGGCTGCGTGGCGCCTGCTTCGGATGCGTAGGCAAAGAGCGTGGCCACCTTGGAAATCACGCGGTTGGGATCCACGTCGCCCACCACCGCCAGGGTTAGGTTGTTGATCGCGTAGAAGCGATGGAAGTGTTGTAGCAGCTTGCGCCGGGTGAAACCCGCGACGGAGTCTGACGTGCCCAGAGGATCGAGGCGATAGGGATGCTTCTTCCACATGCCCGAATGGAAGAGCCGGAAGGACACCTGACCCAGGTTGTCCTCCTGCGCCCGGATGTCGTCGACGACGATTCGCCTCTCCTTGTCCAACTCTTCCTCGGAGAAGGTGGCGTTGAGCAGGCAGTCCGCCACCAAATCGAAACCCCGCTCAAGATAGCGCGACAGGAACTCGGCCTGCAGCCCCAGACTGTTGCGACCCGAGTAGCCTGAGATGCTGCCCGCCATGCCCTCGACCTCGTTCATGATCTGCTCTGCGCTGCGGGTCTTGGTGCCGCGTGAGAGCAGCGCCGCCAGCATGTGGGAGATGCCGTTTGATCGCTCGTCCTCGTAGCGCAAACCACCCACCCAGGTCGCGCGCACAGCCACGATGGGCACCGAAGCGTCGCGCAGCACCAGAAGCTTGAGTCCTGAGGGGAAAACGTGCGTGACGACACGGTCCCCCTCGCCCGCCGCGGTGGCCCGCGCAAAACGCGCGTCGGCTCTGGCCTCGGCAGCCTCGGCCAGTTTCCTGATCGATGCCGCGATCTTCTCCGTCTTTGCCTTCTGCTTGTCAGTCTTGGGCTCGGGCACCTGCGCGAAAACTGTCAGGTTCGACACCCGCAAGTACTGGGCAGCCACGCGTCTCAGATCGGCCGGGGTCAGTTTCTGCACGCTGGCCAGGTAGCTATCTTCGAAGCCTACGTCGCCCGCGATAGCGGTGAAGAAACCCAGCTTGCGCGCGTGGCCTTGCACCGTCTCCTTGTCGTAAACGCGATCGCTTTCCAGGATGGTGCGCGCCTTGGCCAGCTCCTCCTGCGCCATCTCTTCGTGCGACAGACGCAAGACCTCATCGAGCAGGGCGCGGGTAGCCTCGTCGACGCGACCGGGAGGAAGGCTGGCGGCCACCACCATGAGCCCGGGATCGCGCGCAGAAAACAGGTATGCCGAGGTGTTGGTCACGAGTTGGCGATTGCGCACGACCTCGAGATTGAGCCGCGAGCTGTCGCCCTGGCCGAGCGCGACGGCCAGAAGGTCGAGCGCTGGAACGTCGGCGTGGTTGATGGCAGGGGTGTGAAAACCCAGAAGTAGCTGGGTTTCCTTCACGTCACGGGCAGCCGCAACCACGCGCAGCTGGGATTGCTCGGCCTGCCTAGGCCGGGCCGGGGCTGGGACTCCCTCGGGAAGCGAGGCGAAGGCCTTGGTAATCTTCTGGCGCGCACTGCCCGCCTCGAAGTCGCCCACCACAACCAAGGTCAGGTTGCTGGCCACGTAGCACTTGGAAAAGAAGGCCACCAGATCTTCCCGGCGCAACCGGCCCACGGTGGCCTCGGTCCCGATGATAGGACGACCATAGGGATGTTGGTCAAAGGCAGCGTGAAACAGCCCCTGCCCTGCCTGGCGTTCCGGGTCGTCGAGTCCCTGCTTTATCTCTTCGAGCACCACGTGGCGCTCGCGATCGAACTCGGCAGGGTCGAAGCTGGCGTTCTGCAGCGTGTCCGCCAGGATGTCGAGGCCGGCATCGAAAAACCGACTGGCCAGCACGATGTGGTACACGGTTTCGTCGTGGCTGGTCCAGGCGTTGATCTCGCCGCCCGATCCCTCCACTTCGCGCGCGATCTGGCCCACACCGCGCCGCTTGGTCCCCTTGAACAGCATGTGTTCGAACACATGCGCTATGCCTGCCAGTTGCGGGGGCTCGTCCGCTGACCCAATCTTGACCCAGGCCTGGAAGGCCACCACGGGCGCGACGTGGTTCTCTTCCAGAACCACTTCCAGGCCGTTGTTGAGATGAAAAATCACGCTCTTTTTTCTCCCGGCTGCCGCCGCTGGTTGCGCCACCCCGGAAGCACCGGTCGGCCATTCGTGACTACAGCCGACGGCAGCCAGGAGAGTGCAAGAGAGGACAGCTAGCCTCACCGCCGCAACGGTAGCACGTCGCGGGCCTGCTTGGGGACATGCGGCGTGGTAGGTTGAAAACCGTGACAGGCATACGTCTCTGTCCCACGTGCAAACGAAGCATCCCCCCCGAGGCGGCCAGCGCGCCCTTTCGCCCGTTTTGCTCGCAGCGTTGCAAGATGGCGGACCTGGGGAGTTGGTTGGACGGCGCCTTCCGCATCAGCTGCTCCATTTCTGAAGAGGATCTCGACCAGGGCGTGGCGCCAAACCAAGACGAGACGGATGAGCCACAGTGAAGTCGTTTTCTCGTGGCGACGTCGACCGCTCGTGCTAGTTTTCCCGACCTTGGCGGCGGGGGAAGGTGAGCTGGGGTTCGGCCCGGCCAGCTTCCAGGTCAAAAATAATCGTTCGGGGCGTGGCGCAGTCTGGTAGCGCGTTCGGTTCGGGACCGAAAGGCCGGAGGTTCAAATCCTCTCGCCCCGACAACCACCATCGTTTCTCCGGCACTCCGCGGATTCGCAGGGGGCGGGCATATGACTAGCGACCCGGTACCTGAGTGAGGCGCGTACCCACCGGGATCGGGTGGCCGGCTAGTACCGCGGCGGCGGGCATGCGCTTGCGACCGGGCATCTGCAGCTCGGCAAAAGTGACGGCGCCCCCGCCGCATGCGACGGCCAACCCCTGTGGCACCAGGCCCTGGACTTCGCCGGGGGTGCCCTGTCCCTCTATCACGCGCGCGCCAAAGACTTTCATCGGCTCGCCCTCAAGAAAGACGGTTGCGCCCGGCCAGGGATCCACACCGCGCGCCTGTGCTGACACAGCTGAGGCAGGAGCGCCAAGGTCAAGATAGCCGTCCTCCTTTTTCATGAGCGGCGCCAGCGTGGCTCCTGCCTCATCCTGCGCTTGCAGCGCAACAGTGCCGTCGGCGATGCACGGCAGAGTTGCCACCAGCAACTTGCTGCCCAGCGATGCCAGCCGCTCGCCCAGCGTGCCCGCGGTGTCGTCATCGCGAATCGGCTCTTCCACCGAGGCTGCCACCGGCCCGGTATCCAGCCCTTGCTCCATGCGCATCACGCACACCCCGGTCTTGCTCTCGCCACGGATCACGGCCCATTGGATGGGCGCAGCGCCGCGATACTTGGGCAGCAGCGAGGCGTGCATGTTCCACGCGCCCAGCCTGGGCACGGCCAAGAGATCCGGGGGCAGGATGCGACCATAGGCCACCACCACGAAGACATCGGGCTGCAAAGCCAACAGCGTCTTGGCCAGCACACCGTCTCGCACTTTGAGGGGCTGCTCGACCGGCAGGCCAAGGCGCAAGGCCAGTTCCTTCACCGGTGGCGGCTGCAGCTTCTTGCCCCGCCCCGCGGGCCGGTCCGGCTGGCTCACCACCGCCAACACCTGGTGCTCGCGCGCCACCGCTTCCAGCGACGACAGAGCAAAGGCCGGAGAGCCGAAAAAGATCACGCGCATGCGTTCACCCCTGGGGCGCGTCGGGGGCGGACTGGGGGTTCGCTTGCGACTGTGAACCCTGCGCATCCGATTCTGCTGCCAGGTTGCCCTGGTAGGCGGCTCGCAAGGCGGGCGTGGCAAGAATGCGCAGCCCCTCGTCCAGCACCTCGCGAATGGTCTCCAGCGCTTCTTTCAGCTCGTGGGCCAGCTCCGGTCCCAGAACCTCTGGCGAGCACTCCCGCACCAGCCGCTGGTGGGCTCGCCGAATCTCGACTGCGTCCGCCTGGCGATCCACGCCCAAGACCTGGAAGTAGTCGCCCACCTGTGCCAGCGCATGCCGAGCCATGGCCCGCTCGCGCGCGATCTGCAAATCGCGCACTCCGATGTGCAAGCCCTCACTGGCTGCGCTCCCTGCACTTGCGGGTCGCAAGGCACCGAAGCACAACAGGGCAAAGGCGATCTGCCACACCGTCGCATCGGGCAGGCCGCTAGAACGTGCGACCTCGTCCAAGGAACGCACGCCATCGAACAAGAGCGGCACGCGCGCCTCTGCCGGATCGGACAGCATCTGCCTGACTACATCGGCCGAAGTGCCCGACGTGTCGAGCGCGAACAGGTTCTTGCCGGAGCCGACGTGAGTCGCGATCTTCTCGATGGCATAGCCACGCGCGAGGCCCTCGCGGACCAGTGCCGCGGGATGGCGCAGAAGCCGCGTCCGTTCCGGCCCGGCGGTCAGGCCGGGCTCGATCTGCCAATGGCCAGCGCTCCAGCCAAACAGCGAAAGGATGACGCTTTCGTAGTGGCGACGTACCGCCGGCAGCAGCTCGTCGCTGCGCAAGAGGCCCAGGTCGACCAACACCCCGCCCACCTTACGGCCGGAAGCATCGACCACCTTCTCCACCTCCTCACGTTGAGCTGGCGACACGGCCCGCTCGCGAACCAGCATAGCCAGCATGCGATCCGCCACATCATTCGATGCGGCCATAACCGGCAAGCCCGCCTCGAAATACACGCACTTCTCTACCGATTCGTACCAAATTCTCAAACGACCGGTGGTGCCGTCGCTGAAGATGCGGCCCATCAAGACAGGCAGGCCGATCTCGGCCAGATTGCCGGCGGTCGTGGAGCCCTCCTGCCCCACGACCTCCAGCGCCGTCGACATCTCAGCCTCGATGACATCGTCGATGCCCGCGGCCAGTCGGCCGAGTAGCTGTGAGAGATCTTCGTTCACCGGTGCCATCACAATACGCTTTGTGGATCGACGTCGATAGCCAGCCGCAAGTCACGCGGCAGTGTCACCTGGGCAGCCGCCCGCGCCGCAGCCAGCAGTTTGCCCCGGTCGGTACCGGCCAGCCAGATCTGATAGCGACTGCGCCCGCGCAGCCTGGCAATGGGTGCCTCGGCCGGCCCCAGAACCTGGACGGCGGCGCCCCCCTGCGCGCGGGCGCGAGCGGCCGCATCCGTGGCAGCGGCGCGAACCGAGGCTTCATGACGACCATCCAAACGAAGAGCGATCATACGCGAAAACGGTGGATAGCTCGCACTTTCTCGCCGGGCCAGCTCGTCGCGCACGAAGCCCTCGTAGTCGTGGTTGCGCAGAAACTGGATGGCCGGGTGCTCCGGGCAATAGGTCTGCACCACAATGCGGCCCGGCCGATCGCCGCGGCCGGCCCTACCCGCGACCTGCTCGAGCAACTGGAAGGTGCGCTCCGCCGCGCGGAAGTCGGGCAGGTGCATGCCCTGGTCAGGTTGCAGCACGCCCACCAGGGTCACCCCGCCGAAGTCGTGACCCTTGGTCACCATCTGGGTCCCCACCAGGATATCGATCTCGCGTTGGTGCACGCGCGCGAGCAGCTTTTCCAGTTGGTCGCGCTGGCCGTCGGTGGTGTCGCGGTCCAGCCGCGCCACGCGCGCCCCGGGAAAAAGTTCCCGCACCACGCTCTCCACTCGCTCGGTCCCGGTTCCCAGCCCTTCCAGCTCGTCCTGCTTGCACGACGGACAGCGCGGAGGAATGGCCGATGCGCGACCGCAGTAGTGGCAGATGAGCTTGGCTCGACTGCGGTGCAGGGTCATGGACACGTCACAGTCCGAACAGCGCAGGACCTCGCCGCAAGCCTGGCAGTGCATGAGGGTGGAGAAACCGCGCCGGTTGAGAAAGAGGATGGTCTGCTCGCCCGCGGCCAAGGCGTCCGCCACGGCCTGGGCCAGCCCTGGCGCCAGCAGGTGGTCAGGCCCGAGGCGGTGGCGCCGGAGATCGATGATCTCGACGGGCGGCAAGGGCCGCGCGGCTGCCGCGGGATTGGCCCGCGTGGGCAGCAGCAACCGACGAAAGCGCCCGAGCAAGACGTTGCGATAGCTCTCCAGCGACGGCGTGGCCGAGCCCAACACGACCACAGCCTTGGCCCGCAGCGCCCGCATCACCGCCAGGTCGCGGCCGTGGTAGCGCACGCCGTCCTCTTGCTTGAAGGATCCGTCGTGCTCTTCGTCAACCACCACGACCGCCAGCGCGTGCACCGGCGCAAACACGGCTGAGCGCGCACCCACCGCGATGCCGACTTCGCCGCTGCGCAAACGCCGCCAGGCCGCCAGCCGATCCGCGGGCGGCAAGGCACTGTGCAAGACCGCGACGTCGTCACCGAAACGAGCACGAAAGCGCGCCGCCAACTGCGGGGTCAGCGCGATCTCAGGCACCAGCACCAGCGCGCCTTTGCCCTGCGCCCGAGCCTCGGCGATGAGTCGCAGGTAGACCTCGGTCTTGCCCGAGCCGGTGATCCCGTGGAGCAAGAAGCCGCTGTAGCCCTTGCCCAAGGCCGCTGCCAAGGTGTCGAACGCGGCTTGCTGGTGCGGGTTGAGCACAGGAGGCTCGACCGCTGACGCCACTCCCTTTTGGGCCTCAGCCTTGCGCCGGCTCTTGCTGGGGCCAGCCACCTGGTCGACAATCTCGACCAGACCGCGCTCCAGCAAGTGCGCCATGCGCGCCGCTGCCCCGGCCGCGCGCGCCAGCGCGGTCGGGCTCAAGGTCCGCGCCGTGCGGAGGCGGGCCAGCAACGCCCGGTCTTGCGCATCGAGCGTGATCCCGGCCATGTGCGAACGCCCGTCGGCCTCCAGGTCGATCAAGCGTCGTCCCGTCCGCGTGAGACGGATGCGGCGCGAGGCAATGGCCCGCTGGCCGCGCGGAAGAGCGGAACGCAGGACCTCGCCCAGCGGGGCCAGGTAGTAGCCGGCTGCCCAGCGGCACAGCTCGAGAATGGCTTCGTCGACTGCAGGACCGTCGCCCACCACGTCCGTGATGTCGCGCACCGGGCCGGCCGCGGTTTCCGGATGCCCCACCACGAAGCCCGTCACCTGGCGCGGACCGAAAGGCACGATCACCTCGGTGCCGAGAGGCAGGCGTGCGCCCGCGCGAGGATCGCGGTAGGTAAACGTCTCCTCAAGCGGAAGGGTCACCGCCACCTGCAACAAGGTGCCAGGAACTGTCGCCGAAGTGCTCGCTGCTGCGGTCACGTCTCGCGCAGAAGTTTCTCCGCGCCCGCGCGCACCGCCGCGCCGATGTCCGATCGGCGGAGCGCATAGCGAAGCACGGCCAGCACGTAGCCTGTCCGATCGCCAGCATCGAAACGTTCACCGCGCAACAGCACGCCATACAGGCCGTCGCTGGCGCACAGTGTGGCCAAGGCATCCGTCAGTTGAATCTCGCCACCCTTGCCTGGCTTGGTGCTGGCAAGAATGGGAAAGATCTCGGGCGGCAAGATATAGCGGCCCACGATGGCCAGACGCGAAGGGGCTTTGCCCGGTTCGGGTTTCTCGACCAGTCGATTAAGGCGAAACACGCCCCCTCCCAGCGCCTCGCCGGCCACGATTCCGTAGAGGTGCTCCTGCCCCGGGGGCACCTCCCAAAGGCCCACCACTCCCTTGCCATACTTCGCGTAGACATCGAGCAATTGCTTGATGCCCGGCTCGTCACCTTCGAGCAGGTCGTCACCCAGCAGGACGGCGAAGGGCTCGTCCACCACCAAGCCGCGCGCGCACAGCACGGCGTGACCCAGGCCGCGCGCCTCGGCTTGGCGAATGGCCGAGATGTGCGCCAGATCCGTCAGCCGCCGTATCATCGCCAGGTCGTCCAGCCTGCCCTTGCGTTCCAGCAGCTCCTCCAGCTCAGCCCCGCGGTCAAAGTAGTCCACCAGGGCGTCCTTGCCCCGGCTGGTGATCAGAATCAGATCGCGAATCCCGCTGGCCACGCACTCCTCGACGTTGATCTGGATGGCCGGCACATCCACGATGGGCAGCAATTCCTTCGGGACAGCCTTGGTCACCGGCAAGAACCTGGTCCCGAATCCCGCAGCCGGGAGAACTGCCTTGCGAACTGTCTTCACGATCGCCATGGCTTGTCAGCGTAGCCTACTGCGAGGCTGCGGTCACGTTATGGGTCGCTTGATCTGGAGGATATGCCCCGGCATCCACTTCGGATCGAGACGCACGTAGTTCCATTCGCCGCGCCAGGTATAGGTCGACTCGGTCAGGAGGTCGGTTAGCTCATAGCTGGCCGGCACTCCCTCGGCCAAGTTCTTGCCCCGCTCCACCTTGTGAAACAGCTCGGGCACCAGACGGATGGTGCCGTCCTGCACGTTGCGCGGGTCCACGTTCACCACCGTCACCAAGACATCGGCCAGGTCAGCCGTAGTCTTGGCGTAGGCAATGATGTTGGGGCTGCTGGATTCGAGGAACTTGATGTTGCGGGCCAGTGCCAGCGCGGGATGGCTGCGCCGGATCTTGTTCACCGTGGTCACCAGCTCCTTGATGTTCCCGGGCCGGTCCCAGTCCCAGGTCTTGTACTGGTACTTCTCCGAATCCAGGTACTCCTCGCTGCCAGCCGTGAGCGCGCGGTTTTCGCACAGCTCGAACCCGCTGTAGATGCCGTAGCTGGGCGACAAGGTCGCGGCCACAATCAGGCGAACCATGAAGGCCGAGCGTCCCCCGTGCTGCAAGTACTCGTGCAGAATGTCCGGCGTGTTGGCGAAAAAGTTCGGCCGCAAATAGTCTGCAGTGTCCGTGAGGAATAGCTCGGTGGCGTACTCTTCCAGCTCCGGGCGCGTGTTGCGCCAGGTGAAGTAACTGTACGACTGAGTGAACCCGACCTTGGCCAGCATCTTCATGCGCTTGTTTCGCGTGAAAGCCTCAGCCAGGAAGAGCACGTCAGGGTGATCGCGGTGCACCCGGGTGATCAGCCACTCCCAGAAGCTGACCGGCTTGGTGTGCGGGTTGTCCACACGCAGGATGCGCACGCCCCGTTTCACCCAGAACACCACCACGTCGAGCAACGCCTGATACAGGCCTTCACGGTCCTCGGTGTCGAAGTTGATGGGGTAGATGTCCTGATACTTCTTGGGCGGATTCTCGGCGTACTTGATGGTTCCGTCGGGCCGCTTGCTGAACCAGTTGGGGTGCTGCTTGGCCCAGGGGTGATCGGGCGAACACTGCACGGCAAAGTCGAGCGCGATCTCTAGCTTGAGCGCGCGCGCCGCAGCCACGAAGTGGTCGAACTCGGCCAGTGTGCCCAGATCGGGATGGATGGCATCATGGCCGCCCTCGTCGCTGCCAATCGCCCAGGGCGACCCAGGATCGCCAAGCTGGCAGTCTTCCGCATTGTTGGGTCCCTTGCGATGGCTGCGGCCAATGGGATGGATGGGCGGCAGATAGAGCACGTCGAAGCCCATGGCCGCGATCGCAGGCAAGCGCGCCTCGGCTTCAATGAGGGTCGAGCCGCGCGCGGGATCCTGGCCCTGCGAGCGCGGAAAGAATTCGTACCAGGCGCCAAAACGGCCGCGCTCGCGATCGACCCACAGGGGGAATTCCGCTGGGCAGATCTGCAAGTCGTCGCGCGGATCGCAGGCCGCCATCAGTTCGACCAGCAGGGGATCGAGCATCAGGGCGACCTGCTTGGCCGTCGTACCGGCTGCCGCGATGGCGTGCCGGGTTTCACGCAGCGACACTTTGTCGCGGCCGCGAGCCACTTCCAGTGAACGGTCGATGATGTGCAGGCCTTCCAGAATCTCACTCGCCACGTCCTGCCCTGCCTCGAACTTATTCTTCAACTCGCCCACGAAAGTGCCGAAGCGGTCGGTCCACGCTACCACGGTGAACGCGTGCGCTCCCACTTCATGCGGGCTGATAGTAGCGTACCAGCGATCGTTGAAAGCCGGATCGGTCGTCAGGGCCGACTCGCGCCAGTCGGGGCGCGCGGGATCCGGGCCCGATGGCATCGCACCGCTGGTGAGATCGTCCGGCCCCAGCTTGCGCCACCGGACCGCGGCTCGCAGCAGGTCGTGCCCGTCCTTCCAGATGTCGGCCGCGATTTCCACCTTGTCGCCCACCACGGCCTTGGCCGCAAACCGACCGCAGTCGACCTTCGGCGTCACGTTCTCGATCACAATCCGCACTTGCTGCATGATCTTCTTGTACTACAAGAATCGGTCCCACCGTTGGCCGAAGTGGACGGTCGTGGCCGGAACGGCTAGCTCGGATCCCGTCGCGCGAACAGCGCTTGCACCCGTCCGTCGCGCAGGTAGAGCCCGCCCCAGATCAGAACCGCGAAATAGATCGGGAACAAGACGTGGCTCATGAGCGGATCGCCTACGCGCACGTAAGTCGCGACGGCGCCGCCCAGGTAGCCGGTGAGCAGCACCGCGCCCAGCACCGCGGTCCGCGGAATCAGGTAGACGACCACGCAGACGAGCAGGATCAGCCCGATGGGGGGCATCGTGCTGGGGGGATATCCGATCTGCGCAGCCGCCTTCATCACTGCCTCTACCCGCAACAGCTTGGTGCTGCTGTCGAACAGCAAGAACAGCACCGCCAAACCGCTCATGATTCGCCCGGCCCACAGCCGCTTCTTCGAGATCGTGCCCGCTTGACGTTCCATGGTGATTCCTCTCTGGGTTGGATGCCCGACAGCCCCAGAGAACCTCAAAGACCACCAAACGCGCAACGGGCAATTCCGGACCGATTCTTTGACTGGCCTCACTAGAGTTGCCCGTTATGGGCACGCGATGGGCTAGAATGTTCGCAGGGTTCACAGCGTGCAGCGTGGTCACGTAGAGGGCGCGGCGATCGGCGCCGCCAAAGGTGCACTTGGAAGGCGGCGCCGGGAAGGCGATGCGGCCGGCGAAGTGACCGGCGGCGGCGAAGACCACGATGGCGCTGACTTCGGTGCTGTTGCTGGCCACATACAGCCGGCTGCGATCGTCGACGCAAAGACCGTCGGGCACGTGCAATCGGGCTTGCGGATCGTCTGGGGCGGCGCCGAACGGTTCGGGGCTGCCCACGCTTCCATCCGCCGCCACTGGCAGTCGCCAGAGACGATCTTGGGTGTCGCTGCCAATGTAGCCATCAGGGCGAGCCCCACGCCAACCAAGCAGACTCTCGTGAACACGATCGCCGTCTACCGCGCCTCTTCTCGCGAGGTCAATGACTGGCCCGACGCACGCTCGCGTTCGTCGAGCAACTGCTGATACATCTTCTTGGTGGTCTCGGCGATCGCGGTCCAGGAGAAGTGATCCTCCACGCGTTTTCGGCCCGCCAGGCCCAGACGCCGCGCCCAGTCCCGATCGCGAAGAACGCGGTTGATGGCCTCTGCCAAGGCGAGCGGGTCAGCCGGCGGAACTAGCAGCCCAGTAACTTCCGGCACCACGACTTCTTTGATGCCACCCACCGCGCTGGCCACCACCGGCCGCTCACAGGCCATGGCTTCCAGGTTGATGATGCCAAAAGGCTCGTACACCGAAGGGCATGCAAACAGCGCGGCGTTACTGTACAGCTCGATGTACTGCTCCTCGCGCAGCAGGGTATTGATCCAGACACAACGCGGTTGCTCGGCAATCTTGGCCGCGATCTCTTCCTCAACTGCCTGCGTGTCAGGCGCGCTGGTGCAACACACCAGCTGCGCGCCTGGCGTCACGTGCTTCATGGCATCGATCAGGTGCACCATCCCCTTCTGCCGCGTGGTGCGCCCGACGAACAGGATGTAGTCGCCCTCAACGCCGTAGGCCTTGCAGGTGGCGCGGCTCTCGACTCGTTTCCACGTAGCCAGTTCGATGCCGTTGTGGATCACGACCACCCGCCGCGGGTCCACATTGAACAGCTCCAAGATCTCCCGGCGCGCGTCGTTCGACACAGCCACGACTCGATCGGCATTCTCCAGCGCCACCTTTTCCATCCACGAGGTCAGGTGATAGGAGCGGCCCAGTTGTTCTTCCTTCCAGGGGCGCAAGGGCTCCAGGCTGTGCACCGTGGCCACATAGGGGACGTTGTACAGAACCTTGGCCATGTAGCCTGAAAATGCGCCGTACCAGGTATGTGAATGGACCACGTCGGCATCGATGTGATCGCGAATCTGCGACAGGTTGACCGAGAACGTTCCCAGCGTGCTGTTGAAAAGCTTGTCCTCGCCTTCCCACATGCGCGGCCAGGCCTGATACCCGCGCACCCGCAATCGCCCATCAGTCATGTCCTGATCGCCGATGCAGCGGACTTCCACGTCCATGCTGTGGGCCAGCTCGCGCGCCAGATTCTTGAGGTGCACGCCGGCGCCCCCGTAAACGTGGGGAGGGAACTCGCGCGCCATGAAAGTCACCTTCATGGTCGCACCGGCTTGCCCGTGGCGGCGGGCCACACGCTCTTGCCCGAGGGCACCTCTAGCCCGATGTCGTCAGGCGTGGCGTCGACGTGGATCAGGCAGTTCTTGCCCACACGCGCGTCGGCGGGCAGGCGCACGTTCATGGCCAGCACGCTGGCCCCGCAAGAGAGCGAGGTCGGTCTCTCTTCACTCGCCACCGACTCCCCGACTCCCACTTGGCAGCGCGCCGTGAACACCACACGCTTGTCCGCGATGGCAGCGGACACCTGTGCATCCGCCTCGACCACGACGTCGTTCCACAGCACCGAACCCTTCACCACCGCCCGTGGCCCCACCCGCACACCTGGGGACAACACGCTGTTTTCCACCGTCCCTTCGATCACACAGCCCGCCGAGATCAGCGAGTTGACGATGCGGGCGCCAGGCAAACAGCGAGCCGGCGGCGGCGGCGACGCGCGTCCCGCCATCAGGTTGGACTGCACGTCCCAGGCCGCGATGTCAATCGCCGGCGCCGCCCCCAGCACGTCTTGGTGGAAGGCGTAGTACTCGTCCAGCGTGCGCGAGTACGACCATGGGCCACGAAAAATGAACCCGTACGCCCGCCGCCGGGAAATCATCCGGCGCAGGACCTCGTGGATCTGAAAGGTCACGGTCTGGTCTTCCCCACTCACGGCCCGGCGTAGCTCCTCGACCAGGACTTCCTTCTTGAACACGTAGACCGACATGGAAGCCAGGTTGGTGCGAGGAAACTCCGGCTTCTCCATGAAGTTGATGATCTGACCCGTGGCGTTCAGCTCTCCGATGCCGAAGCGGCCAGCATCCGCATCGCGCGGAGCGAACACCATGGTGAGATCGGCGTCGCATTCATGGTGGAAGTTGAGCAGGGGTCCATAGTCCATGGAGTACACGTGGTCGGCTGACACCACCACCACATCGGACGCGTCGGCGCGTTCGACGAAATCGAGATTCTGATACAGGGCGTCGGCCGGCCCGCGATACCACTCGCTCACGGAAAGCTTGAGATAGGGAGGCAAGAAGCGAACGCCGCGGCTGGCGCCCACCAAGTCCCAGGCCATGCCCGTGCCCACGTGATCCATGAGCGACGCCGGCCGATACTGCGCCAAGATGCCCACCTGTCCGATCCCGGCGCGGGCCAGGTTGGTCAAGGCAAAATCGATACAACGATAGATGCCGCCAAAGATGACGGCCGACTTGGGGCGCCGCTCGGTCAGGACCGACAGGTCCTCGCCGCGCCCACCTGCAAAAATCATGGCTATCGCTTTGCGCATCGTGGTCTCCTGAGCTTGCTCACAGCTGCCACGAGCGCACCGATCGAAGATGCAAACAGGTGGCGCATGCCCCTTCAACGTACCGTATCAGGGCGAGGAACGGACGATCTTTTCGTCCTCTGATTCCACGCTGAAAAACGCACCCGGCCGTACAGATCTTATGAAGCTCTACGCGTTACCTACACATATATAATACTAATACAGCTCCCCAGAATGGTGTTGCTCCCTGACGCAGAAGCATCGATACCATGTATTTTTCCGCTGGCCGGGTGAACGCAAACTCGGCCGAGACGGCACTGCTCCGTGAGCGCGGACTGATGTCTGGCTCTTCACGACAACAGGAGATATCGGAATGAAAGACATGACCAAGCATAGCTACTCCGCCGCTGCACTCGCCGTCGTGGGATTGTTCGCCTTTGCCGCGTGTTCGATGCAGCCAAAGCAAGCCAGCGTCGGGGGAAGCGCGCAAGGTGGAAACAGTCTTTCAGGCGGTGGCCAAGGGGGTGCGCTGCTCGGAGGCCAGGGTGGCACCACGGACGGCAATGCCGGCAGTCCAGCAGCCGGGAGTCCAGGGGCCGGCAACACCGGCATCGGTGGCAACCCCACGGGTGGCAGCCCCACAGGTGGTGACCTTGCCGGCGGCAGCGTTGCCGGTGGAATCCCCACGGGCGGGACTCTTGTTGGTGGCATTCCCACAGGCGGTACGCTTGCAGGCGGCATCCCCACGGGCGGCACCCGCACCGGCGGCGCTGTCGCGGGCAGCAGCAGCACGGGCGGCGTCATCGTGGGGGGCAGCATCGCGGGCGGCGCCAAGACCGGCGGAACCACCACCGCTGGCACCATTGCCGGCGGCAGCGTCGCGGGTGGCACAAAGACCGGTGGAACCACCTCCGTTGGCGGCGCGACCACCAGCAGCAGCGCTCCAATCGTGAGCTGTACCTCGTACACGCCCCCTTCCGCAGCGACCTACAAAATCCCAACACCCATGACCCCGGTGGACACGCAGGCCACACAGCTCATCAGCCAGATGGCGACTACCGACCAGATCAACATCCTGTCCGGCGACCACACCACAAATCCGTACGCGACGGCCGGCGTGGCTTTCCGTTCGCTCGGCGTCGCCAGCCTGAACATCCCCAACTACCCCATGCGCGACGGACCGCGCGGCATGCGCAACATCATGCCTGGCGATGTCTCCACCTGCTTTGCGGTTGCCGAGGCGCGCGCGGCTTCGTTCGATCTCGATCTCGAATATCAGGTCGGCAATCTCCAGGGCAGGGAGATGCGCGCCGCCAAGAACGAGCTTGCCCTCGCGCCGGTGATCAACACCCTCCGCCACCCGCGCTGGGCGCGTGCGCAGGAGACCTACGGCGAAGATCCCGTGCTGCTCGGTGAGATGGGCGCTGCCTACGTGCGTGGAATGCAGCAACCAGGCGGGTGCGCCGCGTGCCCCAAACACTATGTTCTGAACGACACGGACAACAACCGTATGCAGGCCAACCCCAACGTCGATATGCAGACCCTACGTGAGAACTACAGCCGACCATTCGAGATCACCGTCAAGAAGGGGGATCCGGCGTGCATCATGGCTGCCTACAACATGGTCAACGGCACTCACTGCACGGAGAACAAGACCATTCTCGGCGATATTCTGCGCACACAGTGGGGTTGGGGGGGGTTCGTGGTGTCGGACTGGAGTGCGGCCCAGGCAGGCCATGGCGCGGCATCGATCAATGCGGGGCTCGACCTCGAGATGCCGGTTCCCTCGGCCTTCACGACCCTCACCAGCGATCTGCAGGCTGGCACGCTGACCTCCGCTACGCTCACGGCATCCGCCACCCGCGTGATGAACGCGCGCACGAAGTTCAAGGATCTCGATGCCACATACATGGCAAGCACAGCGAACTTCAGCTTGGCCGGCGCGCAAGAGGCAGTGACCCTCGCCGAAAGGACCGAGCTAGAGGGCGCGGTCCTGCTGAAAAACGATGGCATCTTGCCGCTTGGCTCTCTCGCGACCACGGTTGGAAGCGGTTCGCCCAACGCCAAGATCATCGCGATTGTTGGCCCGGACAACAACCTGCCTGTTGCACCGACCGCCATGCAAAACAATCAGAAGAGCTTCGTCTCGGGCCTGGGCGACCGAGGCAGCAGCCAGGTCGTGGCTCCGCATGCTGTGTCGTACGCCCAAGGACTTCAAGCCCACGCCGGCGGCCTCACCATCAAGCAAAGCGCTGATAGCTCCGCGGCGGCAGGGGCAGATGTGGTCATCATCCCGGTCTCGATGGCGCACGAGGATGAGGGCGAAAGCTACGGTGGGGGCGCCGACCGCCAGAACATGAACCTGACCACGACGCATCCGATTCACTGGACGACGACGCTAGGAATGCTACCGGCAGCCTTCATCAAGAGCGTCGCGGCCATCAACCCGAACGTCATCGTGCTGCTAAACGTGGGCAGCGCCATCATCGTCGAGGACTGGATGGCTAGCGCCAAGGCCATTGTCCAGACCTTCTATCCTGGACAGGAAGGCGGAACTGCCCTGGCCGCGCTGTTGTTTGGCGACACCAATTTCTCGGGCAAGCTGCCCTTCACTGTCGGCCAGAACGAAGCCGATTATCCGCAGTTCCAGAACAGCGGCTCCGCAGCCGCCACCATCGACTACTACCACGGCTATCGCTTGTTCGAAAAGAACGCCAAACCGGTTCGTTACTGGTTTGGCTATGGCATGAGCTACACGACCTACAGTTACAGCAATCCGCAGGTTCTCTGTTCGAACTCCACGATCCCGGCGACCGGCGCGCTGAACGTTCAGGTCACGGTGCAAAACACCGGCAAGGTGGCTGGCGACGAAATCGTCCAACTCTACATCGGCTATCCCAATACCAAAGCGCCCAAGCGGCCTGTCAAAGAGCTCAAGGCCTTCACGCGGGTCACGCTCGCTCCTGGCGCGAGCCAGAACGTACAGCTCTCCATCCCCGCGACGGACACGGCCTATTGGGACACGACCAACAACAAATGGACGGTCGAGTCGGTGGCTCACACGGCTCTGGTAGGGCCGAGCGCTGATCCAACTAAGCTCTTGTCGGCCACCTTCACCATCCAGTAGAACGACCGAAACCGGTGTTCGCGAACGCGCTGAACGAGGATATCGCCATGCACAGATCGACTGGTCGGGTGTTCGTTACTGTGTGCCTGTTTGCCGGGGCCGCGCTCTTCGCGCCCGCTGTCCTGGCCCAGGCTGAAGAGGACTCAGCGGCACCGGCAAACAGGCACACAGTAACGAACACCCGACCAGTCGATC
>Ga0224523_1000413_pt1 | contig 23351 bp, 21 predicted proteins | sample CFST50metaG_FD_182732 | JGI IMG/M metagenome (GOLD analysis project Ga0224523, IMG submission 182732) | Peat soil microbial communities from Stordalen Mire, Sweden - C.F.S.T50 | ecosystem: Environmental > Terrestrial > Soil > Wetlands > Peat | place: Sweden: Norrbotten County, Stordalen Mire...
ACCGAAGGTTGAGAGCATGATCAATACAGCCATTATTATTGCCGCTGAATCACCGAATAGTCTGAATGCAGCAGCAACGCCAACTCTGTCGGATGTGGCGAATTGAATGCCTCTTCCAATAACATCAGCAGCATCGGGAGTTCCGTGAAGTGGCAGCAAACATAAGTAAACAATATTTGAAAGAATGTAAATAATAGTAACAATAAGTACGCCCCAGAAAAGACTTAACGGAATATTCCGTTTCGGGTTTTTTATTTCACCGGCAATGAATGTAACATTGTTCCATGCATCACTTGAAAATACAGAACCGACCATTGCTACGCCTATTGCAGCAAATAAAGCAATACCGCTAATATCATGAATGGATACGATATTATTATTCTTGTCAATGATTGTGGTTGAAGCATGCCAGATATCATTGAAATTCGCTGACCAGAAACTGTTGCCTGTGGCAACGATAAAGCCCAAGATAATAAGTCCCGCTATCATCACTATTTTTATAAGAGTAAAAATTACCTGCATGATTTTACCATTCTTGATCCCCCTGTAATTAATAATTGTTAGAACGATCAAACTTGCAATGGCAAATAATTGCGCGGCAGAGATATGAAATCCTGAAATGTCGAATAAAATATCTTTTTCACTTAAAGCAGGGATCAATACTCCTGTGAACTTTGCAAAAGCTACAGCAACTGCCGCTATCGTTCCTGTCTGGATCACCAGGAATAATGTCCAGCCATAAAGAAAACCAACCATTGAATTGTAAGATTCCTTCAAATAAACATATTGACCGCCGGCTTTAGGCATCATTGCTGCAAGTTCGCCATAGCTGAGGGCGGCAATAATTGTGATGACACCTGTGATCAGCCATGTAAGCAACATATAAAAAGGCGAGCCCACTGTTCGTGCAATATCGGCGCTGACAATGAAAATCCCGGAACCGATCATGGAACCTACAACAAGCATGGTTGCATCGAGTAATCCGAGCGACCGGCTGAATGATTTGGTTTCAGTACTATTATTCATGTTTTACAAATTTGAATTATTGAAATGCGATTTTGTTAAAATAGAAAACAGTTCGTTTGCTCTTATCCATTTGTGTATTCTTGATCTTCTGGTATCCGTATGAAATAAAATAATCACCGTACCAGTATTCCATATCGCTGTTGTAATCGGAAATGAGTTTATCATTTTCATCATTCATTTCGATCTTTGTCAATTGATTTCCTTCAACAACTTCGTTTCCTCTTATAATTTTTGATGCGATATTCCCATTGTTGCTGAAGGTAAGAATAATATCGTCGTCATCAAACAACTCTTTCACATGTTCGCGAAGATTAAAAGTAAGCATATTCAGCTCAAAACTATTGTCCCATAAGAGTTCTCCTTTTTTATTAAAAGATGCAATGATCGCATTTGTATAACGGTAACCGTCAAACACAAGGTATGATGTGGTAAAAGGACGACCATAGGAATCATAAGTAGTATAATATACGGTATGATATTCGGGATAATAAACTTCGGCAATCACAATATAGGACGAATCTTTTTTGATGATGTCATGAACCAATAATTTATAATCGAATGAAGCTTCTTTCCCTTTAGCTTCCAGCCTTTTTGCTTTTTCAAGCATCTTTAAAGATCTTTTTGAATTGATGGATGAATAGAAACTTTTAAACTTTGAGAAATTATAAAAATTAATATTTTGCTGTCCGTCACTCGTTACTTTACAAAAATAAATTCCTGTTGAATTTTCCGAAAAGCCTGTAAACGCAGGATTTGCCAGGTTTCCTTTCGTGTAATTATTATATGTGCCGATCAGTATTTTTTCATTCTCATTTACCGAAGCTACTTTAGCGGTATTTAATTTCCGATTCACATCGTTGGTGACGAGCTTTAATGATGAGGTTTTTGAGCCATCAGTACTAAAGTCGTCAATGTACATTGTGTTGGTTCTTCGCGGAATGAAATTTTTTATGGATACATTAAAATCGGTTTTTTTATCATCTGTTGAAAGGTTCTCCACATAAGCCTGCCCGGGATAATTATCCTGTAATATCTTTTCATTTCCTGTTGTTAAATTATAAAGATAAAGGAGTGGTTGATATTTGTTAATGTTAAGTCCGAAAAAAAACGGAAGTAAAGTAAAGGTCAGGCATGATTGTCCGCAATAACTTGCCCTGCTCGGAAGAGTGTGTCCGGTAAGCATGGCAACATCGTTAATGACTTTAAACCCTGATATGATCGATCTTTGAGGGATTTTAGAATTATAAGTGAGGATGCTGGCTTTGTCAATATCGATTTTCAAAATCTGAAAATTTCCGCCAGAACTGGATTGCGAATTTGTTTCAAAATAAAGATAAAGATTTTCGTCGCTGTAATCAAAAAACCTGAACTGCAAGTTTCTCAAAACAGGATGTTCTTTGGTCCAGACCTCCTTGAAATTTGTATCGTATAATGTAAAATACCATTTGTTGCTTGTCTTGTCGGCATTGTCGTTGCTCTGAAAAAATAATAACACACCTTTTTCACCGAATGGAATAATTACATAAGAATCGGAATTTGATTTTGCTTCAATTTCAACACGCAGCGGTTTGTCCTGCGCTATCAAAGAAAAAGAAAAGAAAATAAGAGAAATATACAGTATCGTTTTTTTCATATCAGTAAAATAAAATACTATTAAAAGCAAATGTATAAAAATGGATTTAATCATTTTACAATTTAACAGGATTTTAAGCAACATTAACAATGTTAGATAATGAAACAATAATTGATTATAATTTAAAGTTTTATTTTATAGAAGGCTACATTATTATAAAAACAATAGTTTAAAAAAATTACAATGTTGAAAAATATGGTATTTTTGTAGTGAACATCAATGAGTAATATTAATTTCCCTGCTTCAGTAAAATTAATTATATGAAATCAATTATACCGAATTCGTTTTTTTATAATTTATTTTTCATTTTTGCTTTTTTACTTTCTTCATGCCTTGCTCCCGTTAAGTCTTTTGAGAAAAGTAAGATCGGTTTTCCGCCTGATTATTCGCAGGAAAAATATTGGGCAGCGCTTCCTTCAAAAAAAGACAGTGCTGATGCCGTGCCATATGCTTCAGCATTGAAAGATGGGCAAGCCGATGCAAAGGTTGATGTGTTTTTTATTTATCCTACAATTTATATTGCTGGCAAAAGGTGGAATGCTGATGTTAACAACAAAAGGTTAAATCGGAGAATAGAAAAAAGTACTATTCGCCATCAGGCAACTGCATTTAACGGAAGTTGCAAAGTGTATGCTCCGCGTTACCGGCAGGCAGTGCTTTCTGCATTTGCCACGCTAAATGGAAACGGAGGGGAAGCACTCGACTTTGCATATCAGGATGTGAAAAAAGCATTCGAATATTATTTAAAAAATTATAACAATGGCAGACCGATCATCATTGCATCTCACAGTCAGGGAACATGGCTTGCAACGCGATTACTTCATGAATATTTTGAAAAAGATTCAGTGTTGAGAAAAAAATTAGTTGCCGCATATTTGATAGGTGGGTGGGTGAAAAAGAATGAATTTAAAAATATTCCGGTTTGCAATTCGGCAACGCAGACGGGCTGTGTGATTTGCTGGAATGCCCGGAAATGGGGAATGAAAAAAGATAAATATTGGGGGAGTGATCTTGAATGTGTTAATCCGCTTACATGGAAAACCGATTCTCTTCCGGCATCGGTTTCATTAAATCTTGGTTCTGTTCCTTACGGATTTAAACGGATTGATAATGGAATTGCTGATGCCAAAGTGTCTTCAACCGGCTTACTCTGGGTTCACAAGAAAAACAGTAATGGCTTCAGGTGTGGTAAAAATTATCATATTCTTGATTACAATCTTTTCTGGATGAACATCAGGGAAAATGTGAAACAAAGAATTGATAAGTATCTTGAGATGAATAAGTGAATTTGAATTTGTAAATATTTTTAATTAGTTAAATTTGCTTTAAATATTTTTTTATGAAACACTCCATATTCTTTATTTTAATTTTTATCTTGTTTTTTTTTAAGGCACAATCTCAAAGTTTTCATGCAGGAATTATTGCAGGTCCTACTGTTACTGATATTGCAGGTGCTGACCTGACTGATAATGATAATGATTTTCATAAGTTGGGGTTTTCATTAGGCGGACTTGTAAATCATAAGATAGGCAAATTGAGCTTTATTCAAATGGAATTAGCATATATACAAAAAGGAAGTTCACAGCCGTATGATTCAGGCTATGTTCCTTATAAAATCAATTTAAATTATATTGATATTTCATTATTATTGAAGCAAGCAATACACATTAATGTCAACAAAAAAGCAATGGATAAGTTTGGCGTGGAAATTGGATTAACTACGGGTTCCCTAATATCATCAGGTTTTAAAGACAGTACAAATATGAAAGGACCTATCAATGTTAATAAACTCGACCTTGAACTTCTTGCCGGGATTTATTATAATTTTACTCCAGGGTTTTACCTATCGCTTCGTTACAGCAATTCAATCATTCATGCTATACCACATCAGTCAAATTTCGAAAATTTTTATCCTTACTTTACCATGCAAAAAGGAAATAACATGGTTTTTCAAATGACATTGGGTTTTGTTTTTAATGGGAAGAATGCTTTGAAAAACACAAATGAGTAAATCGCTGGTAAATTCAGCCACTACATTTATTAATAATATTTTAGTTAAAACTGTGCATAGATGAATGGCTGCACATCTTCGCTTTGAAATTGTATTACCAACTGAATAATTGCAATAAAAATAATTAGCTTAACCCAATAAGGTAATTTAATAAATCGTTGCGTAATGTTCGGATACCATTTGGCAGGAAGAGCGTAAAAAGCAAACCCAAGTAATAAGATTTCCACAAGTAATTTACGCGCACTGATGAATGGCGAAAGGTAAGTCCAGTCCATGTTTGCAAATATCTGGTTAAATATTTTTCCGACAGATTGCATATTCTTCGCTCTGAAAAATATCCAAAGAAATGTAACAAAATGAAAAGTAAAAAGCCAACTTATAAAAGTATAAACATGCGTATTTATTTTTTTCTTTAAATTTTTCCTGATCTTTGCGGTCATGACTTCGTAGCTCATTGCTGCACCAAACAATGCACCCCAAATAATGAAAGTCAGGTTTGCTCCATGCCAAAAACCGCAGATAATAAAAGTCAATAGCAAAGAAAACATGATACCTATTTTTCCGAAATTTCTTAATCTGAAAACTATTGGCGTAAATAAATAGTCGCGTAACCAACTCGAAAGCGATATATGCCAGCGCCTCCAGAAGTCGGTAACATTAAGTGCATGGTAAGGTTTGTTGAAATTGATGCCGATATCGAAGCCCATTAATTTTGAAATGCCAATTGCCATATCGGTGTAACCGGAAAAATCAAAATAGATCTGCAATGCAAAACCATAAACAGCGATCATGTTCTCAAAACCCGAATAGCCGCCGGGCGCATCAAAAACAAGATTGCAATATTGACCGATATAATCGGCGATCACAGCTTTTTTGACCAATCCTAAAATAATAAGAAATATAGCTTTATTAACTTTCTCGCCATTGATTGTAAGATGTTTTTTTAGCTGTGGAAGAAATTGTTTTGCTCTTGTTATAGGGCCGGCAATAAGCAAAGGAAAAAAAGTCATGTATGCGATGTATTCAAAAAAATCAGAAGTGGGTTGCATGTCTTCCCTGTAAACATCAAGAACATAGCTGATGGTTCTGAAAGTGTAAAAAGATATGCCAAGCGGAACAATGATTTTTAAAGCAGAAAAAATTCCTCCTGAAATGGAACAATAACTTTCAATAAAAAAGTTTGTATACTTAAAATAGATAAGCAATCCAAGGCTTGCACAAATGGAGAACAAGAGAAATAAAAATTTCTTGTTCTTGTTTGTACTTTTAAAAATCAATTTTGCAATGAAAAAATCAATAGTTGCTATGAGCAGCATTACCAATAGATACCAGCCAGTAAGTTTGTAATAAAAAAACAAACTGAATGCAATGATCAAAAATTTTCTGGCTGTGATATTTTTATAAAGAAAAGCATAGGATGTTATAAATACCGCAAACAGCAACAGAAAGCTTCCGCTGTTAAATGATATCGGGTTACTGATATCAAATGAAAAAAGTTTATATAAGCCGTTTGTAATATCCATGATCATAAACCTTTTGGCGGATGAGGACCAATTAATGTTGTAGGCGGATTCTTTCTTGAAAGCGTGTCGGGAAATTTCAAAAGAACCGGGTACATGCTTTTATTCATGATAAAAGCGGCAACAGAATCCATCCACATATAGCCCGATTTTCTAGTGGGATGAGCGCCATCTTTAAATCTTTCATATTTTAATTTCTTCGACGGATAATATCTTCTTGGTCCAACATTCCGTAATATCAAGTCGTTGATGCCGGTGTCTTCTTTCCAGTTGGGTGGCCCGACCCAGAAATATTTCAGTTTGCCGATCTGTCGCAAAATATTTTTTACAAGCCTATCACGACTTTTAATATCCCTGATAAAAAGTTCATTTGCACCGATAACAAGTATAACATAAGTAGGATTGAACTTTTTTATAAAGTAAGCAATCGTATCACAGTTGCCATACCAAAGCGTTGACGAGGAATACCAGATCACTGAATTCATGGTATGTTTGTTCTTTCTACAGTAGTCGTTAAGCCTGTAGCCTAGTGTTTCCAGCATTGAATCGCCTATCAGGAGAAAATGCTGAGATGAAGAATCCATAGGAGTCTTCTGCATTTTTGGTTTATTCCTGGAGTTCACGAGAAGCATACCCACCGGAAGTTCAGTTGGTGCAAAAAAATCATGAATGGCCGATTGCCTTATTTCTGCATTGAAAATTTTAAAAGGTTCTGATCTGTAAGAATAAATTGTAAGGAAAGTCATAGTAACTATCATGATCCCTACAAATTTTAATAAAGGAAAATGTTTTTCCGAAGTAATTTTCTTAAAAATAATAAATGTCCTTTCCAGTAAGCTTTTCCGCTTATTCATTATCTACCTGTTTTCTTTTGATTGTGAGAAAAGCCACATGTACATTTTCTGATCTATATAAACTTTTTTCCATGCGTCATGTTCCGTATTCGTATACTCAGTATATTTCGGATTGCCTCCGGCTTTTTTTAATGCGACGATCATGTCACGCGAACGCGATGTCATGACCACTTTATCTTTATCTCCGTGAAATGCCCAGATAGGAATATTTTTTATCAATGAGGCCTTAGCTGTGTCACCGCCGCCGCATACAGGAACTGCTGCTGCAAATTTCCATGGCCAGCGGCTTATGGCATCCCATACTCCGAAACCACCCATTGAAAGCCCTGTGATATAAATCCTGTTTGTGTCGATATTAAGTGCTTTTGTTAGAGAATCTAATAAAAGCATTGTTCTTTGAAGATAGACAGAAGGAGTATCGGGTTGAACATGGCTGGGTAATTTCCAATCGACTTCCACCCAACGGTAACCTTTCGGACATTGAGGAGCGATCACATAACATGGAAATATTTTGCTGTTTAAATTAGATGCAAAATTTAAAACGCCATTGGTAAGTTGTGCTGTATTATCGCTGCCTCTTTCACCGGCTCCGTGAAGAAAAATAACGACGGCATATTTTTGTGTGGCATCGAAATTCATCGGGCGCATTAGCCTGTAATTTAGAGTATCTCTGGTTTTATGAATAAAAATATGTTTCTCAAATAAATATGCATTTTGAGAAAATACTTTAGCTGATAATAAAAAAATAAAAAAAATAAAACCACTTTTGATCAATGAAGATTTCATATTTAAAAGTTTAATGAATTTATGCAAAGCTACCTGAAAAATAATTTAAGACGAAGATTGCTTCAATAAATTTTTAACAAAGTGTTTAACATATCGAAACAAACAAAAAAATATTTTATTCAATTTGTTTTATTAATCCGATAAGTTTGTAATTTTATCCATTCATTTTAAAAAAATAAAGAATATGAAAAAATTATTTGCTTTTGGTATTGTTATTTTATTTGCATCTGCTTCCTTTTCTCAAAAGATTGATGAAACAAAGGTTCCTGCTTCTGTATTGAGCACACTTAAATCAAAGTTTTTGAATGCTACGGGTGTGGTATGGACCCAGGAAGACACGATTTATTCAGCAGAGTTCATGTTGGATGATTCGAAGACCGAAGTGGAAATTGATAAAAAAGGTACTTGGCTAAATACGGAATGGGAAATGCCGGTTGAATATACTACTCAAGGAATTAAGAAATATGTTGATTCGGTTTATGCTCATTCCAAGATAAAGGAATTTGCTGTTATGGATCTTCCCGGCGACGGCAAGGTTTATGTTGTTGAAATTTGTAAAAAGAAAGATTGCCATAAAGTTTATTTTTCACTGACCTCTCAATTTAAAAAAGCAGAACCAATGGTTTGTGAAATGAAAAAGAAATGTTGTAAAAACAAAAAGGATAAACCAGCTCCTGATCTAAAGTAATAAGAACGAATGTTCAGATTACCAATATTTTTTTTCTGTATACTTGGGTTTCTTTTCACATTCCACGAAGGAAATAATGAATCTTGTTTAAATCAAAAAGTTCCTGCCCCAAGGTACGTTCTCGTTATTCACGGCGGAGCCGGAAATATCTTAAAGAGCAATCTTCCTGATTCTAATGTCTATAAAGCCAAATTGCAGGAAGCTCTTCTGAAAGGCTCGGATACATTGAAGAAAGGAGGAACCAGTCTTGATGCTGTAGTTGTCGTTATTAAAATTTTAGAAGATTCTCCATTGTTCAATGCCGGAAAAGGCGCGGTATTCAATAGTGAAGGGAAGAACGAACTGGATGCTGCCATCATGGATGGAAAAAAATTGAAAGCCGGTGCTGTGGCCGGAGTTACCACTGTCAAAAACCCGATCACTGCTGCAAGAGCAGTGATGGAAAAAACAAATCACGTAATGTTAATAGGCGCTGGCGCTGACAAATTCGCAAAAGAGGCCGGACTTGAAATTGTTGACCCATCATACTTTTTTACCCAGAAACGCTGGGATCAATATCTGAAAGAAAAAATAAAATCTGATTCTGTTGATACCGATCCAATTCATACAAAACACGGAACTGTTGGCGCTGTAGCTCTTGATATTTATGGTAATCTTGCTGCTGCGACATCCACAGGCGGATTATCAAATAAAAAATACGGCAGGGTGGGTGATTCTCCTATCATTGGTGCAGGAACGTATGCCAATAATAAAACCTGCGCTGTGTCGTGTACAGGTACCGGTGAATATTTTATCAGGAATATTGTTGCTTACGATGTTTCAGCTTTGATGGAATACAAAGGATGGCCAATTCAAAAAGCAACAGATCATATCATAAATGAAAAATTAAAAGCTCAGGGTGGCGATGGCGGATTGATCGCACTTGACGGCAATGGAAATTTCTCAATGTCTTTCAATACAGCCGGAATGTTCCGTGGCTACGCAAATTCCGAAGGTGAAATAAAAGTAATGTTGTTTAAATAAAGTTTACAGTTTTTAGTTTGAAGTTTACAGTTTAATTGAACAATTGATCTATTCAACAATAACACAGTTGAAAATTATTGTTTATCATATTTCAGCACTTCATCACTCACATATTCCAGTTTAACTCCTGCGATCTTGAACATCTCTTCCGATTCAATGCCGGCATGATATTTTTTCTCACAGATAACTCTTACAATTCCACAGTTAATAATAAGCATGGCGCAGGTTCTGCATGGTGTCATCCTGCAGTAAAGAGTAGCTCCATTTAATGAAATTCCCAACTTGGCTGCCTGGCAAATGGCATTCTGTTCGGCGTGAACAGTTCTGACGCAGTGTTGGGTAATGGAATCATCTTCATGGATCATTTTTTTAAACTGATGACCAACTTCATCACAATGCGGAAGTCCAACAGGCGAGCCTACATAACCGCTTACCAGGAGTTGTTTGTCGCGGGCGATAACACAACCACTGCGGCCCCTGTCGCAGGTAGCGCGTTTTGAAACAGTGTTGGCTATTTCCATGAAATATTCATCCCAGGAAGGACGAATGTATTTTTCTTCACTCATTGTTTTTTTATTTTAATCTTTTAAAATATAACTGATCACTGCATCCACCTTCTCCTGTAGTTCTTCAATGGTTTCATCATTATCAAAAATATAATCCGCCATTTCAATACATTTGGAAATATTCTGTTTGTTCGGATCGGTTGAATTCATTTCTCTTTTTTCGTTCTCAATAAAAGTCTCAAAACTTACATTATCAGTTTCAGTTTTCCTTTGAAGAATGCGCTCGTAACGCATTTTTGCAGGAGCATCAATAGCAAATAAAAAAAAGTTTCCTTTGCCTTTTAGCGACTCAATTTCGCCGGGTGTACGTATGCTTTCAATGATGCAATTCTTTTCCGATTTCACTGACTGCTCATATAATTGCTCAACAATATAACTTGGCGAGTGCTTTGCTCTTAGGTCGTTTGCAACCACTACCATATTATCGCGGTTAACAGGTAAATTGCGTTTAATGATCTCTTCGCTTATGAAAGCTCTTACTGAATAATGAACAAAATCTTTTTTATTTACAAGGTAATCAACGATCGTTCCTTTGCCTGCGCCAAGTGTACCGGTTATGCCTATTATTATCATTACAACTTAATTAATTATTATTTTACAAATATCAGCAAAAAGATTTACACCTGTTTCAATTATATCATCGGGAAAATCATATTCTTTTGAATGCAAAGCAGGATGGCTTATTCCCGCGCCAATACCAAACATTGCACCTTTATATTTTCTTGTAAATACTCCGAAATCTTCTGACCAGCGGAAAGGCGATGTTGCATGAATTATTGAATAGTTATTTTCCATAGCAGCTTTTTCAATAATATCAACAGCTTCGGGATGGTTATAAGTTTCATCGAATTCATCTGTCCATTCAATTTTAATGTCAAGTCCGTGTTGTTGTGCAATTTCTTTGGATACCAGCAAACACTCATGAATAAGGCGTTTCATGTTTGTATCATCAAAACTGCGAAGCGTTGCCATCACTTCTGCATAAGCCGGAGCAGTGCCAAAAGCCTTCTCGCCTAGCGATGCATGAATGATTGTCAATAATACAAAGTTATCAAAGGTTTCATTATCTAAAGGAATATTATAAAATTTCCGAATCAGTTCAGCCATTGCAATAGCGGGACTCACGCCATTTTCGGGATAAGCGGCATGTGCGACTTTTCCCGTTAATTTTACGATCATGCCTTTTGATGCAGAAGCAAACTGGTTCTTTTTCGTGATAATGCTGTTCTTCTCAAAGCCAGGCATATTGTGCAAAGCAAAAATAAAATCGGGCAAAATTGTTTTGATAAAATCATCTTCAATAATTTGTTTAGCTCCTTTTCCTGTTTCTTCTGCAGGCTGAAATATTAGTATTACCTTGCCGTTTGAAAGTTTATTCTTTTCAATAAAATATGCTAAACCGCAAAGAATCGCACTATGACCGTCATGTCCGCATTTATGAGAAACACCAATGTTGCACGAAGAATAAGGAATGGAAAGGCTTTCAGCTATCGGCAATGCATCCATATCAGCACGAAACAAAATTGTTTTACCCGGTTTATTGCTTTCAAATACAGCCGTAATGCCTGTTCCGGCAATGTTTATTATTTTGCATGAAGGAGCATTCGTTTTTAAGAAACTGCAAATTATTTGTTTCGTTTTATTTTCGTTCAGTGCAATCTCCGCATTTTTATGAAACTCCTTGCGAAGCTCAATGATATCGGCAATATTAATATTATTATTGTGGATCATTCGAAATTGATAAATTTGCAAATAATGTTCAAAGATAAAAAATGAATCAATTATATCCTTTAAAATTCAATCCCATTTTCAAAGATAAAATCTGGGGAGGGGATAAGATAAAAACATTGTTCGGAAAAGATTTTTCTCCTTTGCCTAATTGCGGTGAAAGTTGGGAATTATCAGACGTTGAGGGAAATTTGTCTGTTGTAACAAATGGATTTCTTGCCGGCAATAATCTGGAAGAACTTTTGGAAGTTTATATGGCTGATCTGGTCGGTGAAAAAGTTTATGAACGATTCGGATTACAGTTTCCTGTTCTTGTAAAGATCATTGATTCGCATGATTGGCTTTCCATCCAGGTTCATCCTGATGATGCATTGGCAATGAAAAGACACAAACAGAACGGAAAGACCGAGATGTGGTATATTTTGCAGGCTGATGAAAATTCAGAAGTTATAAGCGGGTTCAAGAAAGAAATGAATGAAAAAGAATATCTTGAAAATTTCAATAACGGCAAGCTTAAAGACATTTTGAATTTTGAAAAAGCAAATGAAGGTGATGTATTTTATATGCCAGCAGGGCGAGTCCATGCGTTGGGTCCCGGAATTTGTCTTGCCGAAATTCAGCAAACATCCGATATAACATATCGCATTTATGATTGGGACAGGGTTGATGATAAAGGAAAATCGCGGGAGCTTCATGTAGACCAGGCATTGGCAGCAATTGATTATAAGCATTACGATGATTATAAAACAAAAGTAACTCCAATTATTAATCAAAGTACAAATATTGTCAAAACGCCATATTTTACAACGAATATAATTTCTATTGACAAACCTTTACTGCGTGATTACTATAGTTTGGATTCGTTTGTAATTTATTTATGTACCGAAGGGAAATTTACAATTGAATACAATAATGGAAAAGAAATAATTCATAAAGGTGAAACTGTACTGATACCGGCAGAATTAGCCGATGTGAATCTTGTTCCCGAAAAGAAAGCAAAAATTCTGGAAGTGTTTATTGAAAAAGCAGTTTAATAAAAGCTGATATTTATGCGGGGGGTAAAGTTGATTTTTTTATCATCCATTTAAAAGAAAATATCAATGAACTTATTCCAATAATTCCCCAATACAATAATAAAATAAAGTTAATTATTAATGGGCTATCCATTAGAAATACAATACATATAAAAAGATTAACTAAAGTTGTAAGGATACTGATTATAAATGCAACATAATTCCATGTTTTATTTTTAAATAAAATTGTAATAATTGCAGGAATAAGTAGCAAAACAAACCAGCAAATGCCCGATAAGAGTGTGCTATATGTAAATTGAAATGAGACAACTAACATAAATAAATAGATAAATGTTCCAACTGCATTTAATAAATATAATGCAAACAATTTAAATTTTTTATTTTCCATTTTTTATTAATTAATACTGACTTCAAAAACTTCAGCAAATTTTTCTTTTACTATTTTTTTTACTTTTTCAATATCCTGTTTACAGCCTAATTCTTTTTCGAGTGAAGTTACGGATTTATCAGTAAATCCGCAGGGATTGATATAATTGAAATAATTAAGATCGGTGTTGATATTGAACGCAAAGCCATGCATGGTAATGGCTCGGCTGACCTTAATTCCTATCGCACAAATTTTGCGGACTTTTGCCGAATTAGGTTCAAGCCATACACCCGTAGCACCTTCAAGCCTTTCAGCGTTTATTGAAAATTCTTTTAAAGTTTTTATTATTGTCTCTTCAATTTTAAAAACATAATTTTTTACTCCAATGCCAAGCATTTCCAGGTCAATTATAGGATAGCCAACAATTTGCCCGGGACCGTGATACGTAATATCACCGCCTCTGTCAATCTTATAAAATGTTGCATCCTTTGCCCTGAGCTGGATCTGGTTGATAAGCAAATTACTTTCCGAACCGCTTTTTCCCAAAGTGTAGACATGTGGATGTTCGCAAAAGATCAAATAATTTATTCCATTGTTTTTTTGCTTCCCCTCAAACACTTCTGAGTGCGATTTCTTCTGGAAATCCCATGCCTGTTGGTAATCAATTAAGCCAATATCTTTATACGTTATTGTTTTCATTTTCTTAAATCTTTACAAAAGTAATATTTAATTGTAATGATAATTTTACCCAATTCACTTTTTGATATTACTTTTACCTATTAATTTCAAACATTGTTAAATGATCACAGAAGCTGAAATAATTGAATATGCTGAGAATTTCTCATCGGAGGAATCATCTGTATTAAAAAAATTGAACAGGGAAACGCATGTGAAAGTCCTTTATCCACGTATGCTTTCGGGGAAAATACAAGGTAATTTTTTAAAAATGATCAGCAGGATGATCAAGCCTGAAAAGATCCTTGAAATAGGAACATTCACCGGTTACTCTGCTATATGCCTTGCTGAAGGACTTTCAGAAAATGGTATTCTTCACACTATTGAAATAAATCCAGAGCTTGAAGAAATTATCCTGAAATATTTTAATGAAGCCGGCGTTTCCGAAAAAATATATTTACATATTGGAGATGCGGTTGAGGTCATTCCTTCGCTTGATGAAACTTTTGATCTTGTTTTTATCGATGCGGATAAAGAAAATTATTTGAATTATTATAATCTTGTTTTTGATAAAGTCAAAAAAGGAGGATTTATTATTGCCGATAATGTTTTATGGGATGGAAAAGTTTTAAATGAACCACTGCCTTTTGATACAGAAACCAAAGCGATCAGGGAATTCAACAGTTTTGTTCAGCTGGATGAAAGGGTAGAAAATCTATTACTTCCTTTGCGTGACGGATTGATGATCATAAATAAATTATAAAATAAAAAAGCCTTCCGAATATATAAAAGGAAGGCCATTTTTCTAACATTTTAAAAAGCTACTCGATAATAATTTGTTTCGAAACAGATCTTTTTCCCTGTTTTATATTTATGAAATAAACCCCTTTCGAAAAATCCTTCATGTCGAACTGACGTGTATATAAACCACTTTCCTTATCAATGATCTCTTTCTGTAATTGCTTTCCATTAATATCATTGATCGTGATTATCGTTTTATCTTTCGGATCAAGCTGAAATGAAACATTAAAATAACTGTCAGAGGGATTCGGAAAAACATCTATCTGAATTTCGCTGCCATTATTTTTTGAGGAATTGTCAGTGTAATCTTGAATAGTAATTTTTTTATTATAAGTTATCTGATTGTCATTTTCATCTTTTCCAAAAATCTGTGCATCCATTCCCGACTTTGTTTTATCAGTACTGTCAGCAGTTTCCGAATCATCATCTTTAAAACTTTTTATGATCATTTTGTTATTTCTTAAAGACGGAAAATAAGAATTACTATCATTGAAATTAAATTCTTTGATAATAGAATCAACATCAAAACTCTTATTAAATTCGGGGAAATTGAAACTTTTGAAAATATTTTCGTTCATCCCCAAATTGAAATCTTTAAACATATTTTGCATGTTTTCTAAACCCGAAAAATTTTTAAAGAATGAAGAATCAGCTGTACCGTTAAATATATTGAAATGAAAATTCCCAAAACCATTATCGGTTATTGAATCTTTAATATTCATATTTCCATCGCCTGAATATTCTTTCTCAGTTACAATAGTATCGCCATTTTCGATCTTCATTGTCTTCATCTTCATATAAGATTTGCCCTGGGTGATATTATTGTTTTGCGCAGATGCCATGACAGGCAGGAATACCATCAATAAAAGAAATGCTGCAAAAAACAGGATCATTTTTTTCATAACAAGCTTTTTCGTTTTTTTGACGACTCAAAATTATATTATAAACCCTTATGAAATCTATAAAAGAACGTTAAGAATGGTTAAAAAATGTTAAGCTGATATATTTTTATTGTTTGCATTAATATTTTTTGTATTTTTATACTAATTAAATTCTACCCCCTATGAAAAAAGTTATCTTATTTGCATTTCTTGCATTATTCGCTATTTCAATTCACGCACAAGTTGGAAATCCCTGGGAACAAAAAATACACATGGCTTTTTCGGAGGATGAGATTAATTGGACAAAAGATACAACTACTCTTTTATCTTTTGCATATACGCCATCGGCAATATATGATACTTCAGGAATAGTGCATTTGTATTATATGCACAAGTATAATGCGACCTCGCCTGAAAGCCTTTTGGTTTCTACTTCACCAAACGGAAAAACTTTTACAAATACCTATCCTGTATCTGTTACTGGAAGTACGGTTACCAGAAAAATCAATCCTTGTGCGGTTTATACAGCCGATTTTAAAATAAGACTTTATTATGTTGATGGTGATACCGCGATACCGCAAGATCTTCATAGCGCAATTTCAAACGACGGTATAAATTTCACAGAAGAATCAAGTGAGAATTTAATAAAACAACACCTGAGGGACTATACAGATACAACAGGTATCTCCAATCCTGATGTTTTCGAATTCAGGGCTACTTGGAATTTATATTATGAAACGGGGAATTATCTTATGCATGCTACCTCTATAGACGGCATTGATTTTACAGCAGATACCAACTTTTTGTTTAGCAATATTGCATCTACTTCCACTCTTGGTGGTTGTAGCTGAGCTTTTTCCCGGGCATATATTTGCTCAAGCTCATATTCAAATATCTTAAGTGCGATTGCTGGAGATACACTTATTTATGATAACGGCATTAGAATACAAGCCGACTCAAATGAATTTATTTATCATCCTACAGCTATTGCCATAGATACAGGATATGTTATGTATTACCAGTCTTATAAGCAAATTATTACTAATATTCATGAAATACCGGGCAGCGACAACCAGTCTTTGACAAATTATCCAAACCCTTTTCATGATAAAACAACTATTATAATTCCAAAAGAATTTTTAAAATCGGGAAATCCAGTTCTGTTTAAAATTTATGATCTTTCCGGTAAGATTGTCCGCAAGGCTAATTATTTAGGAAATGATAAGATTATTATCAGCAGAAATGGTCTTGAACCAGGAATATATTTTTATTCAATTGAGCAGGAAAATTTAATTTCGCGAAATGGGAAATTTATAATTGAATAAATTATTTGACATAAAATGAATAAAGGTTTATTATTCTTTTTTTTACTATTTATTCCTTGCCGTATTTTTACGCAAACCCTTAACCTGCCTGTTCGTCAATCTACCGACAGATCCGGCAGTCAGTTTGTAAGTTACATTACTTCCATGAACCTGACTAACAGGGAAAACGCTATCTATGCCGAAGTCTTGAATGGCAATGTGCCTTCTTTCATGAGAAACTTAATTCCGGTTTCATCGTCTGCAACTGTAAATGGTACGCTTTACACAGCCATATATTATGTTATTCCAGATTATACTGCTATCGGATGCGATTCCGATTATTTTCTTTGTCCTATGACACCATTGCTTGCTCAACGGATAGCTGATCAGATAGGATATACCCTGCCGACAAGGAAAATGGTAAACGATATATGGACCACGGCGACTGTTAAGCTCGAACCATCGACAATTGCACCAAGCGCTCAAATGACAACTGTCCCTATTTTTTACCAGCACGATACAACAGTATGGAAACAAAGAAGCGCAGTATTGTCTGCGCATCCGCTTGGAGAATTGGTGGGTGGAGATAAAAAAGATGTGATCATTTCGAATCATATTTACGGAAACCCATCTCCCGGGAGAGTGGTCATCTATGGCTGGCATCATACAAATGGCACGCCTATTCAACCTCTGTATTACGGTCATGAAAATACCTACGCCGATTACAGCCATGGTATCCGGCTTATTCAGCTTGCCTGCACTTTGAATGGGATTGCAACAACCATCAATGATATACTGGCATCATCAACTCTTAATACAGTTTTAAGCGATGAGGGAAGCATCGCTGTGCCTCGTTATCCTGTTAATGTTCCACAGGCTGTTACACCACATTCGTTTTGCGCTCTCCGCGAAAATGCGAACAGCATACGGGTGATTGTTTCAAGTGATTCCACTAATTACGGATTTGCTGTGCAACTCAGCAATGACGGGCTTACTTTCGGAAACAATCATTATTTCACCGATACGAATTTTGTTATTACAAATCTTCTTTCTGATTCCATTTATTTCATGCGGATCGCAGGTTATAATGGTTTTGACACTTCTGCCTGGTCGGAAGTGCTTGCTGCAACTCCTTCCGATTATCACGAGCGTGTATTGATCGTTAATGGATTTGACCGTGCAATTACAGGAAATACTTATAATTTCATTCGACAGCATGGCACAGCCATTTATAAAAGCGGGTATCTTTTTTCCTCTGCAACCAATGATGCAGTTATCAACGGATTGGTCAGCCTTTCTGATTTTTCCATAGTTGATTATATTCTCGGTGAAGAAAGTACAGCCGATGAAACACTCAGTTCCGCCGAGCAGATTTTGGTTTCTTCATTCCTTGATAAAGGTGGAAAGCTTTTTGTTTCAGGTTCGGAAATTGCCTGGGACCTGGATAACAAGGGGTCCGCGTCCGACAAGAATTTTTATCATAACTACTTTAAGGCACAATACGTGAATGATGCGCCAAATGGGCAATCCTCGACATATTATAATGTTAGTGCCACAACTTCCCAGTTTTTCGGCACTCTTCCGGCTTTTGGATTTGATAATGGCACGCATGGAACGTATAATGTCGCGTATCCTGATGCAATAACGGGTTTCAATGGAGGTTCAAATTGTTTTTTTTATACAGGATTTCCTTCGAATTATGCGGGGATTTGTTATTCGGGCGTTTTTCCTTCATCAGGAACGGCAAAAGGAAAACTGGTGAACCTTGGATTTCCTTTCGAAACAGTTTATCCCGATACAAGTCGAAATAAATTAATGAGTAAAATAATCGAGTATTTTGAACCATCACCTGATTCTACGGTCATTGCAAACGGTCCTCTTACTTTTTGCGAAAATGATTCCGTGACATTAACTGCCATCAACGATTTCGGTTATACTTACCAATGGATCCGCAATGGCAACAACATCGCGAATGCAAATGCATATTTTTATACCATTCACCAGGGCGGTAATTACTCTGTTAAAGTCACACATAATGGAAATAGTTTCTTATCATCAGCAATGATAATTAATGTTAATTCATTACCTGCTGCTTTTGCAGGGCATGACACGGCCATTTGTTCGGGAGGCTCCATTACATTAACTGCTTCCGGAGGAACGAGTTATTCATGGAATAATGGGGTTGTTCAGGGTATTCCATTCACTCCGGTTTCAACACAAACGTATGTTGTTACCGTTACCGCTGCAAACACTTGTTCAGCGACAGATGCTATTACCGTGAATGTGAATCAAACTCCGACAACACCTGTCATCAGCCAGAACGGAAATATTCTGAGTTCATCTTATGCATATTCTTATCAATGGTATGATTCAAGCGGGGCGATTAGCGGAGGTACTTTTCAGCATCTTTCACCGACGCATGACGGAACCTATTCCGTTGTAATTATTGATTCTGTGGGTTGTTCAGCGCAATCCCAGTCTTTTCATTATGTCGCGACTTCTATCGTTTCCTTTTCGAATGAAAACAATATTTTTTTCTATTACGATTCAAATTCAGAAGTTCTTCATATAACAAACACGTCAAGATCATCATATGATCTCAGCTTAAAATTATTGGATGCGAATGGAAAAACTATTCTGCTACGCAATATTTCTTTATCATCCAAACAATCAAATTCCCAGGATATACAGGGACTTGCGCCGGGTATTTATTTTATCCAAATTCAAAATGATCATTTTGTTTTGCCTGGTAAATTATTCATTAAATAATTTTTTTAATTTCACGGCATAAATGCAAGAGCTATGAAAATTCTAATCAACAAGAAATTTATTCTGTTTATTGCTGTCTTATTTCCTTTCATTTATCTGTCATCTTCATGCCACAACAATAAAGGGGAAGGCGATAATAAAGACAAAAAGATACTTACTGAACGTATCCAATATGATGTGTTTATCAAATCACCCGAACCTGATCTTGAGTGGTGGAACCAGAACATTGAAGGCTCGAAGAGAGAAACCTTTGTAAAGACCATTTTGGATCTCGCATACACGGGCAAGGTAAAAGCTTATGATTACTTCAATAATCTACTTTCACCCGATGATGTTAAAAAGATAGGCAATGAAGTTGATTCTGTTTCAATGGATGACCCTAGTAATACCAATAAAAAGATAGATACTGTCCTTAGGAAAAAACTCGATATACAACAGATCACTAAGGTGCGTTTTCTTGAAGAATGGTATTTGGATGAAAAAAATTATGCTTTTGAAAAGAAAGTTGTTGGCATGATGCTGATGATGCCAAATTATGATGATTCACTTAAACTGCGAGGATATCAGCCTATTTGCTGGATATATTTCGATAGTAGGTATCCCGCTATACTTAAATAAACAATAAGAAGCCTCTGCCCTTTTCCGCAATAAAAAGGGTAATATTTTATCTGTATCACTTAATTATTTTCGGGATACTTCTTTTGCATAAAAACTATACCTTTGCCAAAATAAAATTTTGTGCAAAATGGAATTAAGTGAACAGGAAGTTATACGCAGGCAATCTCTTGACGAACTTCAGAAACTAGGAATAGAGCCTTACCCGGCCGATCTTTTTGAAATTAATGTTACTTCAAAAGCGATACTGGAAAATTTCCCGAAGGACAATAATCTATATCAGGATATTAGTATTGCCGGTCGTATCATGACCCGCAGGATAATGGGAAACGCTTCGTTTGCCGAGATACAGGATTCAACAGGTCGTGTGCAACTTTATTTTAAACGTGATGATATTTGCACTGGTGAAGACAAAACTTTGTACAATACAGTTTTTAAAAGATTGCTCGACATTGGCGATATCATTGGTGTGAAAGGATATGTGTTCACTACTCAGATGGGCGAGATAACCATTCACGTCAAGGAATTTAAAATTTTATGCAAGTCGTTGAAACCGCTTCCTGTTGTTAAAGAAAAGGACGGTGTTCTTTATGATGCATTCACCGATCCCGAACAGCGCTATCGTCAGCGTTATGTTGATATGATTGTGAATCCACAGGTGAGAGAAACTTTTGTGAAACGTTCGAAACTTGTTAACACAATGCGTTCGTTCCTGAATGAAAAGTCTTACCTCGAAGTTGAAACTCCTATATTGCAACCTATTTATGGAGGAGCAGCAGCAAGACCTTTCAAGACACATCATAATACACTTGATACAACTTTATATTTGAGAATTGCAAATGAGCTTTACCTGAAACGCCTTATAGTTGGCGGTTACGATGGTGTTTATGAATTTTCGAAAGATTTCCGCAACGAAGGAATGGACCGTTTTCATAATCCTGAATTCACGCAAATGGAATTGTATGTTGCATACAAGGATTACGAATGGATGATGAACACCGTTGAGGAAATGGTTGAACGTATCGCTCTTGAACTGCATGGCACAACGGAAGTCAAGGTTGGTGATAATATTATAAACTTCAAAAGACCGTGGAAACGTTTTTCAATGTACGAGGCTATTCAGCATTATACAGGCATTGATATTTCGGCAATGGATGAAGAACAATTGAAAAAGACAGCGTGTGAAATAGGTGTGAAAGTTGATGAAACAATGGGCCGTGGAAAACTGATAGATGAGATATTCGGTGAAAAATGCGAACCTAATTTAATGCAGCCTACTTTTATCACCGATTATCCTGTTGAGATGTCGCCGCTGGCAAAGAAGCACCGCAGCAAAGCAGGACTTGTAGAGCGTTTTGAAGCGATATGCAATGGAAAAGAGATATGCAATGCTTTTTCAGAATTGAATGATCCTATTGACCAGCGTAAGCGTTTTGAAGGACAGCTTGAACTTGGAAAACGTGGTGATGAAGAAGCCATGGTGCTTGACGAAGATTTTCTCCGCGCTATTGAATATGGAATGCCGCCAACAGCAGGACTTGGTATTGGCATTGACCGCTTAACAATGATAATGACCAATTCGCCATCGATACAGGATGTTCTTTTCTTCCCGCAGATGCGACCTGAGAAAAAAGTTGTTGTTGCCTCGAATGATGAGTTTGTAGCATTAGGAATTCCAGCTGAATGGATACCGGTTATTATTAAAGCCGGTTACACAACTGCCGAAAGTTTAAAGACCGCTAATCCTAATAAATTGTTCAACGACCTTTGCGGGTTCAGGAAGAAATTAAAAATGGAAATTGCTGCTCCTACTATTGACCAAGTGAAGACGTGGGTTTCGTAAAGGAAAATTCATTAGGTATAAGGTTCTAAAGGTATAGGGGATAAGCATATTGATCTTCTGATAGCATTCTTCTTCTTCTGGGTGCAAATACATTAATTATTCAAACATTATTCTTAATTGATTTGGTGGATATATATTTTTTATATGCATCAAGTGATGTGCATGAACTATGAATATTATATTACGAGAGTTGCTTTACATACGTGTGGGTAGATGCGCACGAATAGGGCTGTCTGAATTTTTATTCTAATCTTACTTTCTTTTGCATTGCTCAAAAGAAAGTAACAAAGAAACAGCTAGGCAAATTGTAACTTCAACCCTCTCTGAAAAATTGCTGTGTTCTATGCAAAGACATTCCGCTTACGCGTAACTTTGCAAGAACTCTACGCAATTTTGCATTCACCCTTTCCCCGTCCTCGACAATTTGCCCGGCCAACGCTCATTACGTAATAGATAAAGCAAATATCTAAATTTTATTCAAGATGAAAAGAACGAAGGACGTAGTTGCAAACTACGCCCAACAGAGACCTGTCAGGGTTTTGGATTGGAGATGCACACGAACGATTTTTTATTTCACACATTGCCTCTGGCGAATGGAGAAATTTGAATAAAAATATTTCGCCCTTACAGGGCTTATGTTTATTGTGTTTTATAGAGTTACCATAATTTCGCCTCTACGAGGCTGATAAAGTAACTCCCACCGGTGATCGGCTGGAAAAAACAGTAAATAATGTAAATGAAATTTAAGAGTTACTCAAAACTCATTACTCTGTACTCAATACTCTATACTTTTTCTACCAGTAGTTATACAAGCCTTCTTCAAGCATTTTGCGTTTTTCTTCGGCAGTAAGTTTTTCGTATTTTTCTTTTTCTTTTTTGATCTTCTGGTGTTTCTCTTCTTCTATCTTGAATATATCAGACCAGAATTTTTCCTCTACTTTTTTCTTTAAGAAAGTGTTGGCAACCGAAGGGAATAATTCAAGAAGCAATTCTTCTTTTTCGTTCTGTGCAAGCCTAACTCCGCCAAATTCTTCAAGGCGCGGGTTTTCCTGTTTTTTATATTTTGATGTATCGTAAGGAACTTCTTTTTTAACGCCTGCAATTTGTTTACGGAATTCGGGATCGATTGGTATGGGTGTTTTTCCGTAAGAACCTTTTACTAAATTGATGAATTGAATGGATTTATTTGTATAAAAAGGAACGCCTTTGTTTTCATCAATAACGCAG
>Ga0224523_1000417_pt1 | contig 23200 bp, 18 predicted proteins | sample CFST50metaG_FD_182732 | JGI IMG/M metagenome (GOLD analysis project Ga0224523, IMG submission 182732) | Peat soil microbial communities from Stordalen Mire, Sweden - C.F.S.T50 | ecosystem: Environmental > Terrestrial > Soil > Wetlands > Peat | place: Sweden: Norrbotten County, Stordalen Mire...
TTTCCCATGTGTCGCTTGTGCAGTCGACAAATACAGGCTTTGCTCCGGCGTACAACGGCCCCCACGCTGTGGCAACAAAAGTATTTGCGGGGATAATCACTTCATCTCCGGCGTTTATTCCCATTGCCAAAATTGCAAGCAATATTGCGTTCGTACCGCTGTTTACACACGATGAATAAGACACTCGGCAAAACGCTGAAAATTCAGATTCGAACTTCTTTACATATTCGCCGTCAATAAAAGCAGCTTTTCCGCAAACAAGATCAATTGTTTGCAGAAAAGCTTCCCTATGATTGTTATACTGTCTCCTTAAATTGCAAAAACCAATAAAATCATCCATTTTTTCACCTTAGCAGCTTTAGTTTGAAAATTAATATAATTCGCAATTCACTTATTATTGTTACTTTTTTCGTCAAGAAAACTTTCGGATATAATATATCGCGGTCTCCTTTTCACTTCTTTGTATGCCTTGCCTATATATTCCCCGATTATTTTTGTGGCAATCAGCTGCAATGCTCCGATTGCCCAAACAGATGTAAAAATAATCAGCCAAGACGGAACAATTCCGAATTTGACTTCCTTTACTGCCATAGCAGCCATCCCGAAAACGGAAAAACAAAAAGCAACAAATGCAAGAACATTAATCATTTGAATCGGTTTTAAACTGAAAGAAGTTACCGCCTCGGATGCCAGTAAAAACAGCTTGCCGACAGAATATTTTGATTTCCCGGCGTATCTTTCCTTCCTCTCATAGTAAACAAATGAATTCTTGAATCCCAGCAACGGAATAAGTGCAGGTAAAAACAGGTTCACCTCGCTGTAACGTGATAACTCTTCAATAGCCCGACGGCTCATAAGACGATACTGTGAGTGATTTGGAATAAGTTCGGTTCCCATAATTTTCATGATTTTATAAAAAACTTTAGCGGAATATTTTCGAAAAAATGACTCTTTTCTGCGGACTGACCTTACGCCGTACACAATATCATTGCCTTTGTAATACTCAGCAACCATTTTGTCAATTGCGTCAATGTCATCCTGCAAATCCGCATCCATTGTGATGACCATATCGGCATACTCTTTGACGGTCATCATTCCGGCTAAATAAGCGTTTTGTTCACCGCTGTTATGGGCAAGACTTAAGCCTGAGAACAGTTCATTTTCAGCATGAAGTTGCTTTATGATATTCCATGTGCTGTCTTTTGACCCGTCATCAACAAAAACCACTTTGCTGTTTTCATCTACAAGTTTTTGTTCAATCATTTTCTTGATCTTTATTTCAAGTTGCTTCGAAGTTTCAGGAAGAACATCCTCTTCATTGAAGCATGGGATAACTAAATAAAGTGTTTTACACATACTATCACTCTCTAATAAAAATTTATATTTACACTATTTATATTTATTATATTGCAATCCCTTAGTGATTGTCAACAACTCTGAAGAAAGCTTTGATCCTGTAGGACATGGCGGTTCTCATAAGTTCATATTGGAAATTTTAGGGCCTGCAGTTCTTGACAGAATATAGTAAACATGTTATTATTTTTATTAATTAAATAAGCGTTTCGCATATGTTTTCGAAAAATCAGGCTGAGTTGCCTCGACTATGTCTTTTAGCTGTTTAAATTAATGGGGGATATGTATTAGCTGGTTTGGAACCTGAAGGGAATGAGTTCGAAATAAAAACAGACAGCCTTGGAAATATTGAGTTCTTTTTATCTTCAGTCAAGCACAGAGTCCCGGCCGATATTGCTGCCGGATGTTTTGATAAAAGTGGAGTTGACGGTAATATATACACCCTGCTTTTGGAGTCAACACAGAGCCTTGCGCTTGAAGAGCGAATGCGGATATACAGTTATGCTTCACTTGCTGCGACCGGTATTATCCGTGAGCAGCTAAAAGAGAATAGTTTGTTCTGTGTGCGTGAGATGATAAAATACGGAACAGTCGGCGATGATTTTTATAATTTCACTCCGGTTATTAAAAGAAAAACATATCAAATTAATCTCCCTCTACGTGTTAATTGGTGCGGCACATGGACTGATGCTCCCCCGTATTGTCTTGAAAACGGCGGCGCAGTTGTTAATGCCGCTGTAAAAATAAACGACCTGCTGCCTGTTAAAGTTCTGATTGAAAAACTTGACGAACCAAAGGTGGTCCTTGAGTGCTTTGACTACGGTTGCCGCAAAGAGTTTTATGACACGGATGAACTTTCCGACTGCGCAAATCCGTCTGATCCGTTTTCGCTTCTAAAGTCCGCGCTTGCAGTCTGCGGCGTTGTTCCGATGTCCGGAATAAAAACAGAAGATAACATTTTTGATATGCTTAACGGAGGAATATTTATCTCAACCGGTGTTGTCGGTATTCCGAAAGGATCAGGGTTAGGCACAAGCAGCATTTTGCTTGCGGCATGTGTTAAGGGTATATTTGATTTTATCGGCCGGGAAGTAACTGACGCCGAAATATTCAGGCGAGTTCTTCTTGCAGAGCAGCTGATGGGTACCGGAGGCGGATGGCAGGATCAGGCAGGCGGAATGACCGGCGGTATAAAATTGATTTCCGCCCGACAAGGATATAAACAGGAAATCAACTGTGAGCATCTTAAAGCACCTCAGAATTTTATAGATGAATTGACCGAGCGATTTTGCCTTGTATACAGCGGGCAACGCAGACTTGGCAGAACAATTTTGAGAGAGATGATGGACGGTTATATACAGTCCAACCCGTTATTTGTCGATGTGCTCAAGGAAATTTACTCTCTGGCCGGAGAAATGAAAAATCATATTGAATCCGGAAACTTTGATGGTTTCATTGATAACTTAAACAGGCAGACCGAGCTTACTTTGACACTCAATACAGGATATACAAACAAGCATCTTGATAAAATTTTAGATGTATGTGCTGAAATGACAGCCGGTAAAATGATATGCGGAGCTGGCGGCGGAGGTTTTATACAGATTGTTCTAAAAAAGGGATGTTCAATGCAAGATTTAAGTACTCGCCTTAATATGACATTTCCGCACCAGGGAATTGATGTTTGGAGATGTGATTTTGTAAAGTTTATAACATCAGGAAATAGACTTGATAAAAATGTGGATGCACCGTATATAGGTGGCAGTAATTGCAATATTCTTTGAAAGTGTGTGATCACAATGGCAGAGACGAATGCCGGAAGTTCAGTGCTGAAATATCGTATTGTGCATTATGAGTACGAAATCATTATATTCATTTTCCTTTTATTAAGATTTATTTTCAAGAACATACTGCACTATAGAGAGTATTTTACTCAAGAGGTTGTTTGGGGTCAGTCTGATAAAGAGCGCATCATTATCGGAACAGCGGTTTTGCTGACCGTTTGCATTTTATTGGCGTCATTATTTGGGCGGCTTATCAGAGCAAACGGAGAAATTTACGAGAAGCCGGTCTTGTATCTTGTTGTATTATTCTTTGCTTGTCCGGTAACACTGCCTTTTTTATTTAAAACTTATTATATAAGCGGCACACAAATGCTTTATCCATTTGCACTTTTTATTTTTTCGGTTTTTCTGATAAGCACTCCGGTTTTCAAGTGGCTCGTTCCGTTACTCTGCGCAGTCTTTTTTGTGCCTGCCGTTCATACATCTGAGGGTTTTTTCACAGATCTGCATAAAGGAACCCTTTTGTATGTTCCTTTAATTCTGCTGTTCTTGTATCTGGATATGATGAAGAAACATATAGAATCCGGTAAAAATCAGAAAAATCAAACTGCTATAAAATCAAAAATACTGTTTATCAGCAGTTCTGTAGTCAGCGCCGGCTCCTATATCTACACATTGGTCCGCGGTAAATTATATAATGAAATTTTTTACGGCTCTGCGCAAAAGCTGAACTGGTATTTTTTTATCTGCATTCTGCTTGCGGCTCCGGCACTGTGCGGTGTCTGCGTTGTTTTATATAAAACGCTAAAAAAAAATTACCCTGCGAATGTATCTAAGGTCTTTATAATTGCGCCTTTTCTTCTTTTACCTTTATATAGAAATAATTACTACGGCCTCTGGATTCCATTTTGGGTATTATCCTTGTTTATAATCGTGTTTTACAGTATTTGGCAAAAGAACACCGCAATGCTTAAAGCTGCTCTTGACTTAGGAGATTATTTATCCGAACACCTATTTCTGTTTTACATTGTTTTGATAGCGATGGCATGCTTTTCCAATGTTTCGTCAGACTATCTGTCAGTAATAACACAGAATATTTTTTCAAACATTCCGTACTGATGATTTTTCATTATTTATACCTACTCAGTTTTATTGAGACTGCTCCTAATTTTTCAAGCCTTGATTATACAGGGTCATATAAAATTCTCAACTGTTATTGATAATAATTTTGGATTGCGGATGTGATGAATACAATGAGTAAATTTGATTCGGTTTCTATCCTAATTCCCGCGCTAAATGAAACATATTTATTAAGGCAAACTTTTGAGATAATTCTCGACACTTGCAACAAAAGTGATATTGAAGAACTCATTGTTATTCTTTGCGAAAGAAGCACTCCTGCATGCATAAAAACCGCTGAGCAGATTAAAAATGATTATGAAGCTTATCCAATAAAAATATATTTTCAAAAAAATCCTTCTATTGGCACCGCATATCAGGAAGCATTTAATCTTTCGAAAGGCTCACATATAATCATGACAGCAGCCGATATGGATATGGACCCTTATGTTATAAGCAAATTCATCGAAAAAAGCAAGATGTCACCTGAAAAAATCATTTTGGCTTCACGTTGGATACCCGGCGGTGAATTCCATGGTTATGACCGGCTTAAACTTGTTTTAAACTATATTTTTCAGAAAATACTTGATGTTCTTTTTTTAACAAAGCTTACGGATATGACTTATGGATTTCGTCTTTACCCTGCTTCTCTGATGAAATCCATAAAATGGGAAGAAGCAAAACATCCTTTTTTTCTTGAAACCAGTCTCAAGCCGCTGAGACTTGGAACAAAATTCGTTGAGATTCCGGCTATATGGAACGTTAGAACAGAAGGAACCTCAGTAATCTCAATATGGAGTTGCTTTAAATACTTTAAAACGGTTTTCCATGTCCGGTTTATGAAGAAGCGTGATATCTTTAAGAGTTGACTCAACTTTTTCATTTGACTTTGTTACCGCGATGTTTCAGGTATTAAAATCAAAGGAGGGAAAGGTTTTATGACAAATTCCGGTGCAAAACTGCTGGTGAAAACAAAATCCCAACGCTTTGGATATTATGAACTTTTGATATTTGCCTTCCTACTCTTTGAATTTATTTTTTTAGCATATGGCAAGTTAGTTGATCCGATCGCCAAAACAATTTCCCTTATAACTTATAAATTCGGATTTTTGTCCAAAGCGCTTATTGGATCGATTTTTTCTTTGTTTACTGATCGGATAACTTCTCATGAAATATATGTTACGGCTATTATATCATACCTGATTCTTTCCGCCTTGATTTCCTTGATGCTGGGAATGATAATACGCAATAGCCGGCAGGAAATGATATCTGCAGTAATTATTTTTGTCATGCTTTTTTTATCTTCTCCGTTATCCATAACATACTTACTTGGAATGTATATAGGACGCTTTGATACTTATTGGATAATCATCACTCTCATTGCGCTTATCTTTTTAAAAAACCCTGTTTTAAGGTACCTGGTTCCTTTGTTTTGCATCACGGCAATTTTGGTAAATCAGGGGTTTATGTTTACATATATGCCTGCCCTGGCAATTCCGCTTTTTTATGAGATATATAGAAATAAATACTCAAAAAAAAGTATCGCCATTTTTAGTTTAAGCTGCCTTTCAATGATAATTCTTTTTATATTTTTTCAATTTTCCACTACTAATATTCCTTTCAAAAATGCAGTTGATTTTGCTGCCTATCTTTCAAATTTTTCCGACTTTCAAGTTTCAACAGTCATGCTCCACATAACATATTTTGCGCCTTTTAAGGAAAGTTATTATGAATATGTCCGACCGCTTATCGCAAGTTATGCTTTACCGCTGGGTATTGAGCTTTTGACCTTTAGCTTGCCGCTCTTAATCATTTTTTGGGTTGTCTGGAAGAAATGTTTTTGCAAAACCGAGAACAAGTTTTTAAAGTTCGTTTTTATTCTCTGTGCTTTTTCCCCGTTGATTTTTATTCCGGTTGCATTTTCTTTAAATGACTGGGACAGATATTGGTCGGCAATTATCAACACCCAGTTTATTCTAATTTTTTATTTTATATTTTCAGACGAATCTGCAGTTATTGATTCGGTCAAAAAAATCGGCGATTTCTTTTCCAGACACTATCTTCTTCTAATATTAATTATTGTATTTGCGTGTTCCCTGAAATTCTCAAAAACAGTCACAGATATGTTTTCATTTGTTAAAGACAAGAATGCAATATCCGAAATACTTGAGAAATATACAAATGATAGGGTTGATGTTTACTGACAAAGAATCAATCAAGTCCCTTTGTGGTTTTACTTCTGATGATAGGTTCAGAACAACAAATATAAGAATTAGTATTAAAAAGTCTGTCTTTTTAATTTTTTTGTTGATAGTAATTAAAGAATAATCAGCTATCAATTCGTATAAATAGCACAGATTGATAGCTGATTTTTAATTGTTTTAATTATCCTCTATCTTCGAAATCATTAAATAATCAGCGTTAACATTCAAATAGCTTTGTTTAAGGCTTACACATGGGGTGTCTTCGGAAATTGCTGCAGATCCAGTACATAAACGAAGTGCATGCATTATTGATTCCGGGAGTGAACGGGACTTTAAGAATAACTTTGCATCCCATAAATCATAAGGTTCACTTTCCCACAGATCGGAGATCTTTAATTTATGCATTCGCATGAATTCGTTTATAGGTATTCCGAGAAATATTCCGCCGTCATCTATCCCCTTCTTAGGATCATCATTTATTCCGTAGATTCTGGCAACATAATCTCCATCATTCTGTTTTAGGCAATGAACAACCATATTGCTGGGAATATCCGCCGAATCAAGAATAATATTTGAAACTATGCAGTTTTTTCCGACCTTTGAATTATGAACTGAACTGTTTTCAATATAACTGCCATCGCCGATATCCGTAAACTCATCAACAAATGAGTTGTTCACAGTGAATCTGCCGGAAGTAATCACGTTTGTATTAACTTCGCTTTTCCAGCCAAGACAAGCATATTTGTTTATGTCCCCGGTCATCATTTTAAGTAATTCTGCTGTAGTCCCGAAATGAATAAAATGGGCTGGCGATAAATCAACAAACTTCATGGAGTATTTATGCAAAACCTGCCATAACGCCGTACGGCAATTTTTAAGTTCATCCGAATAAACGCCTTCCGTTCTTTCCTGATAAAACCGTTCCAGAGATGAATCGCGAGCCATCGGATAAACAAAATCCGCATAAAATGATAGTCTTGCCTTTTCATTTACGAATTCGGCAAACTTTCCATCATCAATCTTTCCACCGGTGCTTATAAGCTTAAATAAATTTTTGATAACACTGCTACCAAACCAGATTGCTCCGGTGTCGAGATGTACATTTCCGCCGCTGTCTTCAGCTCCGGAATCCCGTAATTCGTCAATCGATGACTTATGCAAAAATATTCTTACATTTCCTTTAATATCCGGTATAAACACGCCATGGTTTACACCTGTCCGGATATTTTCGTTGACCGAAATCGCTGCAGCGTCACATCCGGTGAGCTTAATCTGACGCTGGTCAAAGACAATAAGTATGTCTCCCGCCACAGTAAGCATTCCGGCAGGCATTTGCAAAGGCAACTTGTCAACTGATTTTAATATTTCATCAAAAAGCGTTGCACTGATTCCTTCGGATAACTCACGCGGGACGGGTAAAAAAAGCTTGCCGCATGCAGAATACTGCGGAACCCTCATGCTGTCTCCCCCACTGTTAATAACCAGAATGCGTTTTCCCGAAAAACAGTCATCTTCATTTGAGGTTTCACGAATATGTTTCAGCACATTAAATATTGCTCCGCCCGAACCAATACGTTTGTCTTTTATGTCGGGCACAACTGCATAATGGACATTTTTCGGCAACAAGCCACTCGCAAGCCTGTATTCGATTTGTTTCCGGTACCCCGATGCCTGGTTTTCATTTGATGCTGTTAGAATAATAAAGTCCCATCCTACAGGAACACCCTTTGGAAGATTTGAGTTACAAATACCCTCCAACCTGGGGTAAGACTTGCCGGAATTAGCTAATGAACGGCTATTCATCCGATACAGCCCCTTCTATTATCATTTTTGACTTTTTCGGTGAGCTTTGATATAATAAATTACTGATTATGTCACAGAAATTAGCAGTGCACGGTTTTGTATTGGAGTTGAAAATAAATGAATAAAGATTTCATTATTTGGGGAGATAATAAAAAAATATGTCAAGAACTAAAAAGCATACTGTTTGAGTCAAGTGTGAATGCGGAACTGCCGCTCTTCATTAAAAAATATTTGGACCGTGATATTAAGCACATTGCCGACACGGCAAAAGACAAACAGATTGTTTTGGTTTTTCGGAATGAAGAACTGAAAAACATTACCGAAAAATTTCATATTTATGGAACAAATGACATATTCATATTTCCTTGGGATACTCATCACATTGATTGTGAAAATGATAAGTTAATCAATTTCTTAATACCCATTGACAACAGAAAACCTCGTTTAGATTATGTCGAAATTGAGGTAAGCGGAAGTTGTAACCTTAATTGTAAAGGCTGCTTTCAATTTTCAAATTTAGTCGAAGAGAAGACATTTTGTGATTTGAATGTCTTCAGAAAAGATTTAAAAAAACTAAAAGATTTTTTTTGGGGTATCGGAAAAATCAGGCTGTTGGGTGGTGAGCCTCTATTAAATCCTGATTTTCTTCAGTTTGTAATTGCGGCTCGTGAAATATACCCCGATAGCGACATCCGTTTGGTGAGCAACGGACTGTTAATTACAAAATTGACTCAAAAAGAGCTGGAAACAATTAAACTTTATAATTGCACATTTGATATTTCCGATTATCCTCCAACTCATAAAAAAATCGATGAAATAACCGATATTTTAAATAAAGCCGGGGTAGCATATACAATTAGTTTACCAATTAAAATGTTTTTTAAATGCCTTTTGCTTGAACCATTGGCGTCTCCGAATGAATCTTTCAATAATTGTTTGTTTACGCATTGTCATGCTTTGGGTAATGGGCATTTGGCGGCGTGTTCACATCAGTTCTATATTAACAGGCTAAACACCAGATTCGGCTTGAAATATCCGGTTGACGAACCGGATGAAGCGGTAAATATTTATAAAACCTTACTTGATGGATGGGAAATCAATAAAATTTTAGAAAGTCCGCATGATTTTTGCAGATACTGCTCCAAGGGAATGGTTCCTGTTAAATGGGAAACTCGTTTGAAAAGAAACGCAAAGCCAAGCGATTGGATTATAAAACGCAATTTTATAAGTATGAAAATAGTCCCTGTTGTTCAAAAGAATTTAAAGTTGCCTGCAAAAAAAATAAGATCCATAAAACAAAAACCAAAAGACATTTGAAAGTAGACTTGTTTGATCAAGAACCCAACTTCATCATTTCAGCAACTGCATCAAAATAAATGATTTCCATATAGCATACTATCAAATATCACCTGTTATGTCAAACGCAGCTGGATCCGATCTGTATGTTATGCATTTCATACTTACGGAATTACCGAAGATTGGCAACCTTACACGTTCAATCGGCAAAATGCCGATATATTGACAAACAACTCGTTTGTGTTACAATAACAGCAGTTATTTTCATTATCGAAAAAGAGCAGATGGCGTTGTTTTTTCTCAAGTCAGTCTCGAATTTTATAATACAATTGTTTAGGTGCGAATATGTTCTCCGGTAGAAAAATATCTTTAAAGTCTGAGGTAGGAAATGAAAGGTCTCATACTGGTTGCCGGCAAAGGCAAGCGGATGCACGGTATTTTAGACAATAAATGTCTGAGCATTATTGACGGTAAAAGCCTGATTGCTCATAATATTGAACGCTTATTATCAATTGGAATAAATGAATTGATTGTTGTTGTCGGAAGCGATAGTGAAATTATTAAAAAGCATATTAAATCATTTGTTGATAAAATAAGCGTTACCTATATTGAGCAAATAATACCGTTAGGCATTGTTGATGCCATAAAGTGTACCGTTTCTTCCATCGGAAGTGATGATTTCGTTTTATGTTTGGGTGATGAGATATTTTATAACCAAAAACCAAAAGAAATGCTTGACTATTTTATCAGTTCGGAAGCTGATTGTGTTTGCGGAATTATTTCAAATGAAAGTGAAAATGAAATCAAGAAATGCTATTCTGTTCTTGTGGATGAATCAAATAGTATTCTGGACTTAACCGAGAAACCCGAAAAGCCGTTTAATAATCATAAGGGAACGGGATTCTGTATTTTTAAAAACAGAACGCTGAAGTGGATTGAACTTGTTAAGCCGAACACAAGGAGCGGACAATATGAATTGTGTGATTGGATAAAAATCTGCATCGCAAAAGGAATGGAATGCAAGGTTTTTAATTTTGCTGAAAAGGAATTCAACATCAATACATATGAAGATTTATTGTTGGCAAAAGAAAAGCTGGAGTTCAATTGAATAGAGGTAGAAGTAAATGAAAACAATTTCCGTAATAGTTCCTTCTTTCAATGAGGAGGAAAGTATTTTTGATTTATATTTGCGAACCACTGCGGTAATGCAGGGGATACAAGGTTATAATTATGAAATAATTTTTGTTGATGACGGTTCAACAGATAAATCAAGAGATATTATTGAAGATTTGTGCCAAAAAGATAGTCATATAAAAGCAATTTTCAGTATGCGGAATTTTGGATATTCAAAGACCATATTTTATGGTCTGCAGCAGGCGCAAGGTGATTGCGCTGTACTGCTTCATGCGGATCTTCAGAATCCGCCCGAGGTTATTCCTGAGTTTGTTCGACAATGGGAAAGCGGTTATAAAATAATTCTAGGCATAAAAAGCGGCAGTAAAGAGAACAAGGCGTTATATTTCTTCAGAAAATGCTATTACAGTGTGATGAATCGCATCTCCGATATTGAACATATCCGCCAAGCTACGGATTTTGAACTGTTGGACAGAAGTTTTTTGGATGTACTGCGCTGCATACATATGAATACCCCTTACCTTCGTGGATTGATTATGGAATACGGCTACAAAATAAAACTGGTTCAATACAATCAAGATAAAAGAGAAAAGGGCAAAACACATTTCAGCTTCTATAAATATTATGATTTTGCGATGCTTGGAATAACATCAAGCTCAAAGAAATTTTTAAGACTGGCTACACTTTTCGGCTTGTGCTTATCTTTTGCGTCATCTGTAATCCTTATTGTTTTCCTAGCAGCGCAGATTACCCGTCCGGAAGCAGGCACGCAGTTTTTTACAAACCTTATTATTCTGATATTGTTTATTGTCAGTAGCTTACAATTCTTTTTTATTGGAATGTTGGGCGAATATGTACTTTCAATAATAAATAATTCCTCGAATAAACCGATTGTGACAGAAGCAAAAAGGATTAATTTTTCTGAAAATCAATAAAAAGCAAGATTGATTTTTGTTTTTATGTGCCTCAGGTAAGAATATTATTTGGGGAAGCAGGGTCAGTTACAAAGATACTGTTGGATAATTGAGCCAACAGTAGTTATTTTTAATGATAATTCCGGTTATTCAAAGAATATTGAAGTCGCTCGCAAAGTAGCTGGAACGCTTTATTGGGCACGCAAAGTGCAACAGTTTATAATCTTTTGTTATAAGCAAGAGTTAAAGTAATGTTCGGAGGGCAAATAATGAAATATATTTCTATTACTGCCGGTAGCCTGATTGCTGTTTATTTGCATAGTATATATTTAAAAGTAAATCATCTTCGCTTTTCAAGGCCTTGGTTTTTGGGGGAATTGGCGGGATTCTGGATTCTGGAATTCAGCATGTTTTATTTGAAGGCATATGTAAATAACGGGTATTGGCCCGATGAAAACAAAACTCTTCCAACAATCATTTCAGGTGCTGCAGCCGGGACAGTTTTAGCTGCTTCTGCCATTTTTATTCATGCTTTTATTCATCAGTTCAGGATTGATAAATACAAAACAACATATTTGTTTACCGTAAAAGGGATTCAACTGTTTCCGTTAAACTCATTCATATATGCTTTCGTCGGCTTTGTTTTTGTCGTGACAGCTCTTTTTGTTGTTGAGAGTGCTGTAAAGAACCCGGCTTATGATAAATGGGTAAAAGAGGACAGCCGAATATGGGCTATGGATAAAGAAAAGAACTATGACAATACCAGCTCATATCCTATTATAAAAGTGAAGGGGACAAAGTTAGACAAGTCGGCAAATTTAAAAATACTTGTACTTGGAGATTCCTTTGTTTTTGGCTACGGCTATTCAAATTATAATTATATGTGGTGGAATATGCTGTCAAACGAATTAAAATCCAGAGGATATAACTGTGATATTTACGGAGTCGGGTATGAAGCAGCGTCAACATACACCGAACTTCAATGGCTTACAAAAACATCAATGGTGTCTGATTTAAAACCGGATATTATCCTTATCGGTTATGTTACAAATGATCCGGATTTAAACTACTCAAAAGAAAGTGTTGTCCCTCAATATGGCACACTTGGACAAGTCCTTAATATTCCCTTTAAAAATACAATTGTTAAGTTCTGGCCGGATGTTTTCTCAACATTTGATTATTGTCTTTCAGAAAAACTTGGACCGCTGGGATTGTTCAGCGACAAAATAGGTTATCAGTATGAAACATGGGAAATGAAACAGATTAAAGGGGAAAAATTAGCGCTATACAATTCACATGTGATTAAGCCACTCGGCGCTTTCGCGGCTTCAAGCGGTATTCCAGTTGTTCTTATACCAACCCCTCATGTACCTTCAATTGGTTATTTTGAACCGAGATATGCTCCTGTTATCCCTCTATTTGAAAAGGCTGGAATAAAAACCTATAACATGCTTTATGACTTCTATAAAACATGCTCGGCTGATAAATACAAAGCCAATTATGCTATTAATCCCGCTGACCCTCATCCCGGCACAACAGATACCTGGTTTTACTCAAAATATATTGCCGACATACTGGAATCTAACTATCCGAATATCTTGGGTAAAAAGACCTTGACAGGAAAAGAAATTTACAATATTAATGTCAACGACTGGATGCCGGTTTCGATAAGTCCGCAAACCATTTCCGAAAGCGGAACATCCGCGCAATATATTATTTCCTATCCGGCTCAAAATTCAGAGTGGTCGTTTCTGACTATGCCTGTAAACGAAGAATATGTCAAACTGAATTTCAAATACCCGGTCGACATATCCACCGTTTCAATAACCGGCAAAAAGCTTGATTCGGCAACACTTTATGTTACCGGTATCAACAAAGATCTTGGATTTGACGACCAGGTTATGCATAAGCTTGGCAAAAAAAGCGGCCGGACTTGTGAATGGACAGACAGCAGCGCGCTTCGAGTAACTTCTCTGTGCATTCATGCCGAAACCACCGACGGGTCAGGAGATAATCTTAATGTTAATATCACTTGCAAAGAAGGTGCTGTTTCGCCGTGAAAAATAATGTTGTGCTTGGGATTTCGGCTTTTTATCATGATTCAGCTGCTGCAATTATAAAAGACGGCATAATTATTGCCGCGGCGCAGGAAGAACGGTTTACACGAATCAAGGGGGATTCTTCTTTCCCGCATAATGCAATTGATTACTGCCTGAAGGAATGTGGAATATCAGTAGATGATGTCGGCTATATAGTTTTTTATGAAAATTCTGTTGATAAATTCGAACGGCTGCTTGTGAGCGTACACATGACCGTTCCCAAAAGCATCATATCTTTTTTAGCTGTCATGCCCAAATGGCTGACGGGAAACTTATGGATGGAAAGCATGGTTTCCAAAGAGCTTGGCATAAAGAAACATAAAATTCTGTTTTGCAATCATCATTTATCTCATGCCGCAAGCGCGTTTTACCCTTCACCTTTTGATGAAGCGTCAATTCTTACCGTTGACGGCGTTGGAGAATGGTCAACGGCAACATATGGCATCGGAAAAGGGAATGTGATTTATCTGGAAAAGGAGCTTCGGTTCCCGAACTCCCTGGGATTGCTGTATTCGGCATTCACTTTTTACACGGGTTTTAAAATCAACAGCGGCGAGTATAAGCTGATGGGGCTTGCACCTTACGGAGAACCGAAATTCGCGGACACAATTTGCAAAGAGCTAATTCATATAAACGCCGATGGGACAATCATACTCAACCAAAAGTATTTTAACTACACATGGGATTTAAAAACGATTAATAAAAAATTTGAAAACCTGTTCGGCAAAGCTGCAAGGAAACCTGAAAGTCCGATTACACGTCATGAAATGGACATCGCCGCAAGCATACAACTGGTTACAAATGAAATTATTTTGAAAATGGCATTGCATGTAAAAAAAGAAACCGGCTGCAAAAACTTGGTTCTTGCGGGAGGAGTTGCCCTTAATGTTGTAGCAATGGGCAATCTTCTGAAAAAATCCGGTTTCGAAAAAATATGGATACAGCCCGCCGCGGGTGATGCAGGAGGCGCGTTAGGTTCGGCGCTCTATATTTGGTACAGCATGCTTGAGAAAAAGCGTTCAGTTGAACCTGGTGACAGCATGAAAGGCTCTTTTCTCGGTCCTGAAATATTACCCAATGACAAAAATGACAATAGAAAGTTAGAAGATCTCGGCGGAGAATGGACATTGCTGGAAGAAAATGAACTTGCCGGCCGCATTGCACAACTGATAGCCGATGGCAAGGTTATCGGTATTGCAAGAGGCCGGATGGAATGGGGACCTCGCGCGCTTGGCAACCGTTCCATACTCGGAGATGCACGGGACAAAGATATGCAGTCGCATATGAACTTGAAAATAAAGTTCCGTGAAAGCTTCCGTCCATTTGCGCCTATAGTACTTAATAAGGATGTGGGCAAATACTTTGAAGCAAATACAGAATCGCCATACATGCTTTTTACATTCCCTGTGCTTAAATCTCGATGGCTTCCTTTTGAAAACGACAGTGAAGATATTACAAGAACGATAAACCAGCCGCGCTCCGATATTCCGGCGGTTACACATCTGGATTACTCGGCAAGAGTTCAAACGGTTGACTCAGTAAGGCATCCATTCATGTACACCGTAATAAATAACTTCAAAAACATTACGGGTTGCAGCGTTATTATAAACACATCCTTTAATGTCCGCGGTGAACCGATTGTCAACACCGCCGCAGATGCATACCGATGCTTTATGGCGACTGATATGGATTACATGGTTATCGGCAACAGGCTGTTTGAAAAAAGTAAACAAAAGAAACAGCCGCTTGATGAGAAAGAACAAATGAAATGGTTGGGGAGGTTTGACCTTGACTAATTCATATTTACAGAAAAAGAAGCAGCATGAAGCGTATGAAGACCAAAAAGGAGAAATCGTCTTCGGTTTTATAGGCGGTACGATTATTCTTTTATCGGGTATTCTGAATAATTGGCCGGTTTATGGATCATTTAATTTGTATACGGTAATGTCTATCGTCTTCATCGCGATTGGGCTTTGCCTGCTTCTTTTAGGATTTATCGCGCCTGCTCTTTTAAAATGGCCCTATAAGGGATTTGTTTCTATCGGAAAAAAAATTGGAGAAGCAATATTTCTGGTTTTACTGGCGGTAATTTATTTTATTATGGTTATACCTGTCGGTCTTATAATGCGTAAAAAGCGCAGGAGCTTGGGCTTTTTTACCTGGAACGGAGATTATCCGTATGAGGAGAAAGCATTTGAAAAAATCGGAACCGGTGGAGAAAAGGATATTGACAGTGCCATAAAATCCCCTTTCCTGAAAAACATATACAAATTTTTTGGGACACTTGTCCGGAATAAAAGATTTTTCCTTATACCTGCCGCGGTTATTCTTGTGCTCGTTGGTTTGATATTGTTTTTTGCCGCATCCAACATTGTTTTTAATTTCTTCATATATACGCTGTTTTGACAATAATATCTATTAACATGTAATCATCAACAACCCTAAATTTTAATAATATCATATATTTTCTGTTTGCAAAATAGTCTTTTTATATGGTCTTATATATTTTTTACCTGAATAAAATCGAATTTGATGAGCCATTATTGTCATTTAAGGAGAGTTATATATTATGTATGCAGTTATCGGCGCGAACGGTTTTTTGGGCTCCTATATCATTAAATCAATTTTAGAAAACACCGATGAAAAGGTTATTGCGGCTGCTCGCAATATTGACGGAATGATTGTCAGCGACAGAGTAATCCCGGTGAAATGCGAAATTATAAACAGCGAAAATGTTGATAATTTAGCTGAAATCATCAATAGCGGGGAACCCTGCAAACTTATATATTTAGTCACCTACAACAACATCGACCTAGTCGCTAAATATCCAAAGGTTGCTTGGGATATCAACATAATCTCGCTCGCTTCATTTTTGAACAAAGTTGATAACATAATCTGTTTATTCTTTTCATCAACCGATTGCGTTTACGGCGAAGGTAAACCTGATTATCGTTTTAAAGAAACCGACCCGTTGGAGCCGATCAATCTTTACGGCGTTTATAAAATTGCCGCGGAGGGCCTTATTACCGCTCGCGGGTACAATGTTTTACGGCTGCCGTTTATGTTCGGGCCCAGCCTTTCGCCTCAAAAGATGCATTTTTACGATAAAATTGCTGACGATTTGCAGCAAGGCAAAAAAATTGAAATGTTCTATGATTCCCTGCGTTCTTCGCTTGATTACGCAACGGTTGCCGATTTGTTTGTTAAGATGGCTGAGAATTATTATAAGGTCACGATACCCAAAATAATGAATTTATGCGGTGACGACTGCCTTTCCAAGTATGACCTTGGGTTGATGATGGCGGATAAATGCAACGCTTCCCGGGAACTCATTGTGCCTGTTTCTTCAGAAACCGACTCAAATATATTCATTGAAAGACGGGCGTTTGCAGGCTTGATGGATAATTCACTGATTAAGAACATACTTGGTATTTCCGAACTTAAAATAAAAATCTGATGTATTAACGTCAAGGAGATGTCACGTTGAAAACAGTCATAATGGCAGGCGGCAAGGGAACCAGAATTTCTTCCCTTTCGGGTGAAATTCCCAAAGCGATGCTTGAAGTTGCCGGCAAGCCTGTCCTTCAGCATCAAATTGAATGCCTTGGCAGGCAAGGGTATGGTGATATCATCATTGTGACCGGTTACTTGGGCAGCGCCATACATGATTATTTCGGCAGCGGCAGCAGTTTTAATGTATGCATTGATTATTACGATGAGTCGGAACCGCTTGGCACTGCAGGTGCCTTGACTGCTTTAAAAGATAAACTCTCCGATGATTTCATTTTACTAAACGGCGACTTGATTTTTGACATCGACTTTAACCGGTTCGCAGCGTTTCACAAGAGTAAAAATGCACTTGCCACCCTTTTCACACACCCGAATAATCATCCGTTTGACAGTGAGATTATTATTACCGGTGACGCTGCTAAAATCACAGGCTGGCTCAGCCGCAAAGATAACAGGGATAACTTTAGAAATCAAGTGAATGCCGGTATACATATCATTTCACCCTTGCTTATACCCGACCGTTCCGCTGCGGTTAAAACCGATTTGGATATTGATATATTAATTCCATTGCTTGAAAGCGGCCGGATTTTTGCTTACAGTTCGCCCGAATATGTGAAGGATATGGGTACGCCCAAGCGATATAAAGAGGTTTGCAAGGATATTCTTTCGGGTAAGGTCAACGCAAGGAATTTAAGAAATAAGCAAAAGGCTGTCTTTATGGACAGAGACGGCACCATTAATCAATATATGGGCCTTGTGACCAAAGCTGCGCAGATAAAGCTCATCGAGGATACAGCCCAAGCAATTATGAAAATAAACAACAGCGGCTATTTGGCAATCGTTATTACGAATCAGCCCGTTATTGCGCGCGGCGACTGCACTTTTGAAGAACTTGAAAGAATCCACAACAGGCTTGAATTTCTTTTGGGCAAGCAAGGCGCGTATTTAGACGCAATATATTTTTGTCCGCATCACCCCGAAAAAGGTTTTGACTGCGAACGGACGGAATACAAAGTCAACTGCGAATGCAGAAAGCCCAAACCGGGGTTGATTTTGCAAGCCGCAAAGGATTACAATATAAACCTCAGCCAATCGTATATGGTCGGGGATGACATAAAAGATTTGTTTGCGGGGCATGCGGCAGGATGTAAAACAGGATATTTGCTCAGCGGCAAGGCGGCAATGGAGCATGTTGAAGATCCTGTTTATAAAAACCTGCTTGAGTTTGTGGATAAAAATATTGAAGTTTAGGGGAATATACCATTATGCTGATTTCAAGGACACCCTTCCGTATCTCTTTTTTAGGCGGAGGAACAGATTTTGAACCGTACTTCGAAAAATACGGCGGCAGTGTTCTTTCCACTACAATTGACAAATACTGCTATATTACCATTAGACGTTTGCCCCCGATGTTCGAGTATAAAAATCAGTTTACCTATTCAAAAATCGAACGTTTCAATGATCCCGACGAAGTTGAGCACCCTGTTGTCCGTGAAGCGTTAAAATATTTAAAGGCCGATCATCTGCAAATCAATTATGATGCCGATTTACCGGCGCGCTCCGGTCTTGGCACAAGTTCGTCTTTTGCCGTGGGTTTGCTCAACGGGTTGCATTATTATAAAAAGGAAACAATTGACAAGATGACCTTGGCAAAAGAAGCTATCTATTTAGAGCATGAGCTTTGCCATGAGGCGGGCGGCATGCAGGACCAGCTTGCAGTTGCTTTCGGAGGGCTCAACCGTATCAATTTCAGTGCTGACGGGTATGAGGTTCGCCCGGTGGATATTTCTGTTACGCGTAAGGAGGATTTTAACAAACATCTCATGCTGTTTTTCACCGGTTTTACCCATTTATCCGGTGAAATCGCGCTTGACCAGTCGCAAAATATTTCCTCCCGTCTTTCTCAGCTGAATGAAATGAAAATTTTGGTGGACGAAGGTGAAAAAATCCTGAGCGGCAGCAGCAATATTTTGGCGTTCGGTGAGTTGCTTAATCAAAATTGGAAGCTGAAGCGAACGCTTTCCGGCAAAATCACTACGGATTTCGTAGACAAAGCTTATGAAAGCGCTATTGAAGCCGGCGCGATAGGCGGAAAGCTTTTAGGCGCGGGCGGCGGCGGATATATGCTGTTCTTTGTTGAGCCGGATAAACGGGAGAATGTAAAAAAAGTGCTCTCAAATTTATTGTATGAACCGTTTAAATTTGAACATGAAGGTTCGAAAATATTTTACATGGGGGAAACTGATGATGAATAATATTTTAATCACCGGCGGCGCGGGATATATCGGTTCCGTTTTGGTTCCGGCGCTTTTAAGCAAAGGCCACCGGGTAACGGTGCTGGATAATTTCTATTTTAATCAGTTGACCTTAATGGACTGCTGCCCAAATCCGAATTTTACAATTATTCGCGGCGACGCGAGGGATGAGGATACCGTAAAATCAGCAATTGTGGGGATGGATTACATTCTACCCTTGGCGGCGCTTGTAGGTTTTCCGCTTTGCGACGCCGATAAAATTGCAGCAAGAACCACAAATCTTGAAGCTGTGGAAATGCTGTTAAAAATCAGAGAAAAAGACCAAAGAGTAATTTTTCCCTGCACAAACAGCGGCTACGGCTCCGGTGACGGCGATAATTTCTGCACAGAGGAAACCCCGATGAATCCGATTTCACTTTACGGCACAACCAAGGTGCTTGCCGAAAAGGCAGTGCTTGAGGCAGGCAATTCCTTAACGTTCCGCTTTGCCACTCTTTTTGGCGCGTCTCCGAGAATGCGGATTGACCTTCTTCTGAATGATTTTGTCTACCGTGCCGTTTATGACCGGACAGCCGTCATATTCGAAGGCAATTTCAAAAGGAACTTTATCCATATCCGCGATGTGACAAACGCGTTTATTTTCGCAATTGACAACTTTGACGAAATGAAGGGTTTACCGTATAACTGCGGGCTGTCTTCTGCTAACATATCAAAGCTCGAACTGTGTGAAAAGATCAAGGAACATATACCGTCTTTCGTTTATATAGAAGCGCCGATTGGCACAGACCCCGACAAGAGAGATTATATCGTATCCAACGCCAGGCTCGAAGCTGCGGGTTGGAGCCCGAAATATTCATTAGACGACGGCATTGAAGAACTGAAAAAGGTTTTTACAATCCTTAAGAACAAAGCATATTCAAATATTTGAATACAAAGCAGGAAAAGGGAATACAAGGAAGTGAAGATATGCTTGAAATATTGAAACCGGATTTTGAATTCAGCGATGAACGCGGCAAGCTTGTCCAGTTGGTTCATGACGGTTATAAGCAAATAAATGTCGTCCGTTCAAAGGCGGGCACTTTCCGCGGAGGCCACTGCCACAGGCTTAACAGAGAGGCTTTCTATATTATTGAAGGAAACCTTGAACTGACACTCAGAAAAGACGGCTTCGAAGAAAAATATACCTTTTTCGCCGGAGATATGTTTGTAATAGATGAGTATGTTTATCATGATTTCCGCTATTTGAAAGACACAGTGCTTGTCGGAATGTATAACAACGGTGTTGAACTTGAAAATGGAGAAAAAGACATTGTCGCCGAATAATAAATTACCTGGAATTTGTCCTGTTTTTCCAAAAGCCCGAATTTCCGGGCTTTTCTTTTAAATTTACACAAATTTATGTCTTTCAGTCTTATGGAGAAATGAACTATGAACGAATATGTTTACAAAATCAGAGAATTTCTAACGGAAAGAAAACCCGTTTTTGACTGCGGCGTTGCCCGGCAAACCGCCGTTTGGAACGGCAAAACGCCTGACAGTCAGCCTTTGCTTCTTTCCTGCAGCCCCGATGAAAATTGGCTAGACACGATCCCTGACTACAGCCCGAAAGAAACCCATTTTAACACGGAGAAAATGGTAACCGGCGGCTTTAAAGAAATGCTTTCAGCCGCAAACGGAAACAGAGAAGCCATCCCTTCTGTCCGCGCAAATATGGGCTGCGGTATATTCCCCACGCTCTTCGGTCTGACCCAGATGCTGTTCGATGATAAAAAGCCGTGGCTTAAGGAGCATCTCGATAAAAAAACCATCATGCATATGGGGCCGGAAGATTTAAAACCGGGCGATGAGTTTAAAGCGGCACTTGAGCACATGGTTAAAATGAAGGAATTGGTTGAGGGTACAGGCGCCTATGTGTTCCCGCTCGACCTTCAGAGTGCCTTTGGCACGGCGCATTTGGTTTACGGAGACACGCTGTTTTACGAACTATATGACGATCCGGTTTTCATGCATCATCTTTTGGAGCTTTCCACTGAATGTGTCATAATGGGTATGAGCGAATGCATGAAAGTTTTAAACGGCAGTGACAGGCTGATTGCCCATTATAACAATTTAATAATACCAAGAAACAAAGGCGGTTTAAAAATCAGCGAGGACACCGCTACCCTTGTATCCAAGGATTCAATCGAAGAATTTGTACTCCCGTATCTCAGGAAAATACTTGAGCGCTTCGGGGGCGGATACGTTCATTACTGCGGCAGGAATGACCATCTTTTTGAGGCACTGCTGAAAGAACCGCTTGTTTATTGTATTAACTTCGGCAACCCCGATAAGCATGATATGGATAAAATACTTGGAGATATCGCACAAGCCGGTAAAATCTATTACGGAGAATCAAATAAAAAGTCCGGCGAGAGTTATTATGAATATTTCCTTCGAACTTTACGCGCTGCTCAAAAAGACGATTTGTTTAAAATCCTGCTTTGCTGCAACGCGCCAAACGAAAAGGTTCGGGATGAAATAATATCCGACTGGGAGAAAGCGCAAAAAGAAACAAAAGCGAACTGATATAATCTGATAGAAACCAAAACAGCAGGGTTGGAAAATTTCTTCCGTCCCTGCTTTTTCATTTTATAAATCAGTATGTTTTCTGTTTTTCTCATTTTGCGGCATGTTTATTCAAATGCTTTATTTAAATGTCCAAAACTTTAAAAGAAGATAGTTTATCGGAACCGTGATAAGGATATTAAAGAGCGGCGCAATCGTACTTGGAATTCCAAAATACTCCACCATCACAAATATAGCGGCTGTTCCGAGAATGTAAGTTGCCCCATAAGAAATATATGCTTTAATCAGCGCTTTCTTATGACCTTTCTCTGTCTTCTTAAAAACATACTTGTTTTGCAGGAAATAGGAAACAAGAACGCCGACAAAAAAGCAAATTGTATAAGCCAATATATATAAATCATCGTTTATCCAAATGATTGAGTAGTATATGGCAAAAGACACCAATGTGCTGATAAGCCCCGCGAGTCCATACATCATGATATGCTTTATAAAAGCAATGAAATCTTCTTTGCTGCGGATATTAAATTTTTCCAGTAATTTCAACTCATCACCGTTTCATTCAACATTTTTGAAAATCAGGTGTCAGCCAAACTTCTTTCCCCGTTATCAAAATCAATTAAGATATCACTAAAATCGTACAGGCCAGCAGCACCTGCGCGCCGAAATACGTTATGATATTGGCATCTTTCATCTTTCGGTTTTTTTTGTGCCCATTAAAATTGATATTAGCCCACAAGGAATCAGACATAAAAAACTGCAGTGCCCCGCCGATCAAAATAACGCAAATTAACGCTGCGTTCGGTTTGGAAACAGATGCCATTCTTATTCCGAGCGAACTGGCCTTTACAAACATGGTTATCAGCGCGGCAGCATAGAGAATAACCGGAATAAGCGCCGAACCGAAATCAATTTTTTTATAGAAAGCATATGCGATAAACGAAGCGTAAATCACTATTATTGCGCTCATTTCCGCCGGGTTTATAAATTTGACACCGGGAAAATATTGCTTTGTTACCCACCAAAACGCGCTGATATAACAGATATGTCCGCACAGGAAGCTCATTAAGCCCGTTATGAAGAAAGCCGGTTTACTGCTTGCGTGCAGAAAATAGTCCCCTATTCCGCCCAAAACAAGCCCCAAAATCATCAGGTGCGCGAAGGTTGTGG
>Ga0224523_1000418_pt1 | contig 23162 bp, 19 predicted proteins | sample CFST50metaG_FD_182732 | JGI IMG/M metagenome (GOLD analysis project Ga0224523, IMG submission 182732) | Peat soil microbial communities from Stordalen Mire, Sweden - C.F.S.T50 | ecosystem: Environmental > Terrestrial > Soil > Wetlands > Peat | place: Sweden: Norrbotten County, Stordalen Mire...
ACTTTGCCGATAGGGCATTTCGACTACGCTCAATGCCCGGAAATAGGTGGCTGAACGTAGCCGGTAATTCGGTGGCTGAGCGCAGTCGAAGCCACCGTAAAAGCGTAGCCGAAGTGCTGTCTGAGCGTAGCCGAAGACAAAATTATTACACATTATAAAATTTTGAATTGTTTTTAAATAATTATAATTAATTTTCGGGTGTTAATTCCATGAAAATTATATGGCAAAAACAAATCAAAAGCAGAAGAAGCCGGAAGCCCGCAAAGCCAGTGCCAGACCTGTAAAAAGCTTTAAAACCGATAAAGGTAAATTCAATTACAGGAATATCATCATTGTTATTGCAATTCTTTTAGTAACCTATATTTCGTTTTATCCATCCATCAAAAATAGTTTTACAAATTGGGATGACCCGGGTTATGTTACCGAAAACCCAAAGATCACGCATTTAAAATCCGATGGCATAGAACATTTTTTTTCATTTTCAGATTTCACAGTAGGCAACTATCACCCGCTTACCATGCTATCGCTTGCGCTTGATTATAATTCGGCTAAGCTCTCCCCTGCACGTTATCACAAGGTTAACGTGTTATTTCATCTGCTGAATACTTTTCTTGTATTCCTATTCATTTACAGGCTGAGCGGCAAAAAAATAATTGTTGCAACGATTGTTGCGATTTTATTTGGAATACACCCGATGCACGTGGAATCGGTAAGCTGGGTAGCAGGCCGAAAAGATGTGTTGTTTACTTTTTTCTTTGTCGCAGGATTGATCACATACCTGCGTTATCTGAATAAAAATAAACAAAAGATATTATTCTATTTTTTCACATTTATACTTGCTCTGCTCTCATTATTATGCAAACCGGCAGCAGTAACATTTCCGCTCGTAATTTTATTGATTGATTTTTATTATAAAAGGAAATTTGACATAAAATGTCTTCTTGAAAAAATTCCTTTTTTCATTGTATCCATCATTTTCGGGATCATTTCATTACCGGTTGGAGCTCGATCCCTGTAATGTACCGGTTTCTTTTTGCTTGCTATAGCTTTATAGCCTATATTTTTAAATTTTTATTTCCATTTCATCTTTCCGCATTTTATCCATATCCGGTAAAATTTCCGATAAAAGAAATGTTGCCCATACTATTTTATGCAGCCCCCTTTATTGCACTGGGACTGTTTTTCCTTGTATACAGATCATTAAAAATATCAAGAGTATATATTTTTGGTTTTCTTTTTTATTTTATTAATGTTGCATTGGTGTTGCAATTTATCTCGGTAGGCGCAGCATTAATGGCAGACAGGTATTCATACATTCCGTATATCGGGTTGGCTTTTATTGCAGGCATGGAACTCGACAGGTTTTATAAAAACAAAAAACCTTCATTAAAAATTTTGAAATTTATTGTTTCTATAATGCTAACCATTGTAGGAATTGTATTCTCAATATTAACTTTCCAACGAACAAAAATATGGAAAGACAACGGTGTTTTATGGACAGATGTGATCACCAAGTTTCCCGGAAAGGTTGATGTAGCTTATAAGAACAGGGGCAATTATTATGCACGTGAATTGAAACTTTATGATCAGGCATTGCTTGATTACAATTCTTTCATTGCAATAAATCCTAATGATGCCACTATTTATAGTAACAGGGGGAATCTATACGGGCTGATGAAAAAATACAATGAATCAATAGCCGATTATACAAGATCCATTTCTATCGATCCAAATTATATTGATTCTTACATCAACCGAAACATCACGTACATGAACATGGGGGAATACGATAAAGCTTTAAACGACATTAATAAAGCCATAAAAATTACCCCGAATAAACCCGAATATTATTCAAACAGGGGTTATTGCCTTGAAAACCTTGGCAGAAACGAAGAAGCCATAAAAGATTTTGATTTTGCAATTTCAAAAATCCCCGATGATCTTAATAATTATTTCAATCGCGGTGTTGTATATTTCAATTCAAAAAAATACAATGAGGCAATATCCGATTTCAGTAAAACGATCGAACTTAATCCAGGATACGCCGTTGCATATATTAACCGCTCGCAGTCATATAATTTTATCGGCAATTATAAAAGTGCGCTGGATGATGCATTGAAAGCACAATCGATGGGGCAAACCATAAATAAAGATTATATCAAGTTATTAAGTTCAAAAATAAAATAAAAATGGAAACTCAAGAAAGACTAGATTTAGTTGCTCCATGCGGCATTGATTGCGGCATCTGTGAATTATACACATGTAAAGACAATGCACAACTTTTTGACCAGCTTGTTGCAAAAGGGATTTCAAAAGATATAATACCTTGTAACGGCTGTAGACCGACCAATGGAAAATGCCCGCTTATATCAAAAACTTGCGATACGTACAATTGCATATCCGAGAAGAAATTAAACTTTTGTTATGAATGCGGCGAATTCCCTTGCAATACACTTCATCCTTCAGCAGATAGGGCAAGTACATTACCGCATAATATGAAAATGTATAATTTGTGTACCATTAAAAAAGACGGATTAGAAAAATTTGTTGAGAAATCTTCAGAAATAAAGAAACGTTATTATGCAGGAAAGATGGCTATTGGCAAAGGGCCACAGATTTAATTTCGCGGATATATAAAATGAATATTTTTTTTGCAGGCAACCTTTTTTTTAATCTCTTGTCTTCTTTAAACAAATTAATTCCCATAAATTGATAAAAATGAAAAAAAATTTCACGCTGATAATTATGCTGGCATTTAGCATTAGCAATATAACTTTTGCGCAAAATACTTTTTTTAAATCATACAGCCTTGCAACGCAATACGACGAGTTATTCAATGTTATGAAAACAAGCGATAATGGCTATGCCTGCGTAACTCAGAATGGTGGGATCATGAAACTAGATAGTAATTCACTATATCATTTTTACAAACAACTTTCTTTTGATTCGACTATGTATTTTTATAGAATAATTCAGACTACTGATAAAGGATATATAATTGAATCATCTTTTGATCCTTTTAATCAAAATGCTTTTGGAAGCGTTGTAAAATTTGACAAGGATGGTAATTATCTATGGACAAAAGTGTATTATCACCCCACACCATCGTCGAACAGTATTACTGATATTATTAGCTCAAGTAACAATGGTTTTTATTTAATTTCTAATGGATGTGCCGGGCATCTGATAATAATAAAATGCAATGCAACAGGAGATATTATATGGCAGAAAGCATCTGGTTGTAATATAGCAGCATTAAAGATAGCAAAATACGCTGATGATAAATTATTGATAGCAGGATTAGATCTTCAGAGTAACCATTTACCAATAGGTATATGTTTAGTTGATACTTCAGGAAACTTTTTATGGGCTAAGGAGTACGACAACAATCAAGTGAATTATACGGCTTATATAAATTTTGATATTGTTAATACACATGATTATGGATATTTGATAACGACAAATTTAAAAGAAGATACCATAACAATGAATTCAGGCAGGAAAAATGTCGTTATGCATATTGACTCATTAGGGAATGTATTATGGGCGAAAAAAATATATACAAACGACTCTGTATCTCCCTATGGAATGCAAAGTATTTTTGAAACAAATGATAAAGGATATTTTTATATAGGATCTGGGATGGAGGACACAACAACTTCGATCGCAAGGTTAGTTTGCACAAAGACTGATTCATTGAATAATATTGAGTGGTCAAGATATTTTAGCGACCTTTCTTTTTATAGCGGGTGCCCAAATGAAGGACTTGGTGCGTTTCAACAAAACAACAATTATTTTGTTTTTTGCAATAATATTGATGGATTTGCATTAGCGAAACTTGATCAAAACGGAAATGGCCTTTGTAGTTCCAGTGCATTACGATTATTAACAGAAAACACATCATATGATGAAAATGATATTCCAGTAAGCTTATATGATGTTGATTTTGTAAGTGAATCTCATAATTTAACTTTTAATGATGCTGAAACTACAACAAAACTTTATTGCTCTGGTGAAAATGCTGTAATTGAAAATGAAATAAATAATGGATTCAATTATTATCAGAACCCTACTACAGGCAAGTTAACAGTTGAAGCAGGAAATATGCAGCAAATAGAGATCATAGATATGCAGGGAAGGATAATGCAGATCATAAATGCTGCTGGCAAAAATTCAACATCAGTTGATATTTCTGAAACACCAAAAGGGATCTATTTTGTAAAAGTAATTACGAATAAAGGTGTAACTGTAGAGAAGGTAATACATGAATAAAATACATGAATCAATGCAGACTGTTACTTTATATTCTTAATATGAAAGGCAAGTAGCAAGCCACTTTTCAGCTTCTTCAACAAATATATTTTTTCTTTCAGAATAATCTATTACCTGGTCTTTATTTATTTTCCCAACAGTAAAATATTTTGAATTTGGATTTGCAAAATACCAGCCGCAAACAGAAGCAGCAGGATCCATCATGAATGTTTCAGTCAATGAAATTCCTGTATTTTCTTTTGCATTTAGAATTCTGAAAAGCTCAGCTTTTTCGGTGTGGTCAGGACAAGCAGGATATCCGGGAGCGGGACGTATTCCACGATATTTTCCTAAATGAATTTCATCCATCGCAATATCTTCGTCTTTATCATAAGCCCACAATTCTTTTCTCACTTTCAAATGAAGAACTTCTGCAAATGCCTCTGCAAGCCTGTCGGCAAGTATCTTCAGCATAAAGGCATTGTAATCATCGTTTGCATTTTTAAATTCCTTGATCTTATTTTCAATGCCAAGTCCTGCCGTTACTGCGAATCCACCAACGTAATCAGTAATGCCTGTATTTTTAGGAGCAACAAAATCCGACAAACAAAGATTGTCCTTTTCATCTTTCTCTTGCTGATTCCTAAGAAAGTGGAATGTTGTAAGAGTTTTATCTTTTTTTTCTGAAGAATAAATTTCAATATCATCACCAACAGAATTTGCAGGAAAGATACCAACAACGCCATTTGCCGTGAGCCATTTCTCTTTCGTAATAAGCTTCAGCATTTCCTGTGCATCATCAAAAAGTTTTGCTGCCTCCTCCCCTTTCATAGGATCATCAAGTATTGCAGGAAATTTCCCATTCAAGCGCCATTCATGGAAAAAGAAGGTCCAGTCGATATAATCAGCCAATTCTTCAAGTGAATAATTAGTATAAATTTTCACCCCGATATTTTCAGGCATTGCTATTTCTTCATTATTCCAGCCTATTTTTAAACCATTGTTACGAGCCTCTTTCAGCGAAATTAAATTTTGTTTTCCTTCTGATAAATGTTCGCGGCGAATGATCTCATACTCTTCATTCAAAAGTATAATGAAGCTTTTTGACAATTCATTAGACAAAAGATTTGAAAGCACATTCACGCTTTTTGAAGCATCCCGCACATGCACAACGGGCGCATTATATTTGGGTGCGATCTTCACTGCCGTGTGAATTGCCGAAGTTGTTGCTCCACCAATTATCAACGGAATATTCATTCCTGATTTTTCCATTTCTTCTGCAACATGCACCATCTCTTCGAGTGAAGGAGTGATGAGTCCGCTAAGTCCAAGCACATCGGCTTTTTCATCGCGCACAGCTTTAAGAATAGTTTCAGCATTTACCATCACACCAAGATCAATTACTTCGTAATTGTTACAAGCAAGAATTACTCCCACAATATTTTTCCCAATATCATGCACATCGCCTTTAACCGTTGCCAATATTATCTTTCCGGCAGATGACCTTTCTCCTTTTTCTTTTTCAGCTTCAATATATGGCAAAAGTTTTTCAACTGCTTTCTTCATCACGCGTGCACTCTTGACCACTTGCGGAAGAAACATTTTTCCAGCTCCAAATAATTCACCAACAGTGTTCATGCCATCCATCAAAGGACCTTCAATAATGTGAAAAGCTTTTTTATAAGATTGACGAGCTTCTTCAACATCAGCTTCAATAAATTCAGTGATGCCTTTTATAAGCGAATGTTTCAGTCGTTCCTGGATTGTTCCGCTTCGCCATTCATCAATTTTTACTTCTTTATTATCAATACTATTATTTTTTTCAGCATAAGCGATAAGTCTTTCAGTGGCGTCTTTCCTGCGATTCAGAACAACATCCTCGGTTAGTTTTAAAAGGTCTTTTGGTATCTCATCGTAAATATCAAGCTGCGCAGGATTTACGATTCCCATATCCATTCCTGCCTGAATAGCGTGATAGAGGAAAACTGAATGCATTGCTCTTCTCACACTTTCGTTACCACGAAATGAGAACGATAAATTGCTTACGCCACCGCTTATTTTAGCATGCGGTAAATTTTCTTTTATCCATTTAATGGTCTTGATATAATCAACTGCATAATTATTATGCTCTTCAATTCCTGTAGCAATGGCAAGGATATTCGGGTCGAAAATTATATTTCCCGGGTTTATTCCGAGTTCATTGACTAAAATATTATAAGCGCGTTCGCATATTTTAATTTTATTTTCAAATATAACAGCTTGTCCTTTTTCATCAAAAGCCATTACGATCATAGCTGCACCCATCTGCTGAATATGGCGTGCACGTTGTTTAAAAACTTCTTCGCCTTCTTTCAGACTGATTGAATTCACTATTGATTTGCCTTGCGTACATTTCAGAGCAGCTTCAATAACATTCCATTTTGAAGAATCTATCATCACCGGAACCTTTGCAATATCGGGTTCTGATGCAATAAGATTTAAAAATGTCACCATCGATCTTTCTGCATCTATCATTGCATCATCCATGCAAATATCAATTACCTGTGCTCCGCCATCTATCTGTTGACGGGCAACAGAGACAGCTTCTTCAAATTTTTCATTTTTAATAAGATTTGCAAATATTCGTGAACCCGCAACATTCGTGCGTTCCCCGATGTTCACAAAATTACATCCGTTAAAAAGTTCAAGTGGTTCTAATCCCGATAACCTTGTAACATTATCAGCTAACGAAACTTTATGAGGTTTGTAAATCTTAGCTTTTTCTGCAAGCAAAGCGATATGCTCAGGCGTTGTTCCGCAACATCCGCCAATAATATTTATCAAACCATCCTTTAAATATTTCTCAGTAATGGCAACCATTTCTTTTGCTGATTCATCGTAACCGCCCAACTGGTTTGGCAATCCCGCATTCGGATAAAGGCTGATAAAATAAGGAGCCCGGGCAGCAAGCATTTCAATGAATGGTTTCATTTGCGCTGCGCCCATCGCACAATTCAATCCAATTGAAAAAATAGGGAAATGAGAAACAGAAATTAAAAATGCTTCCAATGTTTGTCCTGAAAGTGTTCGTCCGCTGGCATCGGTGATTGTTACGGAAACCATGACAGGTACGCTCCTACCCTTTTTCTCAAACACTTTGCTTATGGCGTATAATGCAGCTTTCGCGTTCAACGTATCAAAAATTGTTTCAACAAGAAGCAGATCAACATTACCATCCATCAGTCCTTCTACCTGTTCAGTATAGGCATTTACAAAATCATCAAAAGTGGCAGCACGGAATGCAGGGTTATTCACATCGGGCGACATTGAAGCAGTTCTGTTGGTCGGTCCAATTGAGCCTGCAACAAACCGATACGTTCTTTCATCTCGTTTAAAATATTCATCGGCTGCAAGCCTTGCTATCTTTGCAGCTTCAAGATTTATCTGGTAAGCGTATTTCTCAAGTCCGTAATCCGACAGTGAAATTGTTTGGGCATTGAATGTATTTGTTTCAATGATATCAGCTCCTGCTGCAAGATATTCCTCGTGAATTTGCCTGATAATTGAAGGTTGCGTAAGACAAAGCAGATCATTACAACCTTTCAGATTACTTGAATGAGAAAAAAATTGTTGTCCGCGATAATCTTCTTCTTTTAATTTATATCGCTGTATCATGGTGCCCATGGCGCCATCAAGGACAAGTATCTTTTCTTTTATGATATTATTAATGTTCATTGTTTTTGCATATTTTTCTCTGTGTTCCTCATTTTAAATCTCTGTGGTCTCTGTGTTAAAATAATTCACGAAATTTTTAACACAGAGCGCACTGAGTGAACAAAGTTACACAGAGGCTTTTTAAATAACCTAACTATTTTGCAAATTTCGGAAATTATGTGATACAAGAAAAATTTAAGTTGAAGTCGGGCATATTAATGTTTACTTTATTTTTGCATTTTCATTTTATCTTTATTCCTCATGAAAGTAATTGAAGCTATAAATGACCACAAGTCTCCTTATGTCACATTTGAGATATTACCTCCGCTCAAAGGTAAAAGCATTGAATCCCTTTACGGTATCTTAGACCCGCTGATGGAATTCAAGCCGCCTTTTATCAATGTTACGTATCATAGCTCTGAATACACTTACAAAGAAAGACAAAACGGCTTTCTTGAAAAAGTAAGTATTCGTAAAAGACCGGGAACTGTAGGTATTTGCGCATCTATTATGTATCGTTATAAAGTTGATGCCGTTGCACATCTCATTTGCGGCGGTTTCACAAAGAATGAAACCGAAGATGCGTTGATAGACCTTCATTACCTTGGTGTGAAGAACATTCTTGTTTTACGTGGCGATCCGCCAAAGAACGAAAGAGATTTCAAACCTGAGAATAACGGGCATTCGCATTCAATCGGATTACTAAAGCAAATAGTGAACATCAATAAAGGCGTTTACACTGAGGACGATATCAAAGATGGCTTTAACACTGATTTTTGCATAGGTGTTGCAGGTTATCCCGAAAAACATTTTGAAGCCCCGAACATTTCGGCTGACATTAAATTTTTAAAAGACAAAGTTGATGCAGGTGCTGATTATATTGTAACGCAAATGTTCTTCGACAATAAAAAATATTTTGATTTTGTTGAATTATGCAGGAGCAAAGGAATTAATATTCCTATTATTCCCGGGATAAAGCCTATTACAACAAGGAAACAGGTATCACAGATACCAAGTACGTTTCATGTTGATATTCCCGAAGACCTTTATAATGCCATTGAAAAATGCAAAACCGATGAACAAGCTGCTAAAGTAGGCGTTGAATGGACAATAAACCAGGGAAAGGAATTACTGAAAGCCGGCGTACCCTGCCTGCACTTTTTTACAATGAGTAATCCAAAACCAATTGTTGAAATTGTAAGAACGCTGTTTTAATTGGAATTACTTTCTAACTTTTAACTTTAAGTACTCCAAACTTTAGGCAGCACTCCAAGTACTTCTCTTCTGCCATTGAAGCAGCACAAAGTTATGGGTAGTTATTGTTAATTTTCTTTTCCGCATCCTATTTTTTTAAAATAGTCATCGTATGAAATTCTCTTATAAGTCATAAAAGGATTACACATTAAATCGGTTAGTTCAGATGATTTATTAGACTTTTTTTCGTTCAGTCTAAGTACTAAGCAGGAATCACTTAATGATTCTATTTTAAAATAATTTTTTTCTTTCTGCCTCCAGAATATAATACCATTAGTATAGAAATACCTCCATAAGATCAATTGGGTTGAATCACTTTTTGCAAAAGCTACACGAGAGATAAAATACCCAACAGTGTCATTTTTTGAATAAAATTTGTTGGTTATGATGCATGAATCAACCCTAATATCAATAAAGCTATTACACTTCTCATTATACCAGATTCCATGAATGGATTGTCCACTCATATTGAATGAAATTAAAACTAATATTAGCAAAAGAAATTTCATTTTATAATTACCCATAACGTTTAATTAGAATACAGTGGCGGACTTGTCAGACGAAGTCGGACGTGTCCGCCCTGCTATTGTTATTAAACTACACTCTATTTTTCTCATTTCTCACTACTCCTAACTCAAACCGCCATTTAAGCAATGCAAGTTAGCAAGTGTTTTTATTTATTTAAATATTCCTTAATAAACTTAATAGAACCTTTCCTTGTCATCCGATAAGCAAAAAAAGGAACAGTCTGAAACAGAGCAATCATAATTATACTAAACATTAACATAGGAAAATCTATCTTAATTGAAGAACCTGTCGCAATAAAACTATTTGAAAGTGTCGCATAAGCAATCATTGCTATAATAATTCCGTTCAAAAGTTTTCCAATGAAATTAAGTCGTGATTTTAATAACAAAATTTCTTTATTGTCTTTGATTTCAAATGTCCCATAGATTACAGGATAAAATATGCCACCCCAAAAACGATTGTATTGCCATAAAACAAATGAATCAAAATTAGTCTGTCCGATTATATTCTCATTATTCCAATCAAAGAAATATTTACATGTATATCTAAAATGATTAGTTATTGTATTGTCAGCTTTAATAGTTATTAATCTGTCAATCTTTTTTAATATTTCTTCTTTGCTACTATCCATACTATGTAGTAATTTTAAAAATGCGTACTAACATTTAAGCATTGTTTGCGTCGATGGTAGCCATATTCATGGTTCAATATTTAATTACTTTTTCATTTACTTTCTAATTTTAACTTTAAGTACTCCCCGCCCGTTCGGTCAGGTGGGCAAACTTTAGGCACTCCAAGTACTTCTCTTCCGCCATTAAAGCAATATAAATTAGCGTTTCATGTATTAATAACTTATGTCAAAAATTATTCTGATATTATCTTTCACTTCCTCTGCCATTTCTTTAGGGAGATCACCAACTTTCCTTACAAGCCTCCTGTTGTCAATCGCTCTAATCTGGTCAATCATTATGTCGCAGTCTTCTTTAACCTTTGCTGTTCCCTTTTTTAGATGCACTCTTAATATTTCACTTTTCAATTGAACATTTGTGGTTATTGGACAAATTAAAGTTGATGGATGAATCTTGTTGAGCAAATCAGTCTGAACAATTAGAACTGGTCTGACTTTGCCTGTTTCAGTTCCATGTCTAGGGTCAAGGTTCGCAACCCAAATTTCAAATTGTTTAATTGTCATAATCATCCAGGTTTTCAAATTCGGCAAGTACTTTCAAGGATTCTGTACGAACCAATTTTGACTCAGCATCAAGTTTCTTTGCTAATATTTTTTTTCTCTGGAGTCTGTTATAATATAACAAAGCTTCGTTAATATAACGATTGCGTGGTTTGTGAAGTTTTGTTACTACTTGCTCTGTCTCTTGAAAAACAGTGTCGTCAAGTTTTAATGATAAGGTTTTCATGATAGTTAATTTAGTATATAACAAAAGTATATACTATTATGGAATTATCCAAATTATTTGTAAAATATTTTCTATTCTAATACATGAACGCTAACTTGTGCATTGCTTTAATAATGTACAGCAATCTAATTAATGCATGTTGCACCTGCCTGCCGGGAAGCAAGGTTGCTTCAACTTTTGTGCTTTTTATTTATTCCGTTCACAAACAATTAATCATTGAGTATTATCACTTCCAAATTAAAAAAAAAATTGATCACAGCAAAGCTACTTTGGTTTTACATTTCCCTGTATATTCAGCATGAGTATTGATCTTTCGGGGTCGTTCGAGATAACCGTTATTGACTTATGCTGCTCGCCTTTTTTTCCGCTTGTATTAAATTGCACATTGATCTTGCTGCTTTCATCTTTTTTTAATGTCGATTTTTCGGACGACGAAGCTGTACAACCACAACTGGCTTTTGTTTTATAAATTAAAAGGTCATCAGTTCCTGCATTTTTAAAATCAAAACTGAACCTAACAGTGTCGCCTTCTGTAATAGTTCCAAAATCATAGGTTTCTTTTTCAAACACAATTTTAGGCGCTCTCTTCTTTTGCCTATCTGTAAGCTTTGAAAAATCCTGTATGATATTCGCACTAACGGTAAGCGATTTCACTGTTTCCGTTGTATCATTCGTTGCAATATCAATATTATCGTAAACCAGCCCGAGATCATTCTTCTTGGCAGCATTGAATATTACAATGATCATCGCCTTTTTCAATGGTTGAAGAGTTTGAGGTTCTGCTTTACATGTAATATAATCGGGAACATTTTTAAATATCAATGACATCGGCTTACTCCAGTTGTTATATATTTCAAGCGTATCTGTTTTCACCTCGTTATTTTTGGTGTCAAGAAAAGCAAGATGATTTGTTTTTAATAGCAAATTGCCCGATCTCACAGGGAAAGTGTCAAGTATCGTTTTTTTGCGCGGTATCACATTTCCTTTGATCACCAAAGTAATTGATGGGTTTGTGGCATTCGATGTTACCACAATTGCTTTACCGAACACGCCGGGTCTGTACATAGGGTCATATTCTGTTTTTACGAAACCTCTTTGTCCGGGCAATACAGGCGTCTTTGTCCATTCAGCAGTAGTGCAGCCGCAACCGGGTTTTACAAAAATGATCTTTAATGTATCTGTTCCTTTGTTTGTAAAATAAAAGGTTGTAGCAGCTTTACCTCCATCTTCTCTGATCTGTCCGAATTCATGAACAGTTGTATCAAATTTAATGATCGCATTTTTCTGGGCCGTTACTGCATTAACCGTAAACAGGACAATAAGAAAAAGAGTATACTTCGTTTTCATTATAAAAAAATTAAAGAAGAACAAAGATAATTCTTATTTGCTAATTATTTTGTGCGTCAATTCTGCAAGGTCAATACCGTCGAAATTACCGGAACTCATCATCAGCAGGTTTTTATTTTCCCACTTCATTTTTAGCAGGTCTTCCAGTAATTTCCTGCTGTCATTGTAAACCATTATATCCTGCCTGTTGAATGACCGCTGAATTTGTTCAACAGTGATTGGCGGTATTTTTTTAAGAGCGATCGTATGAGGGTTGAAATACACAATAGCAATATCGGTATTGTTCATTGCTCCATTATATTCTTTTAAAAAATCGGACGACAGGCTGCTGAATGTATGTAGTTCAAGGCATGACACGAGTTTTCTTTCGGGAAATTGTTCTTTCACTGCCGTTGTTGTCGCTTTTAATTTTGAAGGAGAATGAGCGAAATCCTTATAAACATTGACTGTTTCATTATGATCAACAAGTTCAAGGCGTTTTGATGCACCGGTGAAAAGAGAGATCGCTTCATAAAAACCTTCATCCGTCACGCCTAATTGATTACATACAAGCCTTGCCCCGTTCAGGTTTAATAAATTATGTTTGCCAAAAATTTTAAGCTGGTAAATATTGTCACCTGCATACACATACGTTTTTCCATCAGCAATTTTATATTCGGGAATAGAATACGGAAATTTTTTAACTGATGGTTTTGCCGATTCACAAACTTGTTTTACAACCGGATCATCTTCGCAATATACCAGCGAACCATCATCACTTATCAGGTCGGCAAATATTTTAAATTGCTCAACATAATTTTCAAATGTCGGGAAAACATTAATATGATCCCAGGCAATGCCGCTGATCAAGGCAATGTTGGGCTGGTACACATGAAATTTCGGACGCCTGTCAATTGGTGAGGTCAGATATTCATCTCCTTCAAGAATAATAAATGGAGCCTCTTCTGATAATTTAACCATCACATCAAAACCTTCAAGCTGTGCGCCAACCATAAAATCACAATCTATTTTATGAAAATTAAGAACATGAAGTATCATAGCCGTGATCGTAGTTTTGCCATGACTGCCGCCAATTACAACACGTATTTTATTTTTTGAATGTTCGTAAAGATATTCAGGATAGGAGAAAATTTTTATTCCCAATTGCTGAGCCCTTAAAAGTTCAGGATTATCAGCCCTTGCATGCATGCCAAGAATGACGGCATCAAGTCCTTCATATATCTTCGATTCATCCCATCCATTATTTTCGGGAAGTAAACCATAGGAAGCCAACTTACTTTTCGATGGTTCAAATATTTCATCATCCGAACCGGTAATATCGTAACCTGCTTTATGAAGGGCGATCGCAAGATTATGCATAGCACTTCCGCCAATAGCTATAAAATGTATTTTCATAATTTCCGGACTAATGATTACAAATTTAGATGAAATCCATTTCCATAACTTACTACTCAAATCAGATATTATTAACAATGGATTGTGAATCAAATAAAAAAACAGCGATCATTTTCTGACCGCTGTTTTATTAACATGAACAAAGAAAACTTATTTGACAAATCTGCCTGTTACGATTTGCCCTTCACAATTCAACTGAACAAAGTACAATCCTTTTGGTAAAGAAGCCGTATTGACCGTGATCACTTTCTGGCTTGATACATTTACGATCTCGTTTGTTTGAATTACTTGTCCCACCAGGTTTAGCACACTCACTTTTACCTGTCCCGATAAAGATGAATTCAAGCCGATATTTAATTGATCAGTAACGGGATTTGGATACAGTGTTAAATTCACTGAAGAAGAATTATAATCTATGATACCTGAAGGTTGCATAATATGGATTGGGCCATAAAAATTATAAGTAGTTCTGACGGAATCGCATGTAATTACTAATGGAACCTGGTAATTGCCATTGGAACCAAAAGTATATTCTACTGAAATAAAGCTATGGCTTGCCCCCTGTGCACTATAAACGATCCAGGTAATTGCAATCGTGTTGCTATTAATAATTGAATAACTATAAATCGATGCATTGCCTATTGGGAAATTCAAACAAGTATCAATTGGGTTTGTATTCAATGTATCATAATTATTCCAGTTGGTAGAATCAGACTGGGTAAGTATTTCAACAGATGTCCATGTCTGGCAACCTTTACTGTCGGTTACATTCACATTATAATACCCTTGTGTTAAACCTGAAATGGTTTGAGTTGTTGCGCCATTGCTCCATCCATAAAGATATGGAGATGTTCCGCCAATAGGAGTTACTGTAGCTGTGCCGTTAGCAGCGCCTGTTGAGGTTTCATTCGTAACAGAACTTGTACAATACAAATTGCAATATGTAGAATCATTATTGTAAACATATACATAATCGCAGTATGAAGAAGCACAACCTGAAGCCGTAGTTATTGCAAGGCATACATAATATTGACCGGGGTTAAAGGTATGCGTTGGATACTGAACAGTTGAAGAAGTACCATCACCGAAACTCCAGTTCCAGCTTATAGGACTTCCAGAAGAAGCATCAGCAAAATCTATAGTGGAATAATTAGAACCATTCAAAGAATCAGAATACGTGTAAAAATAAGCCTGACAACCATAGTACGTTGTGTCACCACCAACAGTGATGTATGAACAATATGAGCTCTGGCATGAATCTCCGGATATTGTTAAGCAAACATCATAAGAACCCTTTGAAGAATAAGTATGCATGGGATATTGTCCGGTTCCTGTTGTGCCATCGCCAAAACTCCAATACCAGTTTGCTGGGTTTCCTGTAGAGTAATCATCAAAATAATAGGTAAGTTGATTTGCTGATGAATCGGGAAATGCATAAAAATAAGCCTGGCAACCTGTAACGGTTGTGTCCTGTCCAATGGCAACCACAGTACAAAACGAATTTTGACAGGAATTACCTGATATTGTCAAACAAACATCATAAGTACCACTTGATGGAAAAGTATGTTCAGGGTTCCTAATGTATGAAGAAGTACCATCACCAAAGCTCCAAAAATATGACATTCCGATAGTATCTGATGTGTTAACAAAATAATATGTACGTTGATTTATAGATGAATCAGAATAAGCATAGAAAGAAGCATGACAACCGGTATTAGTTGTATCATTTCCAACAGTAACATCTGAGCAATATGTGCTCTGGCATGAATCTCCGGAAATAGTTAAACAAACATTATAAAAACCATTTGCCAAGTATGTATGAGTTGGATATTGACCTGTTCCTGTTGTACTGTCACCGAAGTTCCAATACCAGTTCGTTGGATTTCCTGAAGAGTAATCTTCAAAATAAAACATATGATTGTTCGAACTGTCTCTATATGCATAGAAAGAAGCCTGACAAGCTTGAACAGGTATTGAATCGCAAACGACAAAATTTGCCTGCAAAAAATATGAATTCGGATTGAAACTTACAGATGAACTTAAATATGTGTTATTACAATTATTATAAGTGCTCACAACAAATCCTCCTTGCGTGTATACGGTTCCCTGGTTTGTAACAGGAATTGTATCTATATAAAAACCGTTTGCATTTGTATAAACCTGGCCGTAATAATTAAATAATGGATGGAATTGCGCACTGTCAGCATATATATATACTGCCTGATTTTGTATAGGTGAGCCATTAGAGGCTTTTGTAACATATCCTGATATTGTTACAAAATTCGTTTGCGAATAAGCAAAAACAACTGCGATCGCAAAGATCAGTGTTAGAATTTTTCGTTTCATAATATTTGGTTTTTAATGTTTGACATTTTGTTTTCTAATAATAAGACCTGATAATTGGTCATAAGGTTGCATTGAATGAAAAATATTTTAATACTATTTAAAAATACCGGACTGCACGAACATTAAAAGCATTAGTTTTGCTGTCAGCACCGCTGCTTGCGCTACTATCAGCAAAGTTGAAATAGTATGCGTTTAATACACAGAATTCGCATGAACTCCAATATTTATTACTCGAGAAACCACCAATTGCAGCTTTATTTTCGAACATCATCATCAACTCATATATACTCGGTAAGCACCAGTCGCTATAACCACCCAATACTAAATCCGAACACAGCTTAGCTGCATAGTTTCCGGCTCCCTGAGTGCTAACAATGGTGTTTGTATTCGTTTGTCCTGCGCCTAATGACTGTGGTGTTGTGCCTACAGCAGCAGAACTTCCATCGCTCCATTTGATGCCACTACTCTGATCGCTTGGCGCTGCAATTAAGCCGTGTGTTTCTCCTGCAATGTAGCCGGGGTCACCTGATTGCAATATATATGCGATGATACCACCTTGATAGTTTTGTCCTATTGCCAGTACCTGGGTCGAAGCGGTTGGAGTGGGATCAGGTTTATTGTTATTGGCATCATCTTTTTTACAACCGTTTGAAAATATTAATACAGATCCTATTAATATTGATGAATAAAGCCAACTTTTAATTTTTCGTTTCATAACATTTATTTTTAAGGTTTAACTTTTTGTTTTCTTTTAATAAGACAAAATAAATTTGCATGAGGTTGCACCGGATGAAAAATAAAAATGCCGCAACTTCTGCGGCACCTGATTTATCAATATTTGTAGGAGGATATATTTATTTAATAAACTTTCTTACATCGCTAAATTTATAATCAGCAGAAGAAATATGCAGGAAATAAATACCTTTTGGGAAACCATCAACAGGAATGACAATAGTATGCTTACCATCAGTTAAAGAATATGATTTTTCATTTATCTTTTGCCCTAAAAGAGTATATATTTCAATGACCAGATCTGAAGAATAAGCAAGTTCAATTTCCAGGTTAATATTTTGCTGAACAGGATTCGGAAAAATGTTACCAACTATTATTGCAGACTTAATATCATCATAATTGACAATAATCGCTGGTTGGTTATTCATTGTTAAATGAGCTGTGGCTGTCGGGTTGTTTGCACTTATCGTTATTGTATCAGGAGTTGTGATCATTCCGGCTTCATCAGCATGCAATATATATGTGCCATAAGCAATATTATTAAAATCAAAATTTCCTCCGGCATCAGTAAACATGTAGGATTTCACATTTCCACTAAGATCAAGCAGCAATATTTCAAAGTTTGGTTTTAAAGTTCCATTAAATTTCAAATCACCATTTATAGAGCCGGGTCCGCTGGATGATGTTGCAGAGATCAGATAAACATCTTTATCAAAGACCGAAGAATCTTTAATATCAAAAGTACCGGCTTCACTCCAAAACAATTTATTGCCGTAATATGTAGGCGCATATTGATCCGATGTGGAAACAATCTTAACGATATATGTTCCTGCAATGATCTGTGGAAAATAATAATAGCCTAACGTATCAAAATACATGGAATCAGCGAATGTGATCTGGCTGTTATTTAAAGAATACAAATAAGCATACCCATTTTTTATTGGAAGATTACCGGCAAATACTTGTCCTCCCAAATTATATTTATTCACATAAGCGACAGTTACCGCTTTACAGATAGTGTCTGAACATAAAGTAGTGCCAAGGGTATCATGACTGGCGTATAAACAAACCGTGTAAGTCCCGTTTTGAGAATATACGTGATTCGGATTTTGAATAGAGCTACTCGCACCATCTCCGAAAGTCCAATTCCATGAATTAATACCACCTGAAGAGATATCGGAAAATTGGACAGCATAATTATTAACCGAATATGTATAGTTAGCTTTGCAAGAAGTTGATGTACTGTCACAGATATAAAAATCGATATTTAAAGTTAAACCTTGTGAAAAACTTTTCACAGAATCATGAGCGTTTCCATTACAATCATAAGTCTCCACAGACAACACACCTTGAAATATAGAATCTAATTTAATAGTATCAGCATAAAGGCCATTAATATCAGTATATAATATTTGATTATAACTAATAGTATCAATTTTTATAGTTACAGGATGGTGTGGAATTACAGAATTATTTACTAAATTATAAACATGCCCATTAACATATATATAGCCTTGAGAAAAACCGCCAAAGCATATTATAATCAAGCTGAATAATATTATCAATTTCTTTTTCATAAATAAAGCATTTTAAAAATGAAAATATAAACCTGTTTTGATGCCAATAGAATACGGATGTTTTGTAGCATTTGTATTTTCATAAAACGAATTCAAATAATATTTAAATGTTGGTTCTACGGCTATGCTTATATTAGCAGATAGCTGGTAACCCAATCCAACATTGAATAAGAACTGCCAGTATGTTTTAGTTAAAGTTGGTGTATTATTTTCTATGCTTATCAATGAAGCGTTTGACACATTAAATGAGGTTACCGGTTCATTCTTATAGCTTAATATTCCAACCCCAACACCACTTCTAACAGTAAAAGAAAACTTTTTCAGATAGCCTTTGTATCCTATCAATAAAGGGATTTGGAAATACCTGTAACTATTCTTCGAGGTAGTATAAATTGTGTGCTTTACCGAATCATATATATTTTTTGGTGTTGTGTTGTAAATGATATGCTGAGCCGTGTCAATCGTATACGAAATAACATCTTCATAATATCCTACAGAATCGCGGGAAATATATTTTATGTTATTTGTTGTTTCATTATTGTAGAATGAATATCCTATTCCTGTCTGAAAAATTAAATGCCTGAAATCATAATTAATACTAAGCTGTCCGCTTTGAGTAAAATTGTTTCTCTTTACATTAACCAGAGAATTAAATTCCGGCAAGTTGTATATCCATTCAGCTGTGTAATGAACACCAAAATATATCCTTGGTCTGAAATGATTATTCTGACCTGATGATTGACCAGCGCTTGCATTCAGCAGGTCACTATTAATTGTCATTGCTTCGCCTGAGCTTAAACACTTTGTTCTTGACACATCAATCTTTGAATATTTATCAAATGATTTAATATTTTGAACTGTATTTGAATATTCATCATTCTTCTCGTTCTTTAGTTCATTATTGGCTGTAACATTATTTTTATTATCCGTTAAAAAAGCATTCTGTGCTTCATTTGCAGCTTGTGTTTTATTTATATTTTGTGTCTCATTTATCGTTTTTAATTCATTATCATCTTTTGGTTTATCAACAACATTCAACTTCGCAAGAGCAGCATCCTGTGCTGTATTCGGCTTTTTAATATTTTCAGAAACAAAATTTTTATTTTTTTCATTTACTGATTTTCTTTCCGGAAGAATATTCGTTTGAATAAATTCTTTTGAATTATTTGTCGTTTGTTTCAAATGATCATCTACAACGGATGAATTTTGTTTTGCATCATTTTCTTTTTGTGAAGAGGACTGATCATTATTTGCAATTACTGAGTTATCATGAATACCGTTATTGCCAGAATTATTTGTATTTACATTATTGTTATCTGTTATTTTAATATCGCCGGTTTTACTTTGAGCCGGTTTAGTTATTGTTCCTGAATTATTATTTCTAAAATACAAAAGCGTTGCAGTTACAACCACCACAATTGCTGCGGAGAAAAACAAATAAAAATATTTTCCGGAAAAAAAACTTTTTTTAGAAGTTGTAACATTCGTTACCAAAGGAATTTGCTTCCTTACATTTTCCCATATTTGTTCGGAAGGCTCTTCTTTGAAATCGCTGAAGGCTTTATCGAACAGGTCGTCTATATTATGTTCATGCTGTTTCTTCATAAATGACAGAATTTAGCATTTTTAATTTATTTTGAAGAGCAACTCTTGCTCTTGACAATTGCGATTTTGATGTACTCTCTGAAACTTCAAGTATTTCAGCAATTTCTTTATGTGAATACCCTTCTATTGCGTATAGGTTAAATACCACTCTATAACCTTCGGGCAATTCCTGTATGACCTTAAGCAGTTCCTTGGTCGAAAGCTGATCGTTCATCACTGCACTTGGTATATCCTTCGCATTTAATTCATCATCATCCAGCGACTGCACATACTTTATACTTGCCCTGTAATAATTAATTGCAGTATTTACCATTATCCTTCTCACCCATCCTTCAAAAGAACCTTCAAACTTATAACTTGTTAAATTTTTAAAAACTTTTATATATCCTTCCTGTAAAATATCTTCAGCTTCCATTTTGTTTTTAGCATATCTTAAGCATACTCCAAGCATCTTCGAAGCGTAGCGGCGATATAACAGCTCCTGCGCACCGGAATCATTCGTCAAGCACTTTATAACAAGTTCCTTTTCGTTGATCATTTTACTCTTTGTTAACTATAAGACAGGGATTGTATCAAAAAGGTTGCAAACAAAATAAAAAAAATATATTCAGAATCTATTTTCAATAAAACTACACACCAAATTACAATAATCATAAATAAAAATCAAAGATAAGGAAAGTCCACTTATTTCGTTATGATAAAATTATTTTGACAAAAATTCTTTCAATAATAGTAACTTTGTAAAAACATATTCAACGCTATTAAAGTAACCATGAAACTTCATGTTATAAATGCAGAAAATTTCAAGCTCGATGGCGGTGCAAGCTTTGGTGTTGTTCCAAAAACCATCTGGGTTAAAAATGTGATCATTGATGAGAATAACCTGGTTAGCGTTTGCAACAGGTTGCTGCTCATTGAAACCGATGGGCATAAGATACTTATTGATTCAGGTATTGGTGACAAGCAGGATGTGAAATATCTTTCTTATTTTCAGATTAGCGGAAATACGCTTGAACAAGGATTAAAAGAAAAAGGTTTTACGCCCGATGATATTACCGATGTTATCCTTACACATTTGCATTTCGATCATGTCGGCGGTTGTGTGAAGTTCAATAACGACAGGACAAAACTGCTTCCTGTTTTCCCGAATGCAACTTATTATTGTTCGAAGGACCAGTGGGACTGGGCGATCGATCCTAATCCAAGAGAAAAAGCTTCATATCATAAAGAAAACTACATGCCACTTTTTGAAAGCGGGTACCTTGAATTCATTCATGAAGAACAGGAATTATTTAAAGGTGTTTTTCTTAAACTATACAACGGGCACACGCAGGGGCAGATCATTCCCGAAATAAATTTCAATGGCAGGACTGTTGTTTTCATGGCCGATCTCATTGCTTCGGTTAATCATATCCCCGTTCCTTACATTCCAAGTTTTGATGTACAACCATTATTGTCATTAAAAGAAAAAACCGAATTTTATAAAAGAGCTGTAGCTGAAAATTTTGCTTTGTTCTTTGAGCACGATTATTCAAATGAATGTTGCTCTGTTCAAATGACCGAGAAGGGTGTTAAAACAAAAGAAATTTTTAAATTGAGTGATCTAAAATAATTAATGAATGGATATTGCCGAATTAAATAAAAGACTTGAAAAAGCCACTGCTGAAAAAGTTTTGACATTTTTTTTAAAAGAATATAAAAACAAGATTGCTCTTTCATCCAGTCTTGGTGCAGAAGATCAGGTTCTAACTGATATGATTTCCAAAATTGATAAAGGCACAAAAATATTTACACTCGACACGGGACGGCTGTTTCAGGAAACTTATGACCTATTAGAAAAGACAAATAAACAATACAAAATTAATATTGAGATCTTTTTCCCTGACACATCTCGTGTCGAAAAAATGGTAAAAGAAAAGGGAATAAATCTATTTTATGAAAGCCTTGAAAACAGGAAAATGTGCTGTCATATACGAAAACAGGAACCGCTGAAACGTGCATTCAAAGGGCTTGATGTATGGATATGCGGATTGCGGTGCGAACAGTCGCTTACACGTTACAGCACGCCTCTTGTTGAATGGGATGCTGAAAACAACATGATAAAATTGAATCCTTTATTCAACTGGACAGAAAAACAAGTTTGGGATTACATCAAAAAAAATAATGTTCCATATAATGTTTTACATGATAATAATTTTCCAAGCATTGGCTGTCAGCCATGCACACGTGCTGTAAAACAAGGCGATGATGTCCGTTCAGGACGCTGGTGGTGGGAAGAACCCGAAAACAAAGAATGTGGTATACATAATAAAAATGTAAAAAAATAAATTCAAAGCCCAAAGATCCAAATTCAAAGAAAACCATATGAAAAAAACTTCTTCTGTTAAAGATCTGCAACTGATCTCAAAAGAGATAAGGATAAGCATTGTGAAAATGCTCGCCGAAGCAGGTTCTGGGCATACCGGCGGATCGCTCGGATTGGCTGATATTTTTACAAGTTTATATTTTAACATTCTTAATCACGAACCGAAAAATCCAGGATGGGCTGAGCGCGACAGGGTGATACTTTCAATAGGTCATGTTGCACCCGTGCTATATGCCACACTTGCCGAAGCAGGATATTTTCCAAAAGAAGAATTAATGACCCTTCGTAAGTTAAACTCAAGGTTACAGGGACATCCGGGAAGAGATCATGGATTACCGGGAATTGAAGTTTCAGCAGGTTCGCTTGGACAAGGACTTTCAGTCGCTGTAGGGATTGCACTTGCAGGGAAAGCGGATAAAAAAAACTGGCATGTTTTCAGCATTCACGGCGACGGTGAAATGCAGGAAGGCAGCATTTGGGAAGCAGCCATGAGCGCTGCACATTATAAATTAAATAATCTCACAGCCATCATCGACCGCAACAATTGCCAGATCGACGGCAAGACCTCAAAAGTAATGGAGATAGAGCCGCTTCACGAAAAATGGAAAGCTTTCGGATGGGAAGTTTTTGAATGCGATGGACACAGCTATACTG
>Ga0224523_1000421_pt1 | contig 23000 bp, 16 predicted proteins | sample CFST50metaG_FD_182732 | JGI IMG/M metagenome (GOLD analysis project Ga0224523, IMG submission 182732) | Peat soil microbial communities from Stordalen Mire, Sweden - C.F.S.T50 | ecosystem: Environmental > Terrestrial > Soil > Wetlands > Peat | place: Sweden: Norrbotten County, Stordalen Mire...
GCACATGGCTGCCGTCGGCAGCCAGCTTGACTGACACGGTTCCGAAGCGCGTCTTCACATTGGCCAGCGAGCGCGACAGCACGGCCCGTTCCATGCGAGCCCGCCTCACGCCCAACGTCGTCGAATTGCCAAAAAAAGCCTGCTCGACCGGTCCCACACCCTCCGCTGGCGCCAGGGCCGACACTTGCCACGCCGGCCGCCCCTTCTTCATCAGAATCGAGGTGGTCCACACATCGACCGCCCCTGCCGCGAAGAGAGCCGACATCAGCGGCTCGATCAACTGGGGACTCATGTCGTCCAGGTTGGCCTCCAGCAAGACCACCTCGGGCGCGGAGGCGGGCAGGGCTCGACCCAGCGCCTCACCCAGCAAGACGCGCAAGACATTGGCACGGTCAGAGACCTCACGCGTGCCCGCGCCAAAACCTTGAGCCTGGATGCGCATGGGAGGCGGCGGACCGAAATTGGTCACCAGAGCGGCCAGAATGGCGGCACCCGTGGGTGTGGTCAGCTCGCCCTCGCCTTCAAGCAAGGCCGGAATTCCGCGCAGGATCGCAGCCGTGGCCGGCGCCGGAACCGGCATCAATCCATGCGCGGTGTGCACCTGACCCGAGCCCAGCACGGGAGGCGTCGACGACACCGATGAAGGTTGCAGCCACGCGAGGGCAGCGGCCGCGCCTACGACGTCGGCAATGGAATCCCACGCCCCCACCTCATGGAAGGCCACACGATCGAGCGCAACCCCGTGCAGCGCCGCCTCGGCCTGAGCGATGCGCTCGAAGATGGCTCCAGCCAAACGCTTGGTCTCGGCGTCGAGGCGCGCCCGTTGCAGCAAGCGGCGAATCTCCGCGTAGTCGCGGTGCTCGTGGTGATGCCCGTGATGGTGGCCGTGATGCGAACCGGGCGCGTGCACCACGAATCCCTTGCCAGCAAAGGCCCCGCGCCGCCGCTTCTCGAAGCCCACCTTCAACCCGGTCACGCCCATTTCCGCGATGGCGTCGGCCACGACCCGGGCAGGGACGCCGGCATCCACCAGCGCCGCCACCGCCATGTCGCCAGCGATCCCGGACGACGGGTCGAAATGCACATGCAATCCGCGCAGATTCATGGCTGGCGAACCCGATTGAGCATGGAAGCGAGCCGCCCTCCCCCAAAGCCGTTGTCGATATTGACTACGGCCACGCCCGTGGCGCAGGAGTTGAGCATGGTCAGCAGCGCGGCCACGCCCCCGAAGGACGCCCCATAGCCAACGCTGGTGGGCACCGCAATCACAGGCCGCGAAAACAGACCGCCCACCACTGTGGGCAGCACCCCATCCATACCCGCCACCACCACCAGCACCTCGGCCTCCTCAATGCGCTCGCGATGGGCGAGCAGCCGGTGCAGACCGGCCACGCCCACATCGAAGATGCGCACCACCCGGTTGCCGTCCATTTCCGCGGTGAACGCAGCTTCCTCGGCTACGGGAATGTCGGAGGTTCCCGCCGACAACACCCCCACCACGCCGCGGCCGCGATCCGGGGTCGGCTGCGGCCCGAACACCAGCATGCGCGGCACTTCCAGATAGCGCACAGCCGGCAGCAAGGCTGCCACCTGGGCTGCCAGGTCGGGCGTCACCCGGGTGGCCATCACCGGGACGCCATCGCGGCCCAGCTCGCCCAGCAGGGTGGCGATCTGCGCGGCCGACTTGCCCGAGCCGAATACCACCTCGGGAAACCCGGTCCGCATGTGACGGTGGGTGTCGGCGTGGGCAAAGCCCAAAGAACGGAAAGGCAGGTCGCGTAGCTCGCGTAGGCCATCGTCGGGCGACATCTTGCCGTCCCGAATCTCTTCCAAGAGCGCGCGCAGGCGTGAAGGGTCCACAATGGGAGACTATCATCAGATGCGCGGAAGTCACCACTGCGTCTTGATGAGGGCGGTGACAGGGACATAGGTGCCAGCCACAGTTTCCCGCAGGTTTGCCCCGGATTTCACCACAGAGAGCACAGAGGTCACAGAGACGGATGGGAAGGAAGGAAGGGTTCGGATTCGGATCCGAAACCCTTTCCTTCAGGCCTCTGTGGCCTCTGTGCTCTCTGTGGTGAGACTCCGGATCGCGCCGGCGGCCGTCAAGTCCCGAGAGAATCGTGGTTAGTACCTATGGGTGGCAGGGAGCGTGGCGGTTGCCGGAGCGGTGGGCCCACTGCCACCCGTCACGTGTGGTCCGCAGCTGGCTCGCGTTCGTGGATCTCGTAGATCACGCGGGTGTGGGCCACCCGGTCATGGAGCGCCTGGCGATCGTGATCGAAAAGCGCGAACAGGAATCCGGCCAGCCACGGGATGGCCACGACCAGGTTGGGCACCAACAACATGCGTAGCAGAGCCCCGGTGCTGCGATCCCACAGGGAAACATTGGCGCCGGCCACGGCTGCCCCCCACTGCAGACTGATGATGGCCAGCGCTACCAGAGGACCCCAGAACTCGACCGCGAAGCGCAAGAGCAGGTTGGACACGCGCACCGGGCGTGTGGTGCCCACGATGCGCAGTCCCAGCAGGCGTTTGCCGATGGTCTTGCCCCACAGGCGATGAGAGAGGACATAGTACGCGGCGAAAAGCAGCAATCCGATCTGCGCGGCCGCATGCTGCGACAGTCCCAGCGTTGCGGCCGCTATCTGTCCCAAGGGTGCGATCAACATCGCATCCACGGCCAGGGCAGCCGCACGCGGCACCAGTCCGCCAGCCACGCGCGGCTTGGGCCGCAGCGACTCCAGGCGATCGAGCAGGTCCTCGTAGCCCCCGGGCCGCTTCAGCGGATCGGGGTCCATCATCTCGCGGATGAGATGGCGCAGCCGCCACGGTGCAGCCTCGGCCGGAATCTCGGGGCGCGGGGCCTCGCGATGGAGTTGCAGCATGGCGCCCAGGTTGTCAGCCTGAAACGGCACGCGCCCCGTGAGCAGCTCGTGGAAGGTTATGGCCAGCGCGTACACGTCGCCGCGCATGCTGGGGCCTTCGCCGGCAATCTGTTCGGGCGCCGCATAGTAGGGCGTGCCCACGAAAGCGCCGGCACCGGCATCTGTGGGCGCGGCCACGCCAAAATCCGCGACCTTGATGGCGTGCGACTGCTCGCCGGCCGGAATCGCGACCAACAACAAGTTCGACGGCTTGATGTCCCGGTGGACCATGCCGCGCCCGTGGGCGGCGGCCAGAGCCCGCGTGGCCTGGATGATGTATTCGAGCGCCTCGCCCCAGGGCAGCGGGCCTTCCCGCTGGATGTACTCGGCCAGCGTGCCGCCTGGAACGTGCTCCATCGCGAAGTAGGGCGCGCCTTGGAAATTGCCGATGTAGTAGATGGTCACGACGCTGGGGTGCTGCAGGCAGGCCTGGGCCTGCGCTTCCATCACCAGCCGGCCGACCAGTCTCTCGTCGCTGGCCAGCTCCCGGCGCAACACCTTGATGGCCACCGTGCGCTCCAGTGACATGTCGTGTGCCAGGTACACCGCGCCCATCCCGCCCTCGCCCAGCAACTCGTGGATTTGGAAGTGATCGATGCGCTGGCCGACCAGAGAGTCAGCCACGGCAACCGGATGCTCGATCGCTGGACCTTCTGCGTCCAGTGCCGTGGCCGCAAAGGCGCCTCCCGCACTGGGCGGCTCGTGAAGCGGGATAGTCTGCTGCCTGGCCATGGGCCAAGCCCGATCCTAGTCCCGACTTCCCGATTGCGGAACTTTTTGAATTTCCTCAGCGGCATCTCGCAGCGGCAAGAACGTCGAACCCATGCTGCGCGCTTGCTCCAAGGTGGCGTCAAGCGCAGCTAGCTTGCGCGCCAGCGGGACGCGCAGGTCGGGTTGCTTGGCAACTAGCGCCGCAGGAAACCCATCAGCCTCGGCGTCGGCCAGGTCGATGCCGTGCAGTTCCAGATTGAAGAACGGGCTGCCCAGCGCCGCGGCCGCGAGTCGCCGCCGCAGCCACTCGGGAGCAATGACCAAGGTGGTGCCAATGACGTGCAACCGGAGCCACGGGGTCACGGTGATGGGCAGCTCCAGGATGGGCTGGTCGCCGCGGCGATAGGGCGAGCCCTTCGCGGGCCGGTAGGGCGCGCGCGGCGCCCGCAACACCGCCGGGCTGCCCAGGATGCTGCCCGAGCGCCGACCGGTCAGGCGAATCAGCCCCATCACGGCGGCCTTGGCCAGGTAGTACGGGATAGCTGGAAAAGTCGACGAATCGTAGCGATAGCCGCGCTGGCAGAGCAGATCGATCAGCTCAGCCGAGATCTCGTAGCCGGGCGCACGGAAGCCGACCGGCGGTCGCCCACAAACCGCGGCGATGGCAGCATGGGTCCGATCGATCTCGTCGGCGATGCGCGGGCTTGCCAGCCGGACCAGGTCGTAGGGATGGGTGTACGTGTGGCTGGCCAACTCATGACCAGCGTTGGCCAGGTCAGCCAGGATGCGGCGGCCTTCGTCGTCTTCTTCGAGGTCCCGCCCGACCACGAACAAGGTCGCGCGGATGCCGTGTCGGCTGAACAAGTCGGCCAGTCGGGGCAGACACCGGCGCAGGATCACATGTCGAATCTCGTCCGGCGAGCCGCCGAGCGCGTGAATGCGGAAGTAGCACTCGACGGGATCGAGATCTACGGAGACGGAGACGACAGGGGCGGCCGACACGCAGATATCGTACCAGAGCACAGGTCCCTGGTAATGTTGTCTCGATGCCTGCCTCCATACCCCTGCGCTATCGGGTGACCATGCCCGAGCCGTCGAGCCACGAGTTTCACGTCACCCTGCAAGTCCCGGCCTTGCGCGAGCGCCCGGTGCTGGACTTGGTCTTTCCCGCGTGGACACCAGGCAGCTACATGGTTCGGGACTTTTCCCGCCATGTGTACGACTTAAGAGTTGCGAGCAACAGCCGCGGCATTCCTAGCGAACGGCTGAACAAGTTGCGCTGGCGGGTACGCAGCGACGGTCATCCGGTCGAGGTCAGCTATCGCGTCTTCGCCTTTGAACAGAGCGTGCGCACGTCGTTTCTCGACCAGGATCGTGCCTTCCTGAGCGGCACCAGCCTGTTCTTTCTCGTGCAAGGCGAGGAAACGCGGCCTTGCCTGCTCGACCTCGAACCACCCACCGGCTGGCGCATCAGCACCGCCCTGCCCGCGCTCCGCGGAACGCGCCATCGCTTTCGCGCCGCTGGCTACGACCAGCTGGTGGACGAGCCAGTGGAGATGGGCAGCCATCGCGGGTACACCTTTCGCCAGGGCGGCGCGCGCTTCCAGGTGACCATCGCCGGCCACAGCAATGCCGACCTTGAGCGCCTGCTGGCCGACTTGCGACGGATCGTCGCGGCGACCGGCGCGCTCTTTGGCGGGTTCCCGTTCGAGCGCTACCTGTTCATCATCCACGCCCTGCCCGAAAGAGGCGGCGGACTGGAACACGCCTGTTCGTGCACGCTCGACATCGCCGGCATGGCTTTCGAGGATGAGAAGGCCTACCAGCGCTTCAACGAGCTGGCCGCGCATGAGTTCTTCCACGCCTGGAACGTCAAGCGCATTCGCGACCAGGTTCTCGGACCGTTCGACTACACGGCAGAGAACTACACCCGTCTGCTTTGGTTTCACGAGGGCTTCACCGAGTATATGCAGGCCATCATCTTGCTGCGCGCGGGCCTGGTAGCGCCCGAGCGCTACCTGAAAGACTTGGGCGAGGACTGGGCCAAGTACGCCGGCCGACCCGGCCGCAACATCACGCCTCTTTCTGAGCTGTCCTTGGAGGCGTGGATCAAGCAGTACAAGCCCGCCGACAACCACACCAACCGCGCCGTCAGCTACTACGAAAAGGGCAAGTGGGCCGGCCTGCTGCTGGACCTCGCGCTTCGACAGGCGACGCAGGGCCGGCGCGGACTGCCCCATGTGTTCCGGCGCCTGTGGCAAAGCCATGGCCGGCGCGGCCGGTCCATCACGGTGCGCGACATTCGCGCGGCTGCCGAGTCCGTGGGGCGCGGTTTTCTCGGCTGGTATTTCTCGCGCTTCATCGACGGGACCGCCGAGCTGCCCGTACCAACCTGGCTGCGCCGAGCTGGGATTGCCGCCCAGGCCCGTTCACCAGCGCAGGCGGAACGCGAGGACCGGGTGAAGGCGCGCCGGCAACAGGGCTGGGCCGGACTCAGCTTCGCTGCCGGCGAGGCCGCGGTGGTCAAGAATGTGATTCCGGATTCGCCGGCCTGGAAGGCAGGACTGACCTTCCGCGACGAGATCGTAGCGGTCAACGACTATCAGGTCGATGCCTCGACCGTGGCCAAGCGGCTGGCGGACTGCGGCCCTGGCCAAACCGTGACGGTCGCGTTCTTCCGCCAGGAGATCCTGCGCACGACCCGTCTGCGCTTGGTGCGAACGCCCGAACGCAAGTGGACCTTCGCCATCGATCCCGCTGCGTCACCGACTCGACGGCGGGTGCGCCAAGGTTGGCTGCGCGGATTCTAAAAAAATGGCCGATCCCGAAGGACCGGCCATTTGAACTAGCTGAAAAACGTACCGACTAGTACGGAACCATGCCTAGCAGGCAGAAATTGAACGGCTGAGTAGCGGTGTTGAGCCCCGGCACCTCGACCATGATCTGATTGAGGGGAACGGTGCCGTCGTAGTTGACGCCCGCGCCTCCAGGCCAGCACTGGCTGTTGAAGTCCGTGAACTTGATCTGTCCGCTGCTGCCCGTGAGGACACTGCACCACGCTGCGCTGGGATAACCCGCGGTGCCCTGAATCTGAATGCGCAGCGGAGACGCGCCGGTATTGGTGATCGACCAACTCACGCCGGTGCCAGTCACCGTCCAGGTATTCAACGGAGCGTTGGCAGGGGTCTTGTCTTGTCCGAGACCGAAGCCGAGAAGGGCGACGCCACCGTAGTTGGGATCCATTGCCACGGTTCCAGATACACACAGCGGCGAACCCGCTGTAACGGCGCCAAAACCAGTGCCCGGCTGCCCAGTCGCTAGATCGGTGATAGCACTTGGCGTAGGAGTCATCGTGGTTCCCTTGTTCGGGGTCTCAGTCGCGGGCCAGGCCCAGCCGTGCCATGCACCGGCCGTCACATATCCGCCGTCGTCGACGGTGAAACCCGCCAAAAGTCCGCCGGAGGTTCCGCCGCCGCCGGTGCCGCCGGTGCCGCCCTTGTCGTCGCTGCTTGCGCAGGAGATCGCGAACATCGCGAAGACGCCGCACATGGCGAGTGAAAAACTAGACCTAACGATCGTGCTCTTACTTGCGTTCATGTCACCCTCTCGGTTGGTGTTTACCTATTCAATAGCAGAAGCGATTGAAGTGGGAAAAACATATCTGAACTAATTCCGCAGCTCCAGTCTTTGCTTCCGACGCAACGCGCATGGACTATCCACCCGCGGCGCCGTGCGACTCTGAAGCGGAACTCGCCCTTGCCGCCCAATCTACGGCGTCATGCTCAAGGGCGCGTCGATGACGTGAATGTCGTTGCCTTTCGGCTTCCTGCGTTCGAGCACTCACCTCCCTGCGCTCCGGCTGGTAGACTCCGCCTCCACCATGAAACTATCTGCCAGCCTTCATGACCGAGTGTTGGTGGCCGCGGAAGCGGTTCGCCAGCATCTGGGCGCCACCGGCGCCCAGGTGGCCGTCGTGCTTGGCTCGGGTCTTACCGCCGCGTCCGCATCCTTGACCGACGTCCGCTCCATCGACTACGCGCAGCTTCCCTGTTTCCCCGAAACCACGGTGGCTGGCCATCCCGGCCGACTCCTCTTGGGCAAGATGGCGGGCAAGAGCGCGCTGGTGCTGTGTGGTCGCGTGCACGCGTACGAGGGATATGCGCCGGCGGAAATCGGGTTCGGCGTGCGGGTGGCCGCAGCTCTGGGTGTGGGGACGGTGGTGGTGACCAACGTGGCGGGTGGCATCGAGCCGGGGTTGGCCGTGGGCGAAATCGTGTGCATCCGCGACCACCTGAATCTGACCGGCCTATCACCCTTGGCCGGCGCCAATGACGAGCGTTTGGGGCCTCGCTTCGTGGACATGACCGACACTTACACGCCTGCCCTGCGCGTCCTGGCGGCGCAGGTGGCGCAGGCGCTCGGTGGCAAGCCCTTGCGTGAAGGCGTGTACGCGGGCATGTGCGGGCCGTCCTACGAAACGCCGGCGGAGGTGCGCATGCTGCGCGCGTTGGGCGCGGATCTGGTGGGCATGTCCACGGTTCACGAAGTCATTGCCGCGCGCCACGCGGGCCTCAAGGTTCTCGGCCTGTCGCTGGTGGCCAACCCGGCAGCCGGCATCCTGAGCACGCCGCTGCGACACGAGGACGTGACCAGCGCAGCAGCCGGCGGGGCCGCGCGCATGGGCGAGTTGCTGCAAGGAGTGGTGGCGAGGCTGTAGAGCACCTGACGGACGATAGCTTCGGCCACGGCCACGTCCACGACGTTTTGCGGCTATCGAGGAATTGGTGTTGCCTATCAGCCTTTGGGCGGTGCTATGGTGGCGGCAATGTCTGCCATCCGCACCGACGAGCTGATGGCCCGAATTGCGGCCTACGAGGAGGGCCCATTTCCGCAGAAAGATCACTTCCACGCCACGCTGGCGCCGTGGAAAGATCGCCTCGACGAAAACGCTCTCTTCGTGCTGACCGCGGCCCTGCGCAAGAGCGACCGGCGGCGCGCGCGACTGGTGGCCGAGGCGCTGGGCTGGCTGGCTGGCACTCCCTGCGGGCCGCTGCTGGTGCCCGTCATGATCGACCCCGGGGCGCCGCTACATCAGCGCGCAGCAGCCGCCGCCGCCATCCAGGAGTATTCCCCGGGTACAACCCACACGCTTTCCCCTGACGAGCGGGGCGTGTTGCTGGAGCTTCCCGTACGCGAGATGGTGACCGAGGCTGGTGACGATTCGTTTGCCGCCGAAGCCATTCGCGCCGCCTACCGCAGCACGCCTGCACAGGACCGCAGTGGCTTTTCCCAAGCGCTCGTCCACCTGGCGGGCTCGGATGCTGGCCGCGTGACCGTGGTGTTGGGTCACCTGCTGACGGTCGAAGACGACTCCGAGCGGCGCAGGGAACTGATTGCCCTTCTCGGCGCCAACCCTAGCCAGGAGGCGGCGGACTTCTTGGCCGGGCTGGCCGCGACTACCAAGGACGCCAGCGAGGCAGCCGTGACCACGCGCTTGCTGGAGGCGCTGCGCACCCAGGGCTACTCGGGCGAGGTCAAGCCGGTCTGGCGAGAGGCGACCTGTTTCGCCACGGGCTCCGACGGAGATTCGTGCTTCGCCTTGACCTTCGTGATCCCGAGGCCGCCCGCCTTCACCCTGGTGCACTTTCTCATCAGCCTGGTGGACGGCGTGCGCGACGCCCTGGTGCACGCCCCGGCCAGCAAACGCGAGGCCGAAGAGTTCATTGCGCGCGAGCGCGAAATGATGACGCCTCTGTCTGGCAACGTGCCGATTGAGGTTGGACTCAGCATCTTGCAAGAAGCGCGCGAGCGCGCACGACCGGCGAGCGTGGATGAGGAGCCAGACATTCAGTCCGCCTTGCACGCCATGCAGCCCATGCTGTCCAGTGCGCGCGCGCTGTCCGAGCCTCTGCCCGCGCGCAGACACCTGAACGCGAGCGCGCTTCGAGGCCTGCTGACCAGTCCCGGTTTCGAATACTGGTACCTGGAGCCGGGAGAGGAAGTCATGCGTCCGGCTCTCGCGGCCATCAGCCGTCCCAGCCGGGCCAAAACCAGCCGCGGCCTGGAGAGCGAGATGACCCGGCGCCTGGACAAGGTCATGCCGGTCCTGCTCGAACGCATGGTGGCCACCGGCGAAATCGAGCGCCTGGGAAGAATGCTGTGCCACCAGTCCCGCGTGCTGCGCGCGGCCGGGGATGAAAAGCGAGCCAAGCTGTGCCTGCAGGTGGCCGCCAACATGGCGGACGGCGATCCCGAGTTTCTTGTCCACCTGGCCATGCGTTCGCTGGCCGTGGCTGCCGAAGCCAACGCGGCCGAGCCACGAAACGCGCGCGGGCGCGAACAAGAGGGTCGAGATTCGCTCCTGCATCGCATCGGGGAAGCGGCCACGCGAATCACGCTGTGTGAAGTGGCCGAGTTGGACCTAGCCACTGAGATTTATCAGGCCATCAACGAAGCCAATCGCGCGGCGCCCTCAGCACGCCGCTCGGCGCTGGCTTCGATCGAGCATGCGGCGCTGGCTTTCGCTCGCTCCTTCCTGGGTTGGTTGGAGGAACGGGCGCCCAACGCCGATCCGTCCGAGGCCGAAGTCGTCGACCTGGTCACCGGCCTGCGCAATCTGCTGGTGGAGAAAGGCGTGGTGGATTCGGCCTATCGTCTGGGCGCCGCGGGCGAGGCCGCTGCGGCAGCCCTGAATTTCGTCGAGCATCACTGCCGGGGCGACTGCCCGCATCGCTGCCTGGACCGCCGCGACCAGGACGGCCGCCTGCTGTTCTATTCGCGGCCGCCCTTGTGGGAGGTCCGTCCCGAGGATCTGCGGGCCCACGCCAGTCTGGACCGAAACAAGCGCCCGCAGGCGTGAGTCATAGAAAGACTGGGTAACGTTGCAGCCATTCGTGTCATCCTAGCCAAGCAAGAAGGAGGAGGACCGTGGAACACAAGCTGCCTGAACTTCCCTACGCCAAGGACGCACTGGCCCCGCATATCTCGAAGGAAACCATCGAGTACCACTACGGCAAGCACCACGCGACCTATGTGGCCAACCTGAACAAACTCATTGCTGGCACCGAATTCGCCGACCTCGGCTTGGAGGAGATCGTCAAGAAAGCCTCAGGCGGGATCTTCAACAACGCGGCCCAAATCTGGAACCACAGCTTCTACTGGAACTGCCTGTCGCCCCAGGGCGGTGGCGAGCCGAGCGGTCAACTGGCCGACGCCGTCAGCAAGAGCTTCGGAGGGTTTGCGTCCTTCAAGGAGAAGTTCAGCAATGCAGCGGTGACGCTGTTTGGTTCGGGCTGGGCCTGGCTGGTCAAAGGCCCCGACGGGAGCCTGAGCATTCAGCAGGCGAGCAATGCCGGCACGCCGCTCAAGGACGGCCAGAAAGCCATCCTGACCTGCGACGTGTGGGAGCACGCGTATTACATCGACTACCGCAACGCGCGCGCGAACTACGTCGAGGCGTTCTGGAAACTAGTCAACTGGCGCTTCGCTGGCGACAACTTCAAGTAGCGGATAGCTAGCTCTCTTCACCACAGAGAGCACAGAGGTCACAGAGCCGGATCGGAAAGGGAAGGGTTGGGTTCTGTCCGGTCCGAACCCCTTCTTCCTTTCCGGCCTCTGTGTTCTCTGTGCTCTCTGTGGTGAGAAAAGCTAGCCAATCCGTGTCCGTCAGGCGACTTGCGGGCCCAGGGGCAAAGCGCGCTTCTCGGGTTGCGCGGCGGCGGCCGCCGTCTGCACGCGGGCGGCGGGCGTGACAGGCATGCGGTTGGCGGCCACAAACTGCTCGATGAAGGCCAGGGAGGGATCCACCTGGTCGACCTGAACCAGGATCAAGTCCCCTGGCAACAACATGCGCAGCCCCGCCTCGATGGCGTGCTGCTCGCCGCGCGTTTCGATGATCTCGGCCACCCGCGTGCTGCGTGCCAGCCCCTTGTGCATGAGCGACACCACCTCGCCGTCGGGCCGGCCGCGCGTGCACTTGTCCTCGTAGATGATCACGTGGTCAAAGCCGTTGCCGATGATCTCGGCCTGGCGAGTGATGTCCACATCACGCCTATCACCGGCGGCCGTGTACACCACCAGCCGCCGATCGTGCGGCATGCGACCGATGGCGTCGATGAGCGCCATCAAGGCGTCAGCGTTGTGCCCGTAGTCCACCACAATGGTGGCCTCTTCATAGTCCAGCACATTGAATCGCCCTGGCGTGCTGCGGGTGTCGCTGGTGAAAGTGGCCAGAGCCGTGCGCATCACCTCGCAGGGCACGCCCACTGACCAACACGCAGCGGTGGCGGCCAGCACGTTGTCCACCTGGAAGCCGATCTGACCGTCGCGGGTGAGCGGCACCGCGCCCAGGCTGGTCACCCGCTGCTCGCGGCTGCCTTCGGCCAGCACCACCGTCTCGTTGCACACCACCACGGCGCGACCGCCGCGTGCGCGGTGAGCGACGATAAGCGGATGCTTGGGATCGCGCGCGAAGAAGATCACCGAGCCGGGACAGTAGGGCGCCATGGCCACGGTCATGGAATCCGCCGCGTTGAGCACGGCCGCGCCGGTGGGCGCCACGTTCTCCACCACGGTGCGCTTCACTTCGGCCAGTTGCTCCGTGGTGTCGATGCCTGCTATGCCCAAATGGTCGCCCTCGCCGATGTTGGTGACGATGGCCACGTCACACATGTCGAAGCCGAGACCCTCGCGCAGGATGCCCCCGCGCGCGGTTTCCAGCACCGCCGCATCCACCCGCGGGTTGAACAACACCGCGCGAGCGCTGCGCGGCCCGCTGCAATCATCATGGTCGATGCGCCGGTCATCGATGTAAATGCCATCCGTGCAGGCCATGCCGACGTGCCGGCCGGCAGCCTTGAGGATGTGGCCGACCATGCGCACGGTGGTGGTCTTGCCGTTGGTGCCAGCCACTGCCACCAGCGGAATGCGCCCGTTCTCCCCTGGCGGGAACATGGTGGACACGATGGCCTCGCCCACTGGTCGCGGCTTGCCCACCGACGGGGCCAAGTGCATGCGAAGCCCGGGCGCGGCATTGACCTCGACGACAATTCCGCCTTGCTCTTCCAGAGGCCGGCTGATGTCGCCGCAGATCACGTCCACGCCGGCGACGTCCAGCCCGACCACGCGAGCCGCGTCCACCGCGCGTGCGGCGTTTTCCGGGTGCACACGGTCGGTCACGTCGGTTGCCGAACCGCCGGTGCTCAAGTTGCCGTTCTGGCGCAAGAGAACCTGCGTACCCGCCGCCGGGATCGAATCAGGCGTGTAGCCCTGGCCGGCCAGCACCGCCAGTCCAATGGCATCGAGACGCATCTTGCTCAGCGACGTGGAGTGGTCCTCGCCCCGCAGCGGGTCTGCATTGACGGCTGCCACCAGCTCGGCCACGGTGGACTTGCTGTCGCCCTGCACCTGGGGCGGATCCCGACGAGCGGCCGCGATCATCCGGTCACCCACCACCAACAAGCGGTGGTCGGCACCATGGGCGAAGCGTTCCACCAGCACCGACGAACCCTCGGCACTCGCGGCCTGAAAAGCGGCCAGCACCTGCTCGTGCGTGGTCAGGTTGACGGCCACACCACGACCCTGGTTTCCGTGCTGGGGCTTGAGCACCACCGGGAAACCGACCTCCTGTGCCATCTCCCAAGCTTCTGCCGCGTCCTTGACGGGACCGCCGGCCGGCACGGGCACGCCGACCGATCGAAGCAGGAGCTTGGTCAGCTCTTTGTCCTGCGCGATGGACTCGCCGATGGCGCTGGTTCGATCGGTCTCAGCAGCCAGAATGCGTCGCTGGCGCGAGCCCCAACCAAGCTGAACCAGACTGCCTTGATTCAGTCGGCGGGTGGGAACTCCCCTCGCGTCGGCAGCCCGCACGATGGCCCCCGTGCTGGGACCGAGGCGCAGATCCTCATCCTGGCGGCGCAACTGCTTGACCGCGGCGTGCACGTCGAAGGTTCGCTCGGCCAGCACGGCGTCGATGACCTGAACGGCCGCTGCAACCGCAGCGCGTGCCACATCTTCTTCGCGATACTCGACCACAACCTTGAATTGCCCCGCCTCATTTGTCGATGTCGTCTTGCTGAAGGAAACCGGAATCTTTGCCCGCCTCTGCATCGCCATCGCCACGCGTTCCAAGACATGCGCCAGGGTGGGACTTTCGGCTGTCGCACCGCTGAGATCGGCGTCAGCCCATCGCACCCCGGAGAACAGGTCGGGCACAAGCGCGCGCAGATGCGTCTCGAATCCCCGGATCTCGGCCACTGCCATACGGGCCGGCCCGAGGTCGACGGTCACCTCAAGCGCAGTATGCCGACTCCAGATATTGGGTCCCCTGAGTGCACGAATTCTTTGGAGTTCCATGGTGGCCGTCTCGGGTTGGTTAGTTTTTCTTTGAGTCCGGCCTTGATGGAGACCGGAGGGTCACTGGTGATGCGACGGACCGCGGATGGGATTTATTCGCGGTTCCAGCACCGCCGCGTGCCTTTTTCTCTTCGCTAACCACGCCGATGGCCGATAACGCAGAAAGACTCGCTTCGACGTTGTCGTCGAGGGTCTGAAGCAACGCCAGCTCGCCCGGTGCAAGCAGCGACAAGGCCTTGCCGACCGCCTCGCGATAGTCAGAAACATAAATGATTTCAGCGACCCTTGGTCCAAGCGCCAGTCCCCTGCGCAGCAGGCCAGGGACAGCACCCGGTGCCCGGCCCGCGGCCGACGGGTCGTCGTACAGGATGACGCGGTCAAAGGCGGCGGCCAAGATCTCGCCTTGCCGGACGATGTCCTCGTCGCGCCTCGCGTCCCCAGCAGAATAGATGACAGAGCGCTTCCGCTGGGGAAACCGGTCCAGAGCAGACACGACCGCAGCCAGTGCTGAGACGTTGTGGCAGTCGTCGATTACAAGGGTAGCTTCGCCATGGGACACGACGTTGAATCGGCAAGGGTCATCCTGCCGATCGGCACGGAAGGTTTCCAGGCTGGTGCGGATGGCTTCTTTGGATATCCCCAGCGCCCACGCCGCCGATGCGGCCGCCAAGGCGTTCTCCACCTGGAAGGGGACGCGCCCCGAGCAGGTGATGGGGATCTCGTTGATCGAGATGAGGTCGGTTTCCGACGGTCCCTCGCACAGAATCAACTGACCATCGCGCACGAATACGGCGCGCTTGCCCTGGCCACGATGCTGCTGCAGCGTCGGATGCGTGCCTTCGAGGGCAAAGAAGATCACCGAGCCCGCGCACAGCGGCGCCATCTTCGCCACCAGCGGATCGCCCGCATTGAGCACGGCACTGCCGGTGGGCAAGACTACGTCCACCGGCGAGCGCTTGACCGAAAACATGTCGTCGACGGTGTCCACGTTGTGCAGCCCCAGGTGGTCGGCCTGGCCAATGTTGGTCACCACCGCCACGTCGCAGCGGTCGAAGCCAAGACCCTCGCGCAAGATCCCGCCGCGGGCCGCTTCGAATACCGCAGCCTCGACCTGCGGGTTGAGAAGAACCTTGCGCGCGCTGCGCGGACCGGCGCAGTCCCCACCATCGATCATACGGCCGGACACGTCAATGCCATCGCTGGAGGTCATGCCCACCACACGTCCCGCCGAACGCAAAATGTGCGCCACCAGGCGAGTCACTGTGGTCTTGCCGTTGGTGCCAGTCACACACACGATGGGAATTCGCCCGTTCTCGCCCGGTGGAAAAAGCGTGTCCACGATGGCCTCACCCACGGGCCGGGGCGCGCCCACCGAGGGTGCCAGATGCATTGCCAGTCCAGGCCCGGCGTTGACCTCGACTACGACTCCGCCCTGGTCCTCCAGCGGCTGCGAGATGTCGCTGGCCACGACGTCGAGTCCTGCCACGTCCAGACCGACGATCTGAGCCGCCAGGACCGCGTGGGCTGCGGTGCTGGGGTGAACCTGGTCGGTCACGTCGATGGCCAGGTTGTCGCTGTGCTGGACCACGACCGATACGCCGGCCGCCGGTACGCTTTCGGGACGGTAGCCCTGACGTTCGAGCTGCATCTGCGTGGACTTGTCGTCCACGCAAATCTGGCACAGCGGACAGGATTCATAGCTGCCGCGCCTGGGGTCAGAGTTGAGCTGCTGGTCAATGAGCTGGGCCACCGTTCGCTGGCCGTCACCCACGATGGAGGCGACTTCCCCGCGGGCAGCGGCCACCAGCTTGCCACCCACCACCAGCAGCCGGTGTTCGGCGCCATCGGCGAACTTCTCGACAATCACGCTGCTGCCTTCGTGGCTTGCCGCCTCGAAAGCGGCCCGCACCTGCGCCTCGCGGGTCAAACTGGTGAACACGCCACGGGCGTGGTTGCCATCGCGCGGCTTGACCACCACGGACGTGCCGATCTCCTCGGCCGCCTGCCAGGCATCGTCCGCGTCGGTGACCAGGCGCCCCTCGGGAACCGGGATGCCACCCGCGCGCAGCAAGTTCTTGGTCAGCTCCTTGTCCTGCGCGATCGATTCAGCCACTGCGCTGGTGCGGTCAGTCTCGGCCGTCCAGATACGGCGCTGCTTGGCCCCCTGGCCCAGCTGCACCAGGCTGCCCTCGTTGAGTCGGCGCACGGGAATGCCACGGACGTCCGCCGCAGCGGTGATGGCGGCCGTGCTGGGGCCCAGGCACACGCGGTCGGCCAGCTCGCGCAACTTGCGCACTTCTTGCGCGACGTCGTAGGGCTTGTCGTAGATGGCGGCCAGCACCAGCTCGCGCGCGGCGAGCAGGCAGGCGCGCGCCAGCCTCTCGTCGCGGTAGCGCACCACGACCCGATACACACCATCTTCCACCGTCTCACGTGCACGGCCGTACCCCACTGGCGTACCGGCCAGGTTCTGCAGTTCGATGGTGACGTGTTCCAGAATATGCGCCGGGTAGGTTCCGTCGCGCAGACGTTGAAAGAAACCGCCGCGTTCACCCACGCTGCAGCGGTGCTCAATCATGGTCGGCAACCACGCCATCAGCCGATCATTGAGACCGGGTATGGAATCAGACGGACTGTCCTTGAGGTCCTTGAGGTCAACCCACGCCTCCAACACCGTGTGCCGCGACCAGATGTTGGGTCCGCGTAGGGCGAAGATCTTTCTGATCTCCATGGGTGATTCCTTGAATGGCCGAGGTGAGTTGACGTCCAAGAGATTAATGCAACTGTGGCACAAGAAGGGTCGTGGTGTATTTTGACGGCGAAGAACCGACCCTGCCGAGGTATGAGCAGCGCACCTTGACCGAATTGGACACAACCTGCAACCAGCTCCCCGAGCCCTTGCGCGGCATGGTGCAGGCTATGCTTGCGCCAGGCGAATCCTTGCGCGCCGTCTTCCAGCCCGACCTGGACGACCGACTGAAATATTTTGAGGGGCTGGTGGTGCTGACTGACCGGCGCTTGCTGGCGCGCGAAGGTTCTGAGTTGCGCACCTGGCCGCTGGCGCAGGTGGAACGGCTGCAAGCACGCGACCGGGGTGGCTTGGCCACGCTGGAAGCGCTTGGCCCCAACGCGCGTCTGGCATGCTGGTTCCACACCGTGGGCAAGGCGGCGGCTGCCCGCGATCTGGTGGACGCCTTCGACCGCCTGGCCGCGGGCCACCGGCCCGGCGGCCCGGACCTCGACGACGACCTGCCCGTGCCCGAGGGTGAGACGCCCACCGCACCGGTCAACGTGCGTTCGCTCTTCCGTCTGTTTCGCTTTGCCCGCGCCCACACCGCCGCGCTGACCCTAGGACTCCTGCTCACCCTTGGCGGAACCGCCGCTGGCTTGGTCCCGCCCTACCTGACCTGGCCTTTGGTCGACAAGGTACTCGAGCCGTATCAGGACCACGTCAAAGAGCTGCGCTCCACCTCCGCGACGGGCGACCACACAGCGCAGGTGCGCAGCATCGAGCAGGAGCGTGTCACCGGATTCCACCGCGTCGGCTTCTACCTGCTCGCCTTCGCTGCCGCGGCGCTGCTCGCCTGGGTGCTAGGCTGGGCCCAGGGCTGGGTGCTGGCCTGGATCAGCGAGCGCATCAGTGCGGACCTGCGCAACACCACCTATGCCCACTTGCAGGAGCTGTCGTTGGACTACTTCGGCACCAAGCGCACCGGCGATCTGGTGGCCCGTATCAGCAACGACACCGATCGCATCTGCAGCTTCCTCTCGGATACCTCGGTCGACTTCATCGCCGACGTGCTCATGATCGTGGGCACGGCGGTGGTGCTCATCAGCATCGACCCCATCCTGGCTGCCGCCACGCTGTGCACCTTCCCGATCATCGCGTGGTTGACCGTCCATTTGCGCGACCGCATGACCCACGGCTTTCTGAACGGCGGCCGCGCCTGGGACGGGATGACCAGCCTGCTGGCCGACACGATTCCTGGCATCCGCGTGGTGAAGGCGTTTGCGCAGGAAACGCGCGAAATCGAGCGTTTCCGTGCCGCCAACCTGCGCATCATCGCGGCCAACGACCGGGTCAACCGCGTGTGGACCTTCTTCTGGCCCGCGGTGGCTCTGCTCACCCAGATCGGCCTGCTGGTGGTCTGGATGGTGGGCGCCTGGGAGGTCTTCAGCGGCCGGGTCACCGTCGGCGTGTTGGTGGCTTTTCTGGCCTACATTGGTCGTTTCTATTCGCGGCTCGAGTCCATGAGCCGCATGGTCACCAGCACGCAAAAAGCCGCAGCCAGCAGCCAGCGCCTGTTTGAAATCCTGGACCGGCCGCCCGGCGTGCCCGAGCCGGCGCATCCGGTGCATCCCGAGAAGATCGATGGCGCCATCGAGATACGCAACGCCAGCTTCCGCTTCGGCAGCCGGCAAGTCATCGACGGCGTCAGCCTGGACGTGAAGCCGGGCGAGATGATCGGCCTGGTGGGCACCACCGGCGCGGGCAAGAGCACTCTCGTCAATCTGGTGTGCCGCTTCTACGACGTGAGCGAAGGCTCGGTGCTGGTGGACGGAACTGACATCCGGTCTTTCCCCATCGCCGAGTACCGCCGTCACATCGGCATCGTGCTGCAGGACCCTTTCCTTTTCTGGGGCAGCATCGCGGAGAACATCGCATACGGCAAACCCAACGCCACCCGCTCCGAGATCGTGGCCGCAGCGCGAGCCGCGCGGGCGCACGAATTCATCCTGCAGCTCTCCGACGGCTACGATTCCATGGTGGGCGAACGCGGCCACACCCTCTCGGGCGGGGAGCGCCAGCGCATCTCCATCGCGCGCGCCCTGCTCATCGATCCGAGCATCCTCATCCTCGACGAAGCGACCTCGTCGGTGGACACGCAAACCGAACGCGAGATCCAGGAGGCGCTCGACAACCTGGTGCGCGGCCGCACCACCATCGCGATTGCCCACCGGCTAAGCACCCTGCACAAGGCAGACCGGCTGGTGGTGCTGGAGCACGGCCGTGTGATCGAGATGGGACAGCACCCCGATCTGCTCGCCGCCGGCGGTCGCTACGCACAGCTCTACCAGGCGCAGATGCAGCGTGGGCAGGAGTTGGGCAGTCCCGAACCGCCGCGCGAGCTGCCGCCGCCCGCGCCCGAGCGCGAGGGAGGTGACGCGTGAACGACCACGGCGCAACCGTCCCCATTCGCCTGCACCACGACGCCTTCGGTCGGCTGGTCGTGACCCTGGCCAACGGAGAAATCCACAGTGGTGTCGTGCCCGTGCGCGCCTTCCCATTCTCAGCGCCCGACCAGTGGATTTCCCTGTGCGACGAAAGCGGCCACGAGGTCTTCTGCCTGAACGACCTGGCCGAACTCGACCGTGAAACGCGTGACCAGCTTGCGGCCGAGCTGGCCCGCCGCGAGTTCGTCCCGCGCATCCTGCGCATCATGCGCGTGGTCAAGGGCGGCGTGGCCAGCCAGTGGTTCGTAGAGAGCGACCGCGGCCCCACCAGCTTCGAGCTGCCCAGCGAAGACAATATCCGTCGCATGGGCAGCGACGGCGCCCTGCTAATTGACGGGCACGGTATTCGCTACCGCATCACCTCGGTGGCCCAGTTGGACACTCACAGCCGGCGAATTCTGCGCCAGTATTTATGAGTGCCCCGGGAGTTGGCTGTTGCTCGCATGGACCTGGGGTATCATTGACTCTATGAGTCTGTTTCGCGTCAATGTCGTGGCCCGGAATCCCAAGGACGAGGCTCAGGCGTCCGCGCCCATCGAGGCGCTCGTTGACACCGGATCTGAACTGAGCTGGCTGCCGGCCCAACAGATGACAGCCATCGGGGTCGGCCCGCGCCGAAAGCGGACCTTCGTGACCGCCACGAAGGAGGTTGTCGAACGAGATGTCGGCTACGCGGTCCTGGCTGCCGAGGGATTCGAGACCGTTGATGAAGTCGTCTTTGCCGAGAAAAGCGATCTCTGTCTGCTCGGCGTGCGCACGTTCGAAGGCTTCGGGGTAATGGTCGACAATGTTGGTCACCGGTTTGTTGCTGTCACGACCGTGGCGGCCAAGCTGTAGAACCGATGCAGTCGTGCTACTTGCCCCGGATCGTGTCGTCGACATGGGCCAGGCGCTCTCGCACGCCGGGCAGTTCCTGCTCCAGATCGGGGTGCTCTTCCAGCAGGCGAGAAACGTCGGCTGCGTCCGAGCGGCGCTTGCTCGGTCGACGGCGCGGCTCCTCGGCAGCTTCGAGCTTGAGCAAGACCAAGTCGGGTAGCTTCGCCACCCGAAGCCGCATCCCGAGCAATTCGAAGGTCTGGGCGCGCTCGACCGAGCCCGGGGTGAGTTGGTCGGCCATGAACTGAATTGCCGTGCGTTGCTTGCGGGGCGCCGACCCAGGCGCCCGCCAGTTATCGGAGTGATCGAATCGGCCCTCGTGCTCGAAGCCGGCCAGTTCGAGCGCAATCCTCGGGAGGTCCTGGTAGCTGGCGAGAGCGACGTCGATGTCCCGCGTGGTGCGAGGCTCCTCGGTGTAGAGCTGCACGGCAATGCCGCCGATCACCGCGTAGCGCACGCGTTCCTTCTCGAGCAGGTCGGCGAGTTGGCGCAGAGCTGCTTCCTTCGTGTCCCCATCGGGCAAACCCATGGTAAGCCCCCATTGTTCATCGAGGGCGAAGCTGTCCCGCAAACGCGCCTGAAACTGCGCTACTGTCGGCAACTGCGCCATAGGGTGATTGTAGCAGCCTGCTTTCGCGTCGTCTTCCACGTCTGTTCATACGCCGCGCGATCCGCTAGTGTGCGCCGCAACTTTTGACGAGGACGCAACATGAACGTGCAGAATATCGTCGTGGCAGGCAAGAGCGGTGCGGGCAAGCAGCCGCGCGTGGACGTGCTGGTGCAGACCTACGGGCTGCGCCAGCTGGCCACGGGAAACATTTTTCGCGAGTACCTGGGCACCTTCAACAAGGTGCGCGGCGACGCCAAGACCGACGGTCTTTGGACCGACGGCAAGTTCGCGGCCGATTCAGCGATTCGCCAGGCTTTGTCTCCCGCTTGCGCCAAGGCGGGGGTGGACGTCGATGCGGCGATGCTGGGATTCAAAGCAGCTCAGTATGTGGATCGCGGCCGTTTCGTGCCCGACGAGATCACCAATGCGCTGCTGGCCGCGGCCTTTCGCGCGGGCAGCGGCAAGGGCTTCGTGCTGGATGGCTACCCGCGAACGCCTGACCAGTCGGACTTCTTGCTCGCGCTGGCCAAGGATTGCGGCACGCGCATCGATCTGGTGCTCATCGTCGACAACGACGACGAAGCCATCGTGGCGCGCACCATCGGCCGGCGCGTGTGCCCCAACAAGTCCTGCGCCAAGGTCTTTCACCTCGAGTTCAAGCCGCCCACGCCCGACGGAAAGTGCACCGCCTGCGGCACGGCGGTGGTCCTGCGTTCCGACGACACGGAAGAAAAGATCCGCACCCGGCTGGCGGAATTCCAGAGCAAGGCTTTGCCCGCGATCCAGCGCTTGTCGGCCGCCGGGATCCCAACCGTGTCCGTCCCTGGCAACCTGCCCGTGTTCACCGACCAGGCGGTCCAGGACAGCGTACTGGCCGTGGTCCAACCCGCGCTGAGGAGCTAGCTTTTTTCACCACAGAGAGCACAGAGAACACAGAGGTCGGACAGGAAGAAGGGGTTCGGACCGGAAGGGACCAACCCTTCCCTTTCCGCTCGGCTCTGTGGCCTCTGTGCTCTCTGTGAGAACCAGCCCGCTTCCGGATCGGGTAGACTGCAAACCGCATGGAAGAGAATTCGCACATCTACATCGCCGGCAACCGCGGCTTGGTCGGCTCGGCCATCGAGCGCCGCCTGCGCCGTGACTACGACGCCGTCATCACCAGCGACATCGCGGACTTCGATCTCACCGATGCCAGCGCCACGGATGACTTCTTCGCGCGCACGCAGCCCGAGTACGTGTTCGTCGCTGCGGCCAAGGTCGGCGGGATCAAAGCCAACGACAGCTTCCCCGCCGATTTCATACGCATCAACCTGTTGATTCAGACCAACCTGATCCACGCTGCCTTTCGCCACAAGGTGCGCAAGCTGCTGTTTCTGGGAAGTTCCTGCATCTACCCCAAGCTGGCGCCCCAGCCCTTGAAGGAAGAATACCTGCTCACCGGCAAGCTGGAGCCCACCAACGATGCCTACGCCATCGCCAAGATCGCCGGCATCCTGATGTGCAAGAGCTACAACCGCCAGCACGGCACCAACTTCATTGCCGCCATGCCCACCAACCTCTATGGCCCGGGCGACAACTTCGACCTGCAAACCAGCCACGTGCTTCCCGCCTGGATCCGCAAGTTCCACGCAGCCAAAGTGGCGGGCCAGGCCAGCGTGGAGTTGTGGGGGACGGGTAATGTGAGGCGCGAGCTGCTTTACGTCGAGGATCTGGCCGACGCGCTGGTGTTCCTGATGAACCACTTCGACGCCGGGCGCGAACGCGAAGACGAGAAGATGTTCGTCAACGTGGGCCTCGGCGAAGACATCGTGCTGCGCGATCTTGCCGAGCTGGTGCGCGGCATTGTTGGCTATTCGGGCGGCATTACCTGGAATGCGTCCATGCCTGACGGAACGCCCCGCAAGCTGCTTGACGTGGGCCGCCTTCACGCCCTGGGGTGGAAGGCGCAACACACGCTGGAGGCGGGCATCCGAAAGACCTACGCCTGGTATCTGGAGAACGTCGCGAACAAAGCCTGAGACCAGGAGCGGGGTGCGGTGTCGGTGACAGGGGCGGTGGCAGAGGCTGTGGCAGTGACAGGGACAGTGACGGAGGCGGTGGGCCCGGGCCTTTGGCGGCCCGGGCCAGGACGGAATCAGGGATGGGTCAGGCGCCAGAGGATGGCGAGGATGGAATCGAGCAGGGCCAGGGCGGGTGTGACGGTGGCTTGGTCCACGTCACCCCAAGCCATGGCCACGGCCAGATGTGAGCGGATTTCCCCGGCGGAGCCCGAGGCAATCCGGTAGTGG
>Ga0224523_1000426_pt1 | contig 22763 bp, 15 predicted proteins | sample CFST50metaG_FD_182732 | JGI IMG/M metagenome (GOLD analysis project Ga0224523, IMG submission 182732) | Peat soil microbial communities from Stordalen Mire, Sweden - C.F.S.T50 | ecosystem: Environmental > Terrestrial > Soil > Wetlands > Peat | place: Sweden: Norrbotten County, Stordalen Mire...
CAGGTCTGGTCACACATATTGGCGGTATCAATGCTGTGATCGAAGCCACCTTGCATCTGCCACATATTCCCGGTGGAAAGAAACTCATTTACAATCATCTGGAAATGCCATTGACCCCCATCAGCGACTTCGCAGAAAGAGGCAAGACCAATCCGGTTTATGCTGAATTAGCAGCCATCTGTAACAAATACAAAGGCCTTTGGAGTGTTGAAGCGGAAACATATTTATTAAAAAACACAAAAGGGTTGAATTAATATTTTTCAAAGATTGATCTTATTATAAGCATCATTACTACAAAATTTTACAAAAGCCTGTCTTTTAAAAGATGGGCTTTTCTTTTCTCGATAATTAGTTGGATATTTGTATTGTTCAAAAAATTAAAATCCATACCCAATGTCTACAAAAGGAAGAAAGCCAAAACCCAAAGATGAGATCAGGGATAAACTGGTAAGACTAGCCCGTGATATTTTTGCAAAATATGGATTCCTTAAGACAAACATCAACGATATTGCCTTAGCCGGTGGAAAGGGGAAAAGCTCGCTATATTACTATTTCACCAGCAAAGAAGATATTTTCAATGCCGTCATTGAGTCTGAACTCGTTGATCTTCGTGAAAACATCATCGATGAAGTGAATCTCGCCAAAGATCCTCAAAGCAAGATAAAAGCCTATGTGATGAGTAGGATGAATTTCCTGGCCCGTTATAAGAACCTCTGTGCGGCTATTCTTGAACAATCCAAGTCACGCTTTTCCTATGTTGAAAGCATCCGTGAGAAATTTGACCAGATGGAGGTTCAACTGCTCACAACCATTCTGAATGATGGCATCAAAAGAGGCCATTTTAAAATCAAAGAGACCGAGTTTGCAGCAACAGGGTTCATTGGTGCCTTGAGGGGTGTCCAGTATCATTTGGTGGCTCCTGTCAAGAAGAAAAGCTTTGACAAAACCCTTGATAGTCTTCTTGAAATATTATTGTTTGGGCTGATTAAATAACAACTCAGACTTTCAATAAAAAAATATACTATTTATAACATGAAAACTTTTGACCAAATAAAGCAATCAGCTTTAACAGCCATTAAAATAGAGCTTGACACCGTAGCTTTACTCCCTGATTTTATCGATGATACATTTGCAGCATGCATTCAACTGATCGGGAATAGCGAAGGCCGAGTCATCGTCACCGGGATAGGCAAAAGTGCCATTATTGCCCAGAAAATCGTTGCCTCCTTTAATTCTACCGGTACCCCTGCTATATTCATGCATGCCGCTGACGCCATCCATGGCGACCTGGGCACCATCAGAGAAAAAGACATCGTACTCTGCCTCTCCAAGAGCGGGGGCAGTCCCGAGATAAAAGTCCTGATACCCTTGATCCGTAACCTGGAGATGGACACTAAAATCATTGCTATGGTCTCTGCCTCCGACTCATTTCTGGCAAAGAACTCAGACTATGTCATCCATGCTTATGCCCAACGTGAGGCGGACCCAAACAACCTGGCACCCACTGCCAGCACAACGGCTCAACTGGTCATGGGTGATGCCATGATGGTTAGTTTACTCAATTACAGAGGCTTCTCCTCTAAAGACTTTGCACTGACCCATCCTGGTGGAGCCCTGGGCAAACAGCTCTATCTGAGGGTGAACAATCTTTATAAAAACAATGAACGGCCCTTTGTTCATCTCGACGATAAACTGGATAAAGTCATCATGGAGATTTCATCTAAACGATTAGGCGCAACGGCTGTTTTAGATGCAGAAGATAAGATTGCAGGTATTATTACCGATGGCGACCTCCGTAGGATGTTGCAGAAGAAACTAAACTTTGAAGAAGTCACCGCCAAAGATATCATGTCGGTCTCTCCTAAAACGGTGGAAGATGATGTGCTGGCTATCGATGCCTACACTACTATGAAGGAGAATAAAATCACATCACTGCTGGTCGTTACCGATCATCAATACCTTGGTGTAGTCCATATTCATGACATTTTGAGAGAAGGAATTGTTTAAATCTGCAGGAATAAATTTACTTTTACTTGAATTCTGTTCGCAGCATAGTTAACTTTGCTTATCATTTGATTTGGTCTCATATATTATAATAACTTACGATTATGAATAATTCGGGATGGAGTGCATTACAAAACGGATCTGATATCAGAGGTATTGCAACAGAAGGAATTGAAGGAGAAGCGATTAACCTTACTCCTGCTATTGTCGAAAAAATAGCAATAGCATTTGTATCCTGGTTAAATGATAAGAAAGGAATCAGCGCAGATAAGATGAATATTGCAATAGGAAGGGATTCCCGTATTTCGGGTCCCGTGCTGATGGGGGCTTTTACAAAAGGGATTCTTTCGACGGGAGCAAACAGTATCAGTTGCGATATTTCTTCCACACCGGCAATGTACATGTCTACCATCTTTAAAGAAACAAAATATGATGGAGCTGTAATGTTGACAGCCAGCCATCTACCCTATAACCGCAATGGAATTAAATTTTTTACCACGGATGGTGGACTTGAAAAAAAAGACATCACCCGTATACTGGAACTGGCTGCCATGGATGTGAAACCCACGGCAAAAAAAACAGGAAATGAGTCTCAGTTTGATCTTATTTCGGCCTATTCCCACTTCCTGGTAACGACGATTCGAGAACAAGTCAACCATCCCAAGCATTATGAGACACCTCTGGAAGGGTTTCATATTATTGTAGATGCCGGCAATGGCTCCGGAGGATTTTTCGTCGATAAGGTATTGTCTCCTCTGGATGCAGATACAGAAGGGAGTCAGTTTCTGGAACCCGATGGCATGTTCCCCAATCATATCCCTAATCCCGAAAACAATGCTGCCATGGAATCCATAGAAAAAGCAGTATTGTTGAACAAAGCAGACCTCGGAATCATTTTCGACACCGATGTCGATCGCGCTGCTGCCGTTGACCTTACCGGTACCGGCATCAACCGCAACCGGCTGATTGCTCTCATTGCTACTATCATCCTTGAAGAACATCCCGGCTCTACCATCGTTACCGATTCTATCACATCAGATGGCTTGACAGAATTCATTGAAAAGGAACTGGGAGGAAGACATCATCGTTTCCAGCGGGGGTATAAAAATGTCATCAACGAAGCCATCCGACTCAATAATACCGGGGAGGAATGCTGGCTGGCCATCGAAACCAGTGGTCACGCTGCTTTGAAAGAAAACTATTTCCTCGATGATGGCGCCTTTCTGATTACCAAATTGCTGGTTAAAGCAGCCCTGTTGCGTCAAAAAGGAGAAACCTTAGTGAGCCTTACCGAAAAGCTGAAGATGCCGGTAGAGAGTACTGAAATCAGGTTAAAGATAAAAGTGATTGACTTCAAGGCTTATGGAAATAAGGTGATCGCCGACCTGACTGAATATGTCAAAAGTGTTGAGGGCTGGAATATCGTTCCCAACAATTATGAAGGCATCCGTGTTTCCTGTGATAAGCATTCCGGAAACGGCTGGTTCCTGTTGCGCCTCTCATTGCACGACCCTGTCATACCGCTGAATATCGAATCCAACCAGACCGGAGGGGTACAAACAATCTCAGATAAACTGGCTGCTTTCCTGAAAAACTACACCGAACTGGTTTAAAATAGTTTGAAGAGCAAGACTAAAAAAAAGCTTATAAATTTAAAATGGAGCTTGTCTTCTACGCTGAAAAGAAAATTATGAGATGAAAGCCGGAAAAGGAAGATAACATTGATTATTGAAGAACAATTCAGCAATACTTGAAGGATACTTAATAGATACCCTATGAGTATCCATTAAGTATCCTTCAACCCTTGGTTTTATCTTCAATTTATCGTGATTCTATCAAATCATTTCTTAAAGATAATATTCGACACAAAGATACTGCCAAAAACCTAAATATTGATCTTGGCATGAACAATTTGCAGGATCTCTTCCTCCATTGCCCTGGCATTTTTTTCCATTTCATTTCCCTGCTCAAGAACGTCTGCAACAAAGGCATTATCTTTGAGACCTGCAGCGTTGATTTTCACATTCAGGAAAGCGCCTATCACGGCAGATCGGGCACATAAAGCACCAACACCGGCATCGGTGACTGAATTGGGATTACCGATTACAGCCATTGCTTTGATGACATCCATGGATTGTAATGATGCTTCCATCACCTGAAAGGGAATTTGAATGGCGTAACGGGTTGCATCCTGGATGGCGTTGTTTCTCAATGTTTTTTCTTCATCGGAAGACTTAGGGAGTCCGAAAGCATCCATGATCTTGTTGAATGCGTTGGTGTCTTCATCTACAAGCCACAAGAGCCTGTCTTTCAGTGCCTGTCCATTTTCGGCCCACTCTGAAAAATCTTCCCAACGATCGTCCCAGCCTGCTTTGTGCGATGAAAGATTGGCTACCATTGTCCCGAGAGAAACCCCTAAAGCACCGATATAGGCAGAAATAGAACCACCACCGGGGGCGGGAGACTCTGATGCCGTCTCGTTGGCAAAGCCTTTACAAGTCAGGTCCATCAGTTTCTTTTCGTTCTTGTCACGCAGCAGGTATTCGATGACCTTGTCCTCAGGATGGAAAGGCTTCAGGTCGTCCAGTCCCAACGACTTCACGGCGATCTTTACAATCTCTTCTTCGGATACACCAACAGAACGATTTTGTTTGCGCAGGAAATATTTTCCGGCATCGATCAATGACTGCAACGGCACCAGTCCAACCAGTTCTGACCCCGTGACGCGCATCCCTCTTTCAGCTGCTTTCTTGCAGGCCTCTTCGAAGGCTACATGAACCGGGGTAATGGAGATATTGGTAAGATTGATCGATACCTGAGCAATACCATACTCCTCTATGTACCAACCAATTGCTTTACAGGCCTTCAGGCTTCCCGGAACAGTAACCGGATTGCCGGCTTCATCTTTTACGATCTTCCCGGTAACCTGATTTCCTTCTCTGACAGGTCTCCCCTTCTCGCGTATGTCAAAGGCTACTGCATTAGCCCTACGGACAGATGTAGTATTGAGATTCACATTGTAGGCTACCAGAAAATCCCGTGCCCCTATGGCGATAGCACCGCTAAAGGCATTGAATTTGGTAGGGCCAAAGTCGGGTTTCCAGTCAGGATCCTGTAGTTTCTTATGTAGACCTTCATATTCTCCTGCCCGGCATGAAGCCAGGTTTTTCCGCTTCTCTTCGAAGGCAGCATTTTCATAACAATAGACATGAATATCCAGTTCCTCTCCGACTCTGGCGGCCAGCTTCCGGGCATACTCCACTGTCTCATCCATGGTGATGTTAGAAATCGGGATAAAAGGACATACATCGGTAGCCCCAAAGCGAGGATGGGCTCCATGATGTTTAGTCATATCAATCAGTTCAGAAGCCTTATGGATGGCACGAAAGGCAGCTTCAGAAACAGGTCCGGGTTCTCCTACAAAAGTGACCACGGTTCTGTTAGTGGCAGCTCCGGGATCGACGTCGAGCAAACGGACACCTTCGACAGCAATGATCTGATCTGTAATTTGTTTGATGATGGTCATGTCCCTGCCCTCACTAAAGTTCGGAACACATTCTATAAGTTGTTTCATCGTGATTAAAAGTTGGTAAAAAATAGAGAGAAGATATGTTGTTATTGAATTTTTCCGTTCAAAATTACTGTTTCTACTTTATTGTGGCCATAATAATAAGGCATATATTCTATTGAAGGGATGGGTTTGGTGATGAAGAGATTGGCCCGTTTGCCAATCGTGATACTGCCCAATTCATCGCTGACACCCATGGCATAGGCGCTGTTGATGGTAGTGGCATTGATGGCCTCCTGGGGGAGCATGCGGTATTTTATACAACCCATAGAAAGAATAAACTGCATGTTGCCCGATGGGGATGACCCTGGGTTGAAGTCACTGGCCAGGGCGACACCCAGGCCTGCGTCGATCATTTTGCGTACCGGGGCATAAGGCATATCCAGAAAAAAAGCAGCGCCCGGAAGCAGCGTGGGCATGGTATCTGTTCCCAACAGACTTTCGATCTCGCTGGCTCCGGTATATTCGAGATGATCTACCGACAGGGCTTCATATTTCACTCCTACCTGAATCCCGCCTGAATAGTCGAGTTCGTTGGCATGAATCTTTGCCCGCATACCGTGTTTCATGCCGGCCATCAGGATCTGTTCGGTTTGATGAATGGTGAAGAAACCCCTGTCGCAGAAAACATCAATGAAATCGGCCAACTCTTCAGCCGCCACTTGTGGGATCATCTCATTGAGGATCAGTTCAACATAATCGTCGCGATGATCTTTGTATTCAGCCGGAAAAGCATGTGCCCCCAGAAAAGTGGCACGGATAGTCAAAGCCGAGTTTTCTCTCAGCCGTCGGATGACCCTTAACATCTTCAGCTCATCTTCCACGGTAAGCCCATAACCGCTTTTGATCTCTACCGCGCCTGTACCCAAGTATTTGATCTCTTCAAGTCTTTGCCAAGCAGCATCGTAAAGCTCCTCTTCAGAAGTATTGTGAAGTAATCGTGATGAATTCAAAATACCTCCTCCCCTACGGGCAATCTCCTCATAAGTAAGGCCTTTAATTTTATCGATATATTCCACTTCGCGACTGCCGGCATAGACCAGATGAGTATGTGAGTCACAAAAAGAGGGAAAGACCATTTTACCGGTAGCATCAAGCTGAATCAGATCAGGTTTTTCGCTTTTTGGGAGTTCCAGTTGGCTCATGGCACCGTAAGCAGCTATCATCCCTTCACTGATGTAGAGATAAGCATTTGCAAGAGTATTCAACTGTTTCATTTCGTCCCCACGCAGACGTTGACGGCTTTCGGGATCGATACCGACCAGCGTTTTTATATTCTTGATTAGCAGTGCCATATGAATTTAATTTAACATAATAACCCAAAAAGAATGGAAGGGTTATAAGTGGCTAAATTACCCTAAAACTTTGAAAAGAAAAAAAAGAATATTATGGAATCAGCTATCTAATAACTAATACATTGAAAAAATATCAAGTATCAACCTGCAAGACCCCGCTTATGCTTTAGACAAGCTTTGATCTTGCTGCGGAACTTCCAGCAGGTCATCTGACGAGTCTCCAGGGTCTCTGAGAGCTCGGTGCTGGTGATGGAGGGTGAACAACAAATACGGAACGCTATTTCAAAGGCAGTAGGCAGCGGGATCCTGCAACGATGAAAAATGGTATGAGAAGTAGCGGACTCGTCGTGCTTACACCGTGTACATCTGCGAGAATAAGGTGTTCTGCCTTTACAAAAATTGTCATTGTCACATTTTTTGCACCGATATCCATCGGCCCATTTTTCATTGGAAAGGTATTCCAGACATTGTGCCTCGGTTCCGAATTTTTCCTTGAAAGCCGATGAAGACAAGTCTTTGAACAAACAACCAAGATCCATGTAAGTAATAATTTTTAATAATGAACATTAAGGGTATCGATTTGTTTAAAAACGATTGACAAAGATAAAATAAAATAGTGATCTTTATGCGCTAATATTCAAAAATAATTTATCTTTGCAACACCAAATAACATCTCAATTCTAAAACGATGAAACGATTAATTAATCTGACACTATTATTTTCTTTGATTGCTTTGTTTTCATGTGGGAATACGGGCAGCAAACAACCTGCTGTGACAGCCAATACCATAACAGTTGTTGGAGGTGGAAAGCCCATACAACTGGATAAACTGAACTTTCTAAAACGGGTATATGATTTTGAAAAGAACCCCCAGCAGTGGACCTATGCCGGTGATAAACCTTGTGTGATTGATTTTTACGCAGATTGGTGTGGTCCCTGTAAAATGATAGCGCCCTATCTGGACGAGATTGCTGCAAAGTATGATGGCAAAGTATATGTTTACAGGGTGAATGTCGATAATGAACAGGAACTGGCCCAGTTTTTCGGAATTCAAAGCATACCTGCTGTCCTGTTTTGTCCTTTAAAGGGAAAACCACAAATGATGACAGGAGCACGCCCAAAAGAAGATTTTTACACCGCTGTTGAGTCAATCATAGCAAACCCTAAAAAATAATTCATTGTAAATCATTCTGAACACACATAAAATGGAACATTTAACAAAACAGACCTTTCTGGAAAAGGTCTTTAATTACGAGCAAAATCAGGAATGGAAATTCGAAGGAAACACACCGTGTCTCATCGATTTTTATGCTGACTGGTGTGGCCCTTGCAAAATGGTGGCCCCAATTCTGGAAGAACTTTCAAAAGAATATGACGGAAAAATTAATATTTATAAGATAGATACCGAAGCAGAGAGAGAACTTGCAGGGGCTTTTGGTATCCGAAGCATCCCTTCATTGTTGTTCGTTCCGATGGAAGGACAGCCTCAAATGGTGCAGGGTGCTCTTCCAAAGTCGCAGCTAAAACAAGCTATCGACGATATACTTCTGGTTTAATTTATCTCCAATCATGCAAGGATCAGTCTTGCTGGCAACAGCATATCTACCGCCTATCGAATACATCATTCAATGTCTGCGTTTTGAACACGTAGTGATTGAGCAATTTGAGACCTATCCAAAACAGACCTACCGAAACCGTTGCATCATTGCAACGGCCAACGGTTTGTTGCATTTAAACATACCCATTAAAAAACCGGATGGGAATCATACTCTGACCAGAGATGTTGAAATTGATTTCAGTGGCAGATGGAATCAGGTGCATTGGCGGACCATCGCGTCGGCATATACCCATTCACCCTATTTCATGCATTATGGTGATCATTTTGAAGCACTATTTAATGATCCGCCAAAAAAGTTACAGGAGTTTAATACCGCATTACTGAAATTAGTTTTCAGACTCATGAAAACAGATATAGAGATGGTTTATACTTCAGAATATCTTGTCACTCCGGAAGGAATGCTTGACTTAAGACAACTCATTCATCCCAAACACGCTAAGCATTACCCCGGAAAACCGTTATCGTTTATTCCATACACACAGACCTTCAGCAATAAATATTCCTTTATCCCGAATCTAAGTATCATAGACCTCCTGTTTAATGAGGGACCCTCGTCACTGGATTTTCTGAAAAGCGAACCGATCTTATAAGACAGGGTATTCAACCCTGACGTGATAGATACTCATCAGTTTTCGTTTGAGAATGCGTTTCACGGTGGTGATGTCTCTCATCGTGATATTTGAATTGTCAAACTGGTTTTGCTCTAACTGTTTGTTGATGACCCGATCTACCAGTTCACGAATGGTATTTTCATCTTTGTCTTTCAGACTGCGTGAGGCAGCCTCTACAGAGTCTGCCATCATCAATACAGCAGTCTCTTTTGAAAAAGGAATAGGACCGTGATAGGTAAATTTGCTTTTATCCACTTCGCCATCAGTAACACTTTGAACTTGTTTGATATAGAAGAATTCGGTCATGCGTGTACCGTGATGCGTACGGATAAAGTCAATGATCTGTTCGGGTAACTTGTGTTTCTTGGCCAGCTCGATCCCTTTAATGACATGTTTTATCAATACCTGCGCACTCTCTTCATAGGTCAACTCATTGTGCAGGTTATGACCCGAGGTCTGGTTTTCGATAAAGTACAGGGCATTTTCTATTTTACCTATATCGTGATAGAGTGCTCCAGTACGAACGAGCAAGGGATTTCCACCCAGTTCAATGATCAATTCTTCGGCAATATTTGCCACCATTATGCTGTGATAAAAAGTGCCAGGGGCATAGATAGCCAGCTTCCGCAATAAGGTACTGTTGGTATCACTAAGTTCCAGAAGGGTTACGTCGGTCACCAATCCAAATAGTTTTTCGAAAAGAAATATCAGGGGATAAGCAAGTAGGGTAAGAATAGCCGCAGCAGCAAACATACCGGGGAAGGCAAAGTTAAAGTGTGAAAAATTGCCTTCCTGGATTAAAACAATACCGGTATAAACCACACTACTCGATATAAATATCATCAGTGAGGTGAAGAAAAACTGTGATCGTTTATGAACCTTCACGATACTAACAATGGCTACTATCCCTGCTATAAACTGAAGAAAGACAAACTCAAAACTGTTAGGCACAAGAAAACCGGCAATGATTAATGTTATCAGATTGACAAACAGAGCCATTCGTGTATCGAAGAAAACCCTTACGATGACCGGGACCAGACAAACCGGAACGATATAAATATAAAAACTGTTGTAATTGCTGACCATACTGATGGCAGACACCATGATTATGATCAGTAGCAACAACAATACCAGTTTGTTACTATCGCGAAATACCTCTCTTCGAAAAGAAAACAGAAACAGCGCAAAGACAGTCAGTGCAGAACCAATCAGTAGAAACTGTCCAAGCCGGATCAGATAATGTTTTCCATAAGCTCCCAGCTGTGACTCGTAATCATGCTTGAGCGAACTCAGTATCTGATATTTTTCATCGTTGATCAACTCACCCTTTGAAATGATGCCTTGTCCCTTTTGAACCATTCCCCGGGTCAACGATATTCCTGACAAAACGGCCTCTTTTTGCTTCTGATTGGCTATAAAATCATAGCGTACATTATTTACCAATGACTGTTCCATAAGGGGTTTTAGCAATGTTGCATCCAATTCATGAAATTCATTTGCTTTTTTCGTCAATAAATCAGTCAGATAATGATCACCGGACTGGATGGTAAAAAGATCACCCAGTTGTACCGTTTCAATCTGGTTTCCTCTTAAAAGATTGATTTCAAAATCAGCGCTTTTATTTTGAGTCATCGGTCCAGGCTCAATAATGCCTCGCATCATGACTGAATCAAGCAGTGTTTTCCCGATAAAGCGGTTAAACTGCATGCGTCTGTCATCGGAAGAGGAATGGGGGTACTTGGTGATCCATGCTTTATCAAAGCTGTTGATATATTCAGAATATTTCTTAACCAGGGGTTCACTATACAACCGAAACATCAAACGGGTTTCAAGAAGAGCGGCTTCTCTTTCTTTTTTCAGTTCGGCATCGGTCTTGAATATCGCAAAATCAAAAGGGGCAATAAGATCTTCGTTCAACCAGGGCTTACTCTTTTGAAACTCATACCTGAATTTCCCTTCGTGTGGAAAACTTTGAAGCAGAATAAGCGCTGTGAGAAAAAACAGACTTATTCTATACAATACCGGGTAATGATTCCAGACCAAGATAAGATTATTCTTCATATTGATGTGTTTCGCTAAGCAAGATAACAACTTTTTTCATGTTTTTGAATTATCAACAGGCAATTGTTCTTAAATAATGCCATTTTGTTAATAAGTTTCCTCGAGAGGTCAACTGACATGCCCAACACTTTTCCTTATATTTGTTAATGTTTTCGCTTTTATTTTTACGTTCCCGAATCTATTACATTATAAAATGTGAGATTGAAAAAGTAAAGATTTTAAGTTTATAAATCATTCATGTTAATCCATAAATGAAAATGTATTTCGGAGTATGTTGCCTTAGTGTAATTCCTGTAAGGGCTGAAGGTTCTGATAAGTCAGAAATGGTCAGCCAATTACTCTTTGGTGAAACATTCAGCATACTTTCATTTTCAAAAGGATGGGCAAAAATAGTGATAGATCACGACAATTATGAAGGTTGGATTGATGAAAAGCAATTTATTTCATTAAGTAGTGAAGAACATGCCCAAATCCTTTTAAATCCTGTATATTTTTCTACCGAACCGGTTCATATTTTAAATCAAAAGCATAGTCATCCTTTAACCATTCTTCCGGGAAGCATACTTCATGCCGCAGCAGCAACGGAATTTATTTTAGGAGGAACAACATATTCCTATACCGGCCATTCAATCAAAGCGGATATCCAACCCACTGTTGATAACCTGATCAGTCGTGCGCTTCCTTTTTTAAATAGCCCATACCTGTGGGGAGGACGTACACCTTTTGGCATCGACTGTTCAGGATTTGTGCAACTGGTGGCCCGGTTGACAGGAATATCTTTTCCAAGAGACACCAGACAGCAGGCGGAAGAGGGTGAACTGATCAATTTAATTTCAGAATCCAGACCCGGTGATTTAGCATTTTTCGATAACACAGAAGGAAGAATCATTCATGTAGGCATTTTACTGGATAATGCTAAAATCATTCATGCCTCCGGAAAAGTGCGCATTGATACCATTGATCATCAGGGTATCTTTAAAGAAGAAACCAAGAAATATAGTCATCAATTAAGAGTAATAAAGAGAATTATTCACTAATACGAAAGTTTATGGATACATGATTTTACTTCATTGTACATGAGAACTTAAAGAAAAAACGTAAAAAAGTTAACGTTAAATTCATTTCATTTCTCTTGTCAATCTAATAATGGAAACTATCTTTGCCGAAAATTCAAATAATAAAACTTTTAACATTTTTTGTAATTATTAAAAATTTACCTATAAATTAGGCCCATGAATTAAACCTGATTTAATAATAACAATTCACCAACATAATAACTAAAAACCCAATTTATGAAAATTAAATTTTTTACACTTTTTCTGGCTTCCATGCTCATGAGTGTAATGTTGTTTGCCCAGGTTACCACCTCAGGTTTGAGTGGTAAAGTTGTGGGTAAAGACAACATCTCTCTTCCGGGAGCTACAGTAACAGCTATACATGTACCTACCGGTACTAAGTATGTTACAGTATCAAACGTTAATGGACAGTTCTCTATGCAAGGCATGAAATCCGGGGGTCCATATACCGTTAATATTTCATTTGTAGGATACAACACCTCTTCCTACAGAGATATTACGCTTGCCCTTGGTGACATGTACAACTTGAAAGTTAATCTTACAGAGAGCACTACCAGTATTGCAGAAGTTGTTATCGTTGGTACGAAGGCTTCCTCGTTCAGGTCATTAAAAACCGGTGCAGTAACTAATATCACTACTGTTCAGATGAAGAACATTCCTTCTATGAGCAGGTCATTAGGTGACTACACTAAACTATCACCCTTCTCAAATGGATCAGGTTCTTATTTAGGAAAAGACGCATACACTTCAAACATTTCGGTGGATGGTGCTAACTTCAATAATAACTTTGGTTTGTCAAGCAGTAACCTACCCGGTGCATCTGGAGAACCTATTTCTATGGAAGCTATTGATGAAATTCAGGTTTCTGTAGCTCCTTTTGATGTTCGTCAGAGTAACTTTACAGGTGCTGGTATCAATGCTGTCACCAAGAGCGGAACCAATCAATTCAAAGCCTCTGTCTATGAATTTTTCCGTAATCAACAGTTTAACGGAAGATTTGGTCGTGATTCTGTTTCTGGCTGGGGTGCCAACCATGGCGACAATAATCCAAGAAGATACACCATATCTCCATCAACATATAAATCATATGGATTTACAGCAGGTGGACCAATCATTAAAGACAAACTTTTCATCTTTGTCAATGCAGAAACAGAGAACACGCTATCTCCCGGTAATACACTATTAGCAATGACACCAGATAGAAATGCTTCTGATCCTAATGTAAATGCAAATGTTAACGCTTCTGACCTACAAACTTTTTCTGATTTACTTAAATCAAAATATGGTTATGTTACTGGTCCTTATGAAAACTGGGGTGGTGACGTGACAAAGAATGATAAGTTCTTAGCAAGGGTTGACTGGAATATAAACAAAAACAACAAATTAACAGTACGTTATGACTATTCAACCAGTTCAATTCCAAGCCGTCCAAGTAGTAGTGGTGATAATACACCAACTATTATTGGTGGTCGTAGTAGTAAGAGTGGTGGTATCTCTTATGAAAACTCACAATATTTCACTTCAAGTACCTTAAAGTCTGTCACTGTTGAATTGAACAGCAGATTGGGAAAAGATCTGGACAATAAATTACTGTTTGCCTATACAAAATATGGTCAACCCCGTACTACTCCCAGTTCTATTTTTCCAATGATTGATATCATGAACGGTACTTTAACCGGAAATGTCAGAATGACAGCTGGATATGAATTGTTCTCCTACGAAAATAATGTTGATAACAATACTACTATCATCACTGACAACTTAACTTACCTCTGGAAAAAACATTCCTTCACCTTTGGTGGATCAATGGAACATGAATATTTCGCTAACAGTTATTTGCGTGAGGGTTCAGGTTATTACAGATTCAGGGATTTAGCATCATTTACAGCCTATACAAACGGTGTAGGTGTAGGACAACCCTGGAGTGCAGACTATGATCCTATTGGATTTGCTTATACTTATCCTATCAACGGATTCACTAATCCAGTTGCTGAATTATCATTCCGTCAATGGTCAGCCTATGCGCAGGATGAATGGAAAGCAACAGAAACCTTTAAAGTAACAGGTGGTTTACGTATTGACTTACCACAGTATCTGAGTGGAGCTGTTAACAACCCTGTAGTGAGTACCTATTCATTCAGAAACGGCGAAAAAGTTGATTTGAGTTCATGGCCAAAGGCACAGGTCTTATGGTCACCTCGTATTGGTTTCAACTGGGATTTCTTCGGTGACAAATCTTTAACTATTCGTGGTGGAACAGGTGTATTTACAGGTCGTATTCCTTTTGTTTGGTTTACTAACCAACCTACCAACAGTGGCATGCTTCAGTACCAATTGGTTATCAATAGTGGTACAACTGCTTCAAATGCTCAATTGGCCCGTTTACCTTTGTATAATGATGCTTCTAAACTTTTATCCAACACTGCAATTGCTGATATCTTCCCACAACAAAATGTAGTTGGTGGAAAAATAGCAGGTATTGATAAGAACTTCAAACTACCTCAGGTATGGCGTACAAGTATGGGTGTTGATTATAAATTTATGGATATGTCATTAAGTCTGGATGCTATCTACACTAAAGATATCAATTCCATTTATTTTGATAACATTAACCTGGCTCCTACTACGACTACTGTTAATTTTGGTGGTCTTAATTCAATAACTCCAATACCTTATTATAATTCAGGTACTGCCAGATATATTACTCCAACTTATCAAAATGTTGTGATTATGCGTAACACAAGTAAGGGAGATGGATATACACTTGCAGCTAAATTGGATTTTCCAAGGATAGCAGGTTTTTCAGGTAGCATATCTTATTCCAAAACTTATGGTGAAGAAGTAACGAATAAATCAGGTTCAGATCCTTTCTCAGCATGGCAATATAGAATCATGTCAGGTAATCCTAATGATCAGTCAATGGGCTTAACAGCTTATAATACACCTAATCGTGTAGTTGCATCTATTAATTATGATATCAAATACCGCAAATTTGAAACGAATGCTTCATTATTCTACACAGGAAATAGTGGATATGCATACTCGTATTATTTTAGTGGTGATGCAAATAATGACGGAACAACTTCAAATGACCTGATGTATATTCCAAAATCACAATCTGAATATATTTGGGCTTCACAAGCTGATGCTGATGCATATTTCAAATTTGCAAAACAAGACCCATATTTATCTAAACATGCAGGTCAATTTGCACAACGCAATGCAGCTTACGAACCATTTTACAATAGAGTTGACTTAAGAATCACGCAGGATTTCAATCTACGTTTTGGAGCGAATAATAATAAATTAACATTCCTTGCTGACTTCATTAACTTAGCTAACCTTTTGGATCACAACTGGGGACTGAATAAGAGCTTAGCATCTTCTGCCAATGCACCACTTATCATTTCAGGACGTGATGCCGCAACAGGTATGTTAAAAGTATCTATGAGAAAAGTTGGTGCTAATTATATGACCAGCACTTTCCAGGATCCTCCAACAATCAGTGGTTTATGGGGAATCCAAATTGGAGTCAGATATACTTTCAATTAAAAGCATAATCTGAATCTAACCATAATAAAAGCCCCGGGGTCTCCGGGGCTTTTTTATTTTATGAAATACTTTGATTGTTTTCAGATCGGTTATTGGCTGTTATAGATTTTTTCTGTAGGATTCAAAACGAAGATAATGATCAGCCAAAACCAAAGCCGCCATTGCTTCTACGATTGGAACAGCCCTTGGAACGACACAAACATCGTGACGTCCTCCGGGATGAATAGTAACCGGATGAGCATCTTTATCAACCGTAGTTTGTTCTCGCATGATAGTTGCCACGGGTTTAAAAGCAGTCCTGAAATATATATCCTGCCCGTTTGAAATTCCACCCAGTATACCTCCGGCACGGTTTGTTTCAGTCACAATCTTACCGGGATTCATGGGATCTGGACGAAAGATATCATTGTGTTGTGATCCCCGCATGGCAGATCCGGCAAATCCTGAACCATACTCGAATCCTTTGACAGCATTAATACTGAGCATGGCTTTGGCCAAATCGGCCTGTAGTCGATCGAATACGGGCTCTCCCCATCCTGCTGGCACGCCTGAAGCTACGCAGGTGATCACGCCTCCCAGGCTATCGCCATCACCCTGTGCAGTCTTTATCTCCTCCACCATCCTATCCGCAACAGTCATATCAGGACAACGGACTTCATTTTGCTCGGTGAGTGACAAATCCAGCGCATCATAACCCTGCTCAACCACTATTTTCCCAATCTGTGATACATATGCAGTGATAGATACACCCAATTTAGCAAGTAGTAATTTGGCAAAAGCCCCTCCGGCAACACGAGCCAATGTCTCACGTGCAGAAGAACGACCTCCCCCCCTGTGATCGCGAATACCATATTTCTGGATGTAGGTATAGTCGGCATGAGATGGCCTGAATACTTTGCTCAGTTCATCATAATCCGTCGATCGTTGATCAGCATTCATGACTACAAACGCAATGGGGGTACCTGTAGAGAGACCTTCAAATACGCCCGAAAGGATCTCTATGCGGTCCTTCTCATCCCTTGGCGTCACAAGTTTTGATTGTCCGGGTCGTCTTCGGTTGAGCTCGCTTTGAATAAAATCCAGATTAATCTCAATTTCTGATGGGTATCCATCGATTATTCCCCCCACTCCTTTTCCATGTGATTCTCCGAAAGAGGTCAGTGTGAAAAGCTTACCAAACGTATTTCCTGCCATTTTAGATAAGTATTAATGATGATCAAAAATAATAAGTATTGGTTGAATTTTTTATTAAATTTTACTTGATTTCAGCTTAAAAATATTGTACTTTTAGCTGTGATGATTACATCATATTATGTTGTACAGTTTCACCTGTATGAAACATGAACGCTTAAAATTCCTCATGGAATTTTTCGACCAGTCAGGAAATTTATGCGAATTGTGCGAAAAAAGGCATATAAATGCCTCAAAAAAGACGGGCTAAGTACCGCAAAAAAGAAAAAGCGGCTGATCAGTAATCTCAGCCGCTTTTATTTTTAATCCATTATTTAAAGCGAATTAACCCTGTTTCAGTATTTTGATCTTGGCTTCAATTGTTTTCAATTCATATTTGTCTTTTTCGATCTTCTTCTCAAATTCAGTCTTAAAGAGGTTGGCGTTTTTGGAATTGGCAAAGAAACCAATGTTGTTTTCCAAAATCTTAATTTCTTCTTTGAGTTCATCCATTTTGTTCTGAAGTGAAGAACGTTCTCTCCCGATAATTCGGTTTGCCTCAGGTTGTTCTTTCAGCGACTCATATTTACTCTTGTAGTTACTCGAGGCAACTTCTGTAGAGTTCATTTTCAGCTTCTCAAAATGTTTATTGATTGCCGTTCTGAACTCATTTTGTAGACGATCTTTATCTTTTATTGGAACATGTCCTATTTCCAACCACTTCCTTTGTGTTTCTTTGAGAGTATCAATGTTTGCAGTGCGATCATCGTTTAATTCAAAGGACTGAATGAAATTCAGTAAATCGAGTTTCAGCTTTAAGTTCGTATCTTCCTGTTCGTGAATATTTTTAAAATAATCTGATTTAGCACTAAAGAAATCGTCACAAGCAGCTCTGAAACGCTTCCAGATCTTGTCACTTTGCTTACGGGGTACCGGTCCGATATCTTTCCACTCCTTCTGTAGTTTGATAAGCTCTTTAGTGGTCGCAGCCCAATCTGAACTGGTTCTTAATTCTTCAGCCTGAACACAAAGATTTAGTTTCAGGTTATAGTTATTGAGTTGCTGATCCTTGAGTTTTGTGAAATACTCTTTCTTGTTTGAAAAGAAAGTATCGAGACACCCTTTAAATCTGATCCAGATTTCATCGTTTACTCTGCGGGGAGCTGGTCCAACACTTTTCCAGATTTTCAGTAAATCATTCAGTTGGTCAGTAGTATCCTGCCAGGCCTTGACAGAATCAATATTTAATGCAATCAGTTTATCGGCACTCTCGCACAGGGCAACCTTGGCTGCGTAGTTTTTATTCTGCTCGTCCTGCATACCAGAGTAATAATCCCTTCTTCTGTCATTGATCAGATCAGAGGCTGCTTTAAAACGCTCCCAGACCTCATCTTTTTTATCCAGTGGAACCGGTCCAATCTCTTTCCATTCTTCATGAAACTGCTGCAGCTTCTTAAAAGAATCGGCAAGGCTAAAGTTAATGAGCAGGTCTTCGGTCTTTTCACAGATCGAAACCTTGGCTTCAAGATTTTTTCTGAGATCCAGATCTTTGAGTTCCTTTATGATACGGGCTTTGTCATAGAACTTTTCTACTAAAAAATGATAATTATTCCATAAAGAAGTTACCTCATTTTTAGGAACCATTCCTATTGTCTTCCATTTATCCTGAAGCGCCTTGAAATCATCATTGATTCTTTTTAAGGGTTCATCAGTATCTATCAGGCTGCGTAGGCTATCGAGTATCTGATTTTTTAATGCAAGATTGGTGACTTTAATTTTTTCCTGTTCTTCGTTATAACGTGCTTTCGACTGTTTGAATTTATCAAAAGCAACCTTGAAACGCAGTTCCAGGACATCATCAGAAGGTGCATATGCTTCAGCTTCTCCACCTTCACTTATATATTTTTTAAAGGCCTCTTCTTTATGGGTCTTATTTTTATTCTCAAATTCAATCCTGATATTTGAAACTTTCCTTTTTATCAGGTTAATATCACTTTCATTAACAGCTTTCTCCAGCAATTCAACCAGTTGTTCACGATTGAGCGATTCATAATTCAATAAAGATTCGTCTTCAACCTCTTCATCTTCTTCGTCCTCTTCAACAACTGCGGCAATGTCCATAGAAATTAATTCCTGATGTAACAATTCATGCAAACTGGCTTCGGTCTTAACTTCTTCATGAGCATTAACTACAGGGGTCTCAGTTTCAGTCGGCACTTCATCCTCAACAATAATTTCCTTTTCTTCAACTTGCTCAACAACCGGGATGACAGCTATAACGGGGAGGGGAACTTCTTCAGGTTCAGCTTCAACTTCAACTGTCTCTTCCGTATTAATTGTTGAAGGTGTTTCAATTATCTCAATAGTTTCAAGCACTACCGGTGCTTCAGCTTCGTCAGACAGGATTTCGGGTTCCTGAATCGATGCAACCTCAGTTGTCTCGACTTCATTACCATTTTCTACTGAATCGTTATTCAATATTTCATCCTGATTTTCTTCAGGCAGATTGGGTTGCTGAACATTCATAGCATCTGTAAGAGATGCAGCATTCTTCTCCTGGACATTGTTTTCTTCCGTCTCAGGATTCAGATTTAGTCGATCCTTGTTTTCCATTGTTCATTAGTTTAGATTCCTGAACAGTTACAATTGCATGATTATTAGTCGCAATTGATGCTGTTACCTGGTTGAGATTCGTTATTAAACACTTGTTCTGTTTAAATAGTTTGAACTTAAGTGGTTCGCAAAATTAGGAATATTTTTACTCCTCTTAAATAATTCCCAAATTTAATAAAATAGATCGTATTTTGATACAATTCATTAGAACACCTTTTATAAATTCATTTGTCAAATCAGAATTTCCAGTGTCTGATAAGTCATATAATATTTAATATCAAGCGGATACATGCTAATATCATAAAATAAAAATACTGCTCAAACTTAAAATTTAACATTCTATAACTCATGTTTTAATCTAAAGCGCGCTTATTAAAGATGATATATCCTAAGGTGAAACTAAACGAAAATCGATCCTGGCTCCTATCAAACCAACTCAGATTTATCGAAGCAGGGCCTATTGGGCTATGAAAAACAAAGGCGGAAGTAGCCATATATTTCATACTTGTCAGTTTATTATCATATACCGCCGTATTATCTGCAAGTTTAATGATCTGGTTTATCGGTTGAAAAGCATAACCTTCTACTCTGAGATCAAAAGATTTGGAGAAGACATATACATTTTTCAAACCGGCAGAAACAAAATTATTGGCCCTGAATTCAGGCATAAACACTGTTTGTGCATAAGGGAAAGGGGCAAATACGCCGGCAGACAATAGACTCGAGGTATAATTACTGAATAGTTTCTTATCAGAAAACAACACCTCGGTGCTAAAACCAAATCGTAGTTTGCCGATATGCTGAAAATAATTATCCCATGACATTCTGACCTGAAACCATTCCTGATGAGCCTGTGTAGCCAAAGTCTGCAGTGAGGTTGTGCCCGGTTCATTTCGCTCCATGCCATTAACATAACGAAAATCAACAAAGAACCTTGAACCCTGGTTTGCATATTGTCTGTCGTTTAAGGTATTGGCTTCAAAGCTGATATTAGGGGTTATCAAATTAAAATATGTCTTATCCGCTACATCAGTACGGCTAAAATCATTACTTTGATAATAATCATCTCTCAGTTGGGCAGAAGCGATACCAAATTCAAATTTAGCCTTCCTGCCAAAAGGCAACCCATAATTCAATTCAGTGTGATTCTCGTTTTGAATCAAATAAGAAGGGGTTTTATCCTCAAAAAAATAGGTCGAGGTCTTAAAATAATCCCATTGATTAAAACAAATGGACAGGTCCAAATACTTAGGAACGACAGAGGGAAAGTCCCATCGTGCTCCGAGCTCTGCCGAGCTAAAAAACCTGCCAATATAAATATTGGCTCTGTAAACGGTAGCCGATTTAGCTAAACGTTTGTAACGCAATCCCAGAAAAGCCTCATTAATAGGGCTTGACGATACGGTGCCCCCAAACTGTAAGTTGATATTATCCTCCTTTTCTACATCCAGATGAAGATCATACCATTGTCTTATTGGATTGAATTTCAGGGTTGGGAAAATATAGGCAATTTGGTTATCAGAAAGTAATTTAAAATAATCACCTTTCATTTGTTCCAGCGGCACGGTTGGTTCTTTATGAAACAGATGCCATCTTACATATTCCGCCTGATTCTTGTTAAGCCCGGCTACATATATACTCCCGATGTTCAGAGGTGGGACCTTCTTTTTAAATGCCGCTCTTCTGGCATCAATTTCTTCTTTGGAGACATAACCTGTATGGAATTTTCTGATTTCAGGTAACATCCTTACAGTTGCCAGATAACCACTATCAATAAATTCACGGGTATGACTAAAATCGGTGACATTGACAGATTTCATTTTAGGTTCTATCATGATTCCATTATCACAGGGAATATTATAATTTGATTCCACCATCAGCATACTCTGGATTTGCGATAAAAGATCATTACTCTTAGGAGGGCCGTAACTCCCTGCCACCTTACTCCCTATGATCAGATCGGGGAAGAAGTCATTCATCATAACATCAGCAGGGAAATTATTATACATCCCTCCATCAAACATCAATTTACCATCAATAGTGATAGGTCTGAAATAAAACGGAAAAGTCATGGAAGCCCTGATAGACTTCCCTAAATCACCATTTTTAAATATGGCTTGTTTCGTATTCGCGACATCGGAGGCGATACATCTAAAGGGAACCATCAGACTATCAAAATTCCCGTTCGAAGCTGCCGAGGCACCCGAAAACATCTTCATAAAAGCAAAATCCATTTGCTGTGGAGAGACCAGATTGGTTGGCAGAAAATTAGAAGTAAGCACAGAATCATAGTTGAATTTCAAGGTAATCCACGATGGATTGGGGTCCTCTTTCTTGAAATAATAAGTATACTCTGCTCCCATTTCTCCCGAAACCCAATAGCTGAAGTCTTTGGACGTGATGATGGCTTCCATCTCGTCGGGGGAGTAACCGGCGGCATAGAGTCCTCCGATTATTGCACCCATCGAAGTGCCGGTAATATAGTCAATTGGAATTCCATTTTCTTCCAGTGCACGTATTACACCAATATGGGCAACCCCTTTTGCCCCACCCCCACTCAAAACCAATCCAACTTTTTGTGCAGAAACATTTAATCCTATGGTGAGCATAAAAATAAACCCAAAAAGATAAAATTTCAGTCTCTTTATTTTAATCAATTGAGGCATATTCAATTATTATTTAATATTTTCAGTAACAATGTCATCGGAAAAGTAAAGATATGAAATTAATTGGTGATATGCAATGATTTTCCAAATATAATAACACTTTAAGAATCATACTACCCTGTTAATGTTCATATACAAAAGTACAGATAAAATATTACCTTTGATCCTGATTTAATCCAATGAAAACATTATAATTTTAATATTTCTATGATTGCTGTAACCGGTGCTGCAGGCTTTATCGGGAGTTGCCTGGTGCGTAAACTACAAGATGAAGGATACGATGCCCTCATCGTTGTGGATGATTTCTCACACCCCGAAAAAACAAAAAACCTTGAAAATAAAACACATCTGAAATATGTTCATCGTGAAGAATTTATTCTCTGGCTCGAAGAACATGCAAATGAAGTAGATTTCCTGTTTCATATTGGTGCACGAACCGATACTACCGAGTTTGATGTCAACATCTTCAATGAATTAAATTTGAACTACACCAAATCGTTATGGAACTGTTGTGCCAAAAATGCTATCC
>Ga0224523_1000428_pt1 | contig 22624 bp, 20 predicted proteins | sample CFST50metaG_FD_182732 | JGI IMG/M metagenome (GOLD analysis project Ga0224523, IMG submission 182732) | Peat soil microbial communities from Stordalen Mire, Sweden - C.F.S.T50 | ecosystem: Environmental > Terrestrial > Soil > Wetlands > Peat | place: Sweden: Norrbotten County, Stordalen Mire...
CTGCCCGACCATGTTTCTCCCAAAACTTACCAACTTTTTGAAAATAATTATTTAAAGCCAGGGTAATACCGGAAGCGACAATTGTTCCCCCGGCCAAGATAGGACTTTTTTCAAAAAGTATATAGGCGCTCATAGCAACCGTCGTTAAGGATGGAAACATCTCGAAACTAATAGTATTAAGAATTCCCTCGTAACTATTCATGCCCTCTCTGGTTCTATTTTTAACCGACTCTTCGCCGAATTTTTTTGTTTCATCTGGTGGCAACTCGGTTAAATTTTTCGCAACAAATTCGCTAACTCCGCCCTCTTTTTTATAATTATTATTGATAAAATCCTTATACCTTTTTTGAATTAAAACGGCCAAACCAGCCGCGCCAGTCGAAGCCAATCCATATAAAACCATTTGCATAACGTCAACTGTATTGTCTTTAAAGGCATCGGCAAAAAGTTTAGGAGCATAACCCTCTATCATTGCCGGCACGAGCAAAGCAGCCGACAACCCAACGTATTTTGTTTTATCGCCTTTCATAAAGCGAGAAAATATATCGTTGATTTTACTCAGAGTTTTAATTTTATAAATCGGCAATTCTTCCAAATCTTTTAAATCACAAATTTCAATTAATCTTTTAAATTCTTTGTCAGAAAATTCCGCTTGTTCATATTTATCCTTTAATCCATTAATCAGTTCTTCTTTTTTTTCTTTTTCCGAATAAAAATTTAAGGTTTTTTCTTTATTATTCTTGATAATTTCTGTTTTTATCTCATTAACATTCGATCTGAATTTATTGGCATTATGGGCCAAGCGATAACTATCAAAATAAAGACGCAAGGAACTTAAAAGTTCTTTTTCATTACTACCCAAATTTTCTTTTTTCCCGTCTTTATATAAAATTTCCAGCCCTCCATTTTTATCTTCAATAATCTCTTTTATTTCCTCATTATCAATCTTAGGATTATAAATATCGGCCATTAATAATTTAATCCGGCTATCAGTCGTCTTATCTAAATTTTCGACAAAATTTTCTTTTTCAATCTCATCTTTAATATCCTTTCTAATATTTAACATCTCCAGAATCAATTCTTTTGGCAATTGTTCTTTATCGAATTTTTCCCTTAAGGCGTCTTTAACCAAATCTAAACTATCCTTTTTGTCGGCAAAGGCTTCTTTTTGCGATGTTTTCAGTTCTCCAGCCGCACTTTTCTCGAAATTCATAAAGTTTATTTAATGATAACTTTATAATAATATAGCATAAAAATGCCGTAAAATCAAATAAAATTTCGATAAATATTGACAAAACCATAGCATAGTGCTATAGTTATTTGTTCTGTACCTTTAAAAAATAACCCATGAAAATACATCTAAATTTTGGAACTGAAGTCTTCTCTTTAGAGATACTCTTCAGAGTCGCCGGACGGTTTAAAGTCTGGCAGACGATTAAAGTCGGCACTAATAAATATTTATCAGATTTAAAAGAAGCGATTTACCGAGACAATATATCCTGTCCGATAACTCATAACAAAGAACTGTTTGAATCAAAATCATTTATTTTGAGCGGCAAAGAGGAAGATATTGATCTTGCGCGTGTGACGGTCAGTGAATTAGGTTTTAAACGGGGTACTCCTTACCAAAAAATATGTAAACGTGCTCTCCGATACGGACTTGAACTTTGCCCTCATGAAGTCGGCCCGCGTTTAAGGATACAATATGAAAATCAGCAAAAACATGAACGGCTTCTGATTGCAATGGCACCGATAATTACCGACGTTGAAATGAAAGAACCGGGTGTAGTGCATGCACGGCATACTATTTTTAGCCTAATCAACGGGAACTATGGCCCATGGCTTACTGAAGTGATTGGCGCCCCTGATATTTTTTACGCCAGTAATACTATTTTTATATTCAAAATAACGCCGAAAAGTAAAAAAACGGCATAAAAATAATCCTAAAAACAATACACCTTATCATGAAAAAATTCCTTATTATTGCCGCCGCCATCTTATTGGCTGCCATTTTTGTTAGCTGTAACAGTTCGAACACAAAAACCGCCGTTGCCACAAAGCAAGACTCGGTTTATAATGCTCCTTATGACAGCAATTTGGCGAATCTTCAAAAGTCTCTTCCTCCAAACGAAGGCAACGCGCCAATCGTATATCCGGATATAAAGGTCGGAGAAGTAAACTTCGATAAACTTTGTAAGTTTATTGGACGCTACGGATTCTCGATTCCTGAAGAAGGAGCAAAATCAGACTTTCAATATTCATTCCGCGATAGCCGAGGCAACAGGCACGCCTTTGTAATCATTAGACGCGAAGGCGATAAACCGTCATCAACTGGAAAAGTAATCCAGATTAGTGTCTGGGCTTACGCCAAGGGAATAAAAAATCAAAAACATTTCTTTGGTTATATAATAACCAGAGATAAGATTTCCCCTCTAACCCGAGAGCTTGATGGCAATTGGAAATACTATGAGGATGTTGTACTAGGCTATAACGAATTTCTCGCTAAAGTCCAGGCGACAAAATAACTCAAAACATACTCATCAAAGCGGAGAAGATTAAATCTTACTCCGCTTTTTAAATTGGCGAGTACCTTCTTTGCTCCTTCATGTTAAAGATGATAAAATTAAATCATGTCTAAAACAAAACCCAAATTAATTATTATTGACGGAAACGCTTTAATTCATCGTAGTTTTCACGCTTTACCCCCAACCTTGCGCAATAAAAAAGGCGTCCTGGTTAATGCTGTCTATGGGTTTACTTCTTTTCTACTTAAAGCTTTAAATGAATTTCACCCTGAATATGTAGTTTTGACTTTAGATAAAAAAGGTCCGACTTTCCGCCATGAAGCCTATTCTGAATATAAAGCAACGCGCGTTAAAGCTCCGGACGAACTCTATGAACAAATTCCCTTAGTAAAACAAGTTGCCGAAGCTTTCAATATTCCCATTTTTGAATTAAGCGGTTTTGAGGCTGATGATTTAATCGGGACAATTTGCGAACAGACTAAAAAAGAAAAAAATTTGGAAAAAATTATTATTACTGGTGATTTAGATACTCTGCAATTAATTGATAATCAAACCAAAGTTTATACTATGAGCCGCGGCCTATCTGATAGCGTTCTCTATAATGCCGAGCAAGTTAAAGCGCACTATAGTCTTGAGCCGGATCAAATCATTGATTACAAAGCGCTACGCGGGGATGTGAGTGATAATATTCCCGGAGTTAAAGGTATAGGTGAAAAAACTGCGAGCGAGCTCTTGGTTGAGTTTAAGACCTTGGACGGCGTTTATAAGGCTGTCGAAAAAAATAATCCTAAAATTAGACCACGCATTCTTGAATTGCTTAAAGAGCATCGCGAGAGCGCCTATTTAAGTCAACAATTAGCCACGATAAATTTAGAGGCCCCTTTAAAATTCTCTCTCAAAGATATTAGTTTTAGTTCGTTTAAGTTGGAAAATGTTTTAGAGGTCTTTAGCGAATTTGAATTCAAATCGCTTTTACCAAAAGTTAAAGATTTACGCGACCGGATTAATAAAGAGCATGGCCTTAAGAGCACAGAATCGGAAAAAAATAATCTTGATAGTAAAAATACGCCAGCCGAAGGATCAGGGGCGGCTAAATTTGCGCGCAACGCCGATAAATTTAACTATCAATTAGTTGATGATGATAAAAAATTTATTGCTTTCTTGAAAAAATTAAAAACCCAAAAAGAATTTACGCTTGATACAGAAACCTCTGGTCTAGACCCGATTACCGCCGAGCTAATAGGCATTAGTTTTTCCTGGAAAGAAGGTGAAGCTTATTTCGTTTTAAGTAATAAAGAGCGTTTAGAAAAATTACGTTTAATCTTAGAAGATAAAAAAATAAAAAAATACGGACATAATCTTAAATTTGATTGGCGCGTTCTAAAAAATCAAGGCGTTGAACTTCAAGGTCTGGCTTTCGATACGATGATTGCCTCCTACTTATTAAATCCCGGTAATCGCCAACATAATTTAGATTCCGTTGTTTTCTCTGAACTTGGTTTTGAAAAAATCAGTAAAAAAAACTTAGCCGATACCCAGTCGACCCAACTTAGCATTGATTTTAAATCTTTGGATCCGGAAAAACTTAGTTTATATTCCTGTGAAGACTCTGATTTTACTAATCGTTTAGTAAAAATATTAAGTAAGCGACTCAAAACGGAAAATTTACTTGATTTATTTAATCGTTTAGAAATGCCTTTAATTGCGATCTTGGGTGAAATTGAAAATAACGGTATTAAATTAGATTTAGAACCTTTAAAAATTCTCGATAAAGAAGTCGGCAGTAAATTGGTAAAACTGGAAAAAGAAATTCATAAACTAGCCAAAACAAAATTTAATATTAACTCCACCAAACAATTAAAAGAAATTCTTTTTGAAAAATTGGAAATTCCGACTGATAATATTAAAAAAACTAAAACCGGCTTCTCAACTGCCGAAGATGAACTGGAAAAATTAAATGATTTACATCCCATAATTCCTTTACTCCGTGATTATCGCGAATTAAATAAATTGCAGACGACTTATTTGAACGCCCTGCCCACGATGATTAATCCGAAGACCGGACGAATTCATACCAGTTTTAATCAAACCGTAACCGCGACCGGTCGTTTATCCTCGACTGATCCAAACTTACAAAATATTCCCACCCGGACTGAAGAGGGCCGTAAAATCCGTAATGCTTTTGTCGCCCAAAAAGGCTATTCCTTGATTGGTTTCGATTATTCCCAAATCGAACTTCGCCTGGGCGCTCATGTTTCCGGCGATAAAAAAATGATTGCTGCTTTTAAAAATAATGAAGATATCCATAGCGCGACCGCTGCGGAAATTAATGAAGTTAAACTGGAAAATGTCACTAAAACCATGCGCCGCGAAGCTAAGGCAATTAATTTTGGTATTCTTTACGGCCAGGGTCCGCACGGCTTAAGCCAATCCGCCGGTATTCCCTATTGGCAGGCGGCTGAATTTATTAAAAAATATTTTCTCTCCTATCCCGGTATCAAAAAAATGATTGAGAGCTCAATTAAGGAAGCGAGAAAAAATAGCTACGCCGTTACTTTATTTGGACGTAAGCGCCCTCTGCCTGAAATTAATTCTAGTATCGGCATGGTTCGAAAAAGCGCCGAACGCATGGCCATTAATACCCCACTCCAAGGAACGGCCGCCGATCTGATTAAACTAGCCATGATTAAAGTCGAAGAGTTAATTAAAGGTCACGAGGATGAAATTCGCCTGCTCCTGCAGGTTCATGATGAGTTGATTTTTGAAATTAAAAAAGATAAGATTGATTTTTACTCTCCAAAAATAAAAAATATCATGCAGGACGTTTTAGAATTGCGCGTACCAATTATTGTTGATGAAAGTCGTGGCGATAATTGGGGAGAATTAAAATAAAATCATGCCAAATATAATAAACCACAATTTAAAAAATAATCAAAAAAAACCCAACGCTTTTATTTTTGATTCTTACCATATCGATAAAAAAACCGATACTGTTTCTTTTTTCTATTCTTTTGATAATGGTTTAAAATTTACCGAAACAATTACGCTTGGTGGCGGAAAAATAAACTGGTCAAAAATTAGTTCCGTTTTAGTCGATAAAATAATTTTTAATCTCCATTTAGTTTTAGGCATTGGCTATTATAAAGCTTATTGTCCTAAAAAAATCATAATCAAAAGCGGAATACTCTCAAAAACAGAAGCGGAATTTTGGAATAAACTTTATACTAAGGGTTTGGGGGAATTTTTTTATCGTAATAAAATTGATTTCCGCGGTCTAATAAATTTTCCTTATCAAAAAACTAAAACCACCAAAGCCATAAATATAAAATTATCTAATCGCGTTCTTCTCCCTTGGGGAGGAGGCAAAGACTCGACCGTGGCCGCCGAATTATTAAAAGAACAGGGTCATGATTTTACCTTAACAACTTTACGCGACAGTAATATCCAAAAAGAAACTGCCAAAATCGCTCAGCGGCCACGCATTATTAACGGCCGTACAATTGATCCATTATTAATAGAACTAAATAAACAAGGCGTTTATAATGGCCACGTGCCGATTTCTGCCATTTATTTTTGGATCACGGTATTAACGGCTGCTCTCTATGATTATCGACATATCGTTTATTCAAACGAAGGGAGCGCTAATTTTGGCAATGTTAAATATTTAGGTCAAGAAATCAATCATCAATATAGTAAGTCCTTAGAATTTGAAAATGATTTCCGCGCTTACTTAAAAAACTTTGTCACTCCCGATATAAATCTCTTTAGCTCTCTGCGTCAATTCTCGGATTTAAAAATCAGCAAATTATTCTCCCGCTATGAAAAATATTTTCCGGTTTTTTCCAGCTGCAATCGAAATTTTTCCATAACTAAGAAAGTAAACGCACGCTGGTGCGGTGAATGTCCGAAGTGCGCCTTTACCTTTTCGCAACTAGCGGCTTTTATTGATCGCGAAAAATTAATCAATATCTTCGGCCAAAATTTATTTGCGAAAAAAGAATTATTACCGGTTTTTCAGGAACTTTGGGGAGAAAAAAGATTCAAACCTTTTGATTGTGTCGGCACGCCGACAGAAGTTAAGGCCGCTCTATTATTAGCGGGGACAAAAAAAGAATGGCAGCCAGATTTTATGGTTAATTATTTTAAAAATAAAATCGCACCCAAAATAAAAGACGCGGGTAAATTAATTAACGAGGCTTTATATAATCGTCCGGAACATAATATTCCGATGAATTTCCGCCGCACCCTACTTCTCGGTTATGGACTAGAGGGCAATTTTGCTTTTAATTATTTACGAAAAAAATATCCTGATTTTAAATTCGCGATTGCCGATCAAAAACCAATTACGCTAAAAGACAAAAACATAAAATTATTTTCCGGTAAAAACTATCTGGACGCTATAAAAAATTACGACCTGATTATAAAATCTCAAGGTATTACTAATCTTAAACCGGAATTAATGGCCGCGAAAAATTCGGGCCAAGAAATTACTTCAATTACCAATATATTTTTAGAAGTTTACGGCGAGCAGACAATCGGCGTTACCGGCACTAAGGGTAAAAGCACAAGCGCTTCCCTGATTTTTGAGATTTTAAAAGCGGCTGGGAAAAAAGTATATCTGGTTGGAAATATCGGTTTTGATCCGCTTGAACATTTATTAACTAAATATGACGAGCAAAAAATATTCGTCTATGAAATGTCGAGCCATCATTTATCAACCGTTAAATATAGTCCTCATATTTCGATATTTATAAATATTTTTCCGGATCATCTTCCTTATCACGGCGGCTTTAATAATTATTTCCAAGCTAAGACTAACATCACAAAACACCAAAAGAAAGACGATATTTTTATTTTCAATTCCGAATATCCGGCCATAAAAAAATTAGCGGCCAAAACCAAGGCAAGAACAATTTCTTATCTTCAGGAATGCTCTGTCCGTAATAATTTTATTTATTACCGCTCGGAAAAAATTATTTCCTTAAGTAACATCAAACTTTTAGGTGACCATAATATTAAAAATATCATGGCGGCAATTTGCGCGGTTAAATTATATAAAACTCCAAACTCTGCCATTAAAAAAGCCCTAGCTAAATTTAATAATCTCGAACATCGTTTGCAATTCGTAGGTAAATATAAAAATATTTCTTTCTATGATGATGCGATTTCCACCACGCCGGAATCAACCATGGCCGCGCTGGATGTTTTTAAAGATAAGACTGACACTATTATTTTAGGCGGTGAGGATCGTGGTTATAAATTTGCCGCCCTCGCGAAACGTTTAGCGGAATTAAAAATAAATAATTTTATTTTTTTTCCCGATAGCGGACAAAAAATTGCCAGAGAAATAAAAAGCGCTTACCAAAAAAAGAAATTACCCGTTCCCAAAACTCTGTTTACTAAAAATATGGATGAAGCCGTAAAATTTGCCTATCAAAATACCGAGGTAGGAAAAATTTGTCTACTTTCAACCGCTTCGCCAAGCTATAGCCTATTTAAAGACTTCAAAGAAAAAGGAAATTTATTTCAAACGGCCATAAAAAAATACTGTAAATAATTATGATTATATTTTTACACGGAGCCGATTCCTTCCGTAGCCACCGCATGCTCCAAGAAATGAAAAAAAAGTTTATTAAAGACATAGATAATGATTCTAATAGTTTAAACGTGCTCGACGGCCAAACTACTACCCTTAAAGAAATCAGCGAAAAAATAAATACCGGCTCCCTCTTCGTAAAAAAGCGCCTGGTGATTATTGAAAATATTTTTAAAAATAAAAAAACTAAAATTTTTTCCGAATTGGTTGACTACTTAAAGAAATTCTCGGCCGGCGAAGACAATATTATTATTTTTATTGATGAAGAATTGGGTGGAAAAAATAAAGCCCTAAAAGTCGACGCGAAAAAACTATTTACTTTTTTAAGTAAACAAAAATACGTTCAAGAATTTCCTGCTTTAACAAATCTTCAGCTTCTAAATTTTATAAAAAAGGAAACGGCGAGCTACGAAAAAGAAATGAGTGCAACGGCCGCTAATTTATTAATAAATTTAAGTGCTGGCGATCTTTGGACTATCGCGAGTGAAATAAAAAAATTAGCTTTTTACACTTCCCTAAAAATAATTACCGAGCATGACGTAAAAGAATTAAGCGTTGGGACAGTTAATGAAGATATTTTTGCTCTAACCGATGCACTAAGTGCAAAAAATAAAAATAAAGCCTTACAATTATTAGAAGATCAATATGCCGCCGGTCTAAGCGATGAGTATTTAATTGCCATGTTAATCCGCCAATTTAAAATTCTTCTCCAAATCCGGACAGCAATTGATAATAATCAAAGTCAAAGCGAAATGGCGAGTCAATTAAAACTTCATCCTTTCATAATTAAAAAAGGATTAGCGCAAGCCAGAAATTTTTCCAGTGATAATTTAAAAAACTACTTGAATGAACTAATTCGCTTAGATTTTTCTAATAAAACCGGCTTAAGCCAGATAAAAACCGAATTGATGCTCTTAATCTCCAGCCTTTAAGCAAGTTATATGTGTGTCAGGGCCGCCTTCGCGCTTCGCGCTACGGCGAGGCAAGCTTGCCTTTTTATTTATTATTTGTTATATTCTTACTCGTAAATTCAAAGGGCAATTAGCTCAGTTGGTTAGAGCGCAACACTGATAATGTTGAGGTCGGAGGTTCGAATCCTCCATTGCCCACTCTATAGTAATATGAAGAAATATAGCGGGATAGAGCAGTTGGCAGCTCGCTAGGCCCATAACCTAGAGGTCGTCGGTTCGAGTCCGACTCCCGCAACTAGTTTTAGTAAAATAAGACGATGCCGATGCCTCGGTAGCTCAGTGGTAGAGCAAAGGACTGATTTTCGGTCCGTTCTATGGAAACATAGGAATGAAAATCGGGTGAATTCGGGGAAACCTTAACCTTTCAGGAAGGTAATCCCGAGCCAAGCCTTAATTGGGATAAAGAATTAAGGAAGGCGTAGAGACTAGCGGGTGAGCCCAACAATAACCCCGCCGCGAGCGCCCGACTCCGTCCTTAAATTATTAAGCGGAGATGAGATAGTCCAATCCTTAAGGAAACTTAAGTAGTTCAAGGAAAATCCTTGTGTCGTCAGTCCGATTCTGACCCGGGGCACAAAAAATAAAATTAAACCAATATCAAGCCCTAACCGGGTTTAATTTTTATAACGGGGTGTGGCCCAGTTGGTCTAAGGCGTCTGGTTTGGGACCAGAAGATCGAGAGTTCAAATCTCTCCACCCCGACAAAAATACAATCCTTCTGGATTGTTTTTTTTGTGTAAAAAATCGCTAGTATCATCTCTTAGTATTGACTAAATTAATATAATGTGATACAATAATATATTCTTAAATTTTATAATAATTACCTTAAAAACTAAATAATAAAGGAGGAGTAAAAAAATGAACACCAAAACTAATAAAACTAACCCCAACATCCCCAAAATAAAAAAAGTGGGGTATTTATCGCTCGCATTAGGAGTTATTGGATTAATTTTATTGCTAATAAATCTATTAGCATACAATTTATCAAATCCAATACTTGATTACGCCGCCCTGCCCTTTGTCCTAAGCAGTTTTCTTATTTTCTTCATCTACACAAGCTGTACATGCATATATATGAAGAGAACAAATCTGCAACGAAGTTTTTTCGCCATTCAATGGCTTTATGCAATGTTCGGCATTAGTGGAATTATTACTAGACTTACCATTACCTATGGAATCCATTCGCCCCATGCTAATGTTTTTGTAGCCATAATTGTAGCCGTAACCTATAGCTTGGGTTTAATTACTGGATACCACTATTGGAACAAATGGGTTTAAAAATTATCAACCCAGACAAGTATTAAAAAGTAAGACCAAAAAAATTTAAAAAAATACACAAAAAAAGGAGCCTAACCCAATAAGCTCCTTTTAAATTTCCCAAAAATATTTTCCAGAATTATATTTTATTTTCCGCCCGTTGCTGACGCCGGCGCAATCAGCGGCGCTTTTTTCTTAGTAATTAATTCTGTTAATTTTGAAACTGCCCAACCGAGTGCGACAAAAAATACTAAATACAAAAGAGTTGCGAGCCAAGCGGGCATGAAGCGATAAAAAATATCATAATGATACATTATCGGCCAATGCCAAAGATATATTTCATAAGAATAAACTCCAATCCAGTAAAATAATCTAAATTCAATTTTCTTCAAAATAAAGAAACCGGAAATAGCAATAACTGCTAAAATACTCATCCATTGCTCTTTATTCGGATTATCGCCAACTCCAGAATTATAATTAGCATAAATAAAGACAGCCAGTAAAATCGCCATAACAACATAATAGCCGATGGCACGCCAACCACGGGCTAATTTTTCTAAAATTTCCGGACTCTTTAATTTTGTTACTCCCCAAGCGGCTAAAATTCCCAAGGGAAAAGCCATGATATGGATTCGATATAAATGTAAGACATAATCAAGCGAGGCTGGTTTAAGATAAATAATCAGCCAACCGATTATATATAAAGCAATGGCTGAAAGCCAAGGCATTTTTTTGGAAAAAACCAAAGGATACAATAAATAATAACCAAGAATAAAGGTAAAATACCATAAAGGCGAATTAATATCCTGATATAGATCGGCGTGCGTAAATATGCCAACAAAGGCTTTTGCTATATAAAGCAAGGGGTAAGCATGATTTAAAACTAAATAGTCCAAGCCAAAAAATATAATTATCGCTAGCCAAAACGGAATAAATAATTTTAATAAACGCTTTTTATAAAATTGCCCAACACTTAAATCTTTTTGCATTTGACTGGCGGTTAAACCGAAGCCGGAAAGAAATAGAAATAAATTAACGCCGACTCCAGCCATGATTGTGAGTGGCCACAAGAAACGTGTATCCGTTACCAAAAAATATCCAATATGAGATAAAACAATCATAATGATTGCCATACCTTTTAGCTCAGTGGTTAAAGAAGATGGAAACCACTCCGTAATTTTTCGTGGTTTAATGAAAACAAAAAGCGCGACAAAAAAGATAAGGGAAAATATCCAAGTCGCTTGGATGGGATTAGTTACTGATATCAGCATAAATTAAATCAGCCCAAATTTTATATCCTTGCGCGGAAGGATGAAAAAAATCAGTGGCATAATGCGAACCATTACTCTTAAATAAGTCTCTGGTCGGCGTGTATAAATCAATATATTTAACAGAATATTTAGTGGCGAGTTCCTTAATTATTTTATTATACTGGTTAGTCCGATAATCAAATAAATAATTATAAGGCGGTAATAATAAATTGTTCGCACCAATACTCGGAATATTTATAACATAAATCTTGGCCTTAGTCTTGCTCGTTAAATTCTGTAAAATATTATCATAATTTGAGCGAAACTCTTTTAAGCTAACAAAACCATGAACATCATTTACTCCAATTAAGATTGTAACAATGTCGGGATTATCGCGAGTCGCCGAAGGGAGGATACCAGATAATAACTCACTAGTTTTTACTCCCGGCACCGCTCTATCTTTCAGAGTTACACGATCATCGTTGCCGGCGAAATACTGCGCCAAGAGATATGGATACGAATCTTGATATTTATCTGTGCCGACACCCGCCGTTAAACTATCGCCAAGAGCAACATAAGTTAAACTCGAACTAGCCGTTTTATTATTAACGACTATATAAGAATGCTCATGGTCAGAGGATTTTAAGGCCATTTTGTCAATATGATTATATATATAAGCGTATGAGCGATTAAAATAAGTTATGGCGGCAATTATTATCAAGACTCCCCCGATAAACCAGGCGACTCTTTTTAGAAAGCGTTTATTCATATGCTAATATTATACAATATTTTTCAAATTAGCACAGTCCCCCAGGGACTTGATTTTTATTTATTATTATGTTAGTATTTGATTACTTTTAATTAATTAATATTTAGAAAATTCCGTATGCCAAACAAGAAATCGGCGGAAAAAGAGTTGCGAAAGACTGTCAAAAGAAACGCCGCCAACAAAAAAGTAGCTAGCAAGCTTAAAGACCTAGTAAAAACTAGCATCAAACAAATTAAGGCTAATGATAAGAAGGTCAAAGAAGACTATACTAAAACTATAAAAGCTATCGATAAGGCAGCTAAAAAGGGTATAATCAAGAAAAATAACGCTTCTCGTAAGAAATCAAGACTCATGAAAAAAATTAACGCTTTGAAATAAGCGAATTATTAATATAAAGGAACTCTTTCTGGGATAGGGGCCAGCTTAGCCCGCCTCATGAAAATGAGGCGAGGTAAACCCGCTTCTCGGATAGAGCCAAAGAAATTATGTTAGACAAAAAAGCTAAGGAAAAAATCATTAAAAAATTTCGTGTTCATGATACCGATACTGGATCTCCACAAGTTCAGATTGCTATTTTAACCGAAGAAATTAAAGAATTAACCGAGCATTTAAAAAAACATAAACATGACTTCTCTTCTCGCCGCGGTTTATTAAAGAAAGTCGGGGAAAGACGTAAATTGTTAAAGTACTTACAAAAAGAAAGTGCTGAACAATTTAAAGATTTAGCCGAAAAACTTAAATTAAAAATTGCGCAAAAATTAAAGGAGGAGGAAGAGGAAGAAAAGAAGAAAGAAAAGAAATACATCGATCCTGAAGACGAAACCGCTGAACCTAAAGAGGAAGTTTTGGAGGACGACAAATAATAATTATGATCAAACATAAAGAACAACGCGTGGGAATTCTAGTAGATGTTTCAAACATGTATCATTCTGCTAAGAATTTATATAATCGAAAAGCTAACTTCAAAGAAATTTTAAGCAAAGCAGTGGCCGGCCGGAAACTTATCCGGGCCACTGCTTATGCTATACGGACAGAAAACCAAGATGAAGCGCCTTTTATTGAAGCTCTAAGCCAACAGGGTTTCGAGGTTAAAATGAAAGACCTGCAAATTTTTGCAGGCGGCGCCAAAAAAGCGGACTGGGACGTCGGAATTGCCATTGATGCCATTAAATTGGCCGATAAATTAGATGTATTAATAATTGTATCCGGTGACGGCGATTATTTACCATTAGTTTCATACCTACAAAACAATAAAGGTTGTTTAGTAGAAATTATGGCTTTCCGCAAGACCTGTTCTTCCCGTCTAATTGAAGAAGCAGATGACTATACTGATTTAGGAGGTAATAAGAAATTTCTTATATACAATAACAATTAAATAATAAAGTAAAATAATAAATTGCTGACCGTTAAATAGATAGCGCTGTATAAAAATACAGTTCTGTAATTTAGCGGCCAGACACAAACAAAAAATTATGGAAAAAGTATTTACCGGAGAGTGGCTTGGCCGTCCTCTCAAGATTACGACTGGCAAAGTCGCCAAACAAGCCGATGCAGCTGTTTGGGTTCAATACGGTGAAACCGTAGTGCAGGCCACTGTCGTACAAGCCAAAACTGAACGTGAAGGAATTGATTTCTTCCCGCTCATGGTTGAATTCGAAGAAAAATTATACGCCGCTGGAATTATTAAAGGTTCCCGCTGGATTAAGCGTGAAGGTCGTCCAACCGATCAATCTATTTTAACCGGACGTATGATCGACAGATCTATTCGTCCCTTATTCGCTGATGGCGATAATCGTGATGTTCAAGTTATCATCACTGTTTTAGCAATTGATCAAGAAAATGACCATGATATCGTGGCTTTAATTGCGGCCTCAGCTGCTCTATCTATTGCTGGCCTAAGCTGGAATGGACCGATTGGTGGTGTTCGCGTCGGTTTAATTGAAGACAAATTTGTTTTCAATCCAACTAACGAACAGCAAGCTTTAAGTTCCCTTGATTTGATTGTCGCGGGTACTGATAAGAAAGTTATTATGATTGAAGCTGGCGCCAATGATATTCCAGAAAAAATTATGTTCGACGCCATTATGGCCGGACAAAAAGAAATGCAAGGCGCGATTGATTTAATCAAAGAATTAAAAGCGGGTGTTGAAGCAAAACAAAGACCAGTTGCCAAAATTAAAGTAAAATCCGAAGATGAATTAAAAGCCGAAGCGGAAAAAGCCGAAATGCTAAAAATCGGTGAAGTTTGGTTGAATGAAAACATTAAAAAAATTCTTTTCGATAAAATTTATTATACGAAAGGCGAAAGAAAGGCCGCCGTTACCGCAATTAAAGACCAACTTGATGAATATTTAACGACTCAAGGCTTAAGCGGTGATAAGCGTCATTATATTGCCAAGAAATTAGTTGAGAACATGATCGATACCGAAATTACGCGCGCGATTATTGAAGAAAAGAAACGCGTTGATGGCCGTAAGTTAACGGAAATCAGACCTTTATCGGCTGAAGTTGCTATTTTACCTCGTGATCATGGGACTTCCCTTTTCTCTCGCGGTGAAACTCAGGTTATGTCGATTGTTACTCTAGGCGCTCCTGGCTTAGAACAATCTTTAGAAGGACTTGATGGTCAAAGCAAGAAACGTTACATGCACCATTATAATTTCCCGCCATATTCTGTTGGTGAAGCTTCCCCTTTACGCGGTACTGGTCGTCGTGAAATCGGTCATGGCGCACTTGCCGAAAAGGCCTTACTACCAATGATTCCAAACAAAGAAGATTTCTCATATACTATTAGATTAGTCAGTGAAACATTGGGCTCAAACGGTTCATCTTCCATGGCTTCTACTTGTGCTTCGACTTTAGCTTTAATGGATGCCGGCGTACCGATTAAAAAACCAGTCGTTGGTATCGCGATGGGCTTAGCCTCAAATCATGACATGAGCAAATGGGAAGTTTTAACTGATATTCAAGACTTAGAAGATGGTGACGGCGGTATGGATTTTAAAATCACCGGTACTGATACTGGCTTGACTGCAATTCAACTTGATACTAAAACCGATGGTTTAACTGAAGAAATTATTAAGAAAACATTAACTCAGGGCCGTGAAGCTTTAAATGAAATTTTAGTAGTCATTAAATCAGCTATCGCTGAGCCACGCGCTGAATTATCGAAATACGCGCCAAGAATTATTAGTTTCAGTGTTGATCCAGAAAAGATCGGTGCCATTATTGGTCCGGGCGGAAAAATTATTAACCGCATTATTGATGAAACCGGCGTTAGCATTGATATCGAAGACACTGGCTTGGTTATGATTTGCGGTACTGATGCCGCCGGCGTAGCCGAAGCAGTCAGACAGGTTAAAGAAATTGTTCATGTCTTTGCCGCTGGTGAAATATTGAAAGGAAAAGTTGTTCGTATCTTGGACTTCGGAGCCTTTATTTCATTAAACGCTAGCCAGGACGGTATGGTTCATGTTAGCGAACTTGCCCCATATCGCATTGAAAAACCAAGCGACTTTTTAACGGTTGGTGATGAAGTTACGGTTAAGATCAAAGAGATTGATGACCAGGGACGCATTAACTTAACCATGAAAGGTCTTCAAGAAAATCAAGCTTTATGGAAGGATGAGAAGGGCAAATCTAATGGTGCCAGTTTTGGTGGTAGCCGCCCAAGTTTTGGCGGTAATAGCCGTGGTCCAGCTCGTCCTAGCCGATTCGGCAGCAAGTAAAGACCTAATTAATCCCTTATTGACTTTTAACTAATATTAAGTTATTATTTTCCAATATAAATAATACTGAAAAAACAAAACTATGTTAGCAATCAAATTGTCTAAAACCGGAAAGACCAATAAAAAAATGTTCCGTTTAGTAATTTCGGAAAAAGGACGTGATCCATATGGTGATGTCTTGGAAATCCTAGGCTCATATAACCCTCATTCTAAGGAATTAGCGGCTAAAACAGACCGTATTAACTATTGGATTTCAAAGGGCGCCCAGATGACTGAAACCGTTAATAATCTCTTAATTGATAAGAAGATTATTGATGGCAAAAAAGTGGTCGCTTCTAAGGCTGGAAAACCGAGCGAAAAACGTCTTGGCCAAATCAAGACTAAGGCTGATAAAAAAACTGCCCGCGAAGCTGCTCCGGTAGCTACTCCTGCCGAAGAAGTTGCTGAAGAAACAGTAGCCGAAACAAGTTCAGAGAACGCCTAGTTGTTAATATCTTACCTTGACAAAATCTGTATTTGTGTTATAATTAATGTATAAGTCTGCTAATATAGCAGTTATTTAATAACATTCTTTCTACTTTGATCGCGGGTAACCGCTCAAATCCTGAAAGACGAAACAAAAAGTATGGTAGAACAAGACAAACAGTTTTTAGAAACTGTTGTGAAACAAATCGTTGGTAATCCGAACGATGTGGTTGTGGACAGAACGATTGATGAAAGAGGTGTCTTATTGACCCTTAAAATCAATCCAGCTGACATGGGTTATGTTATCGGCCGCAAGGGCCAGACCGCGCAAGCGATCCGCACTTTACTGAAAATCGTAGGTGCTAAGAACAACTCCCGTGTTAATTTAAAAATCTATGATCCAGAGGGTGGTAATCGTCGCGTTTCGAGTGATCGCCGCGAAGATGTAGACACTTCTGCAATCGATGATTTAAACATCTAAAACAAATCAAAATTGAATAAACAAAAAAGTGCCGTGTAAAAATGGCACTTTTTTGTTATAATAGAAAGACGAATATATAACTTAAAGTTGCTTATAAAATTTATGAAATTCCACTTATTATCAATCTTCCCTGATATTTTTGACTCATATATAAATGAGAGTATTTTAAAACGGGCACAAGAAAAAAAAATTATCAAATTTAAAATTCATAATCTACGCGATTGGACAAACGATAAACATAAAAGCGTTGATGATGCTCCTTATGGCGGCGGCGCCGGGATGCTTATGAAAATCGAACCTCTATATAAAGCCCTAACGGCGATAAAAAAACTGGATAAAAAAATTAAACCAGCTAAAAGAAAAATATTATTAATGTCGGCAGCCGGAAAAAATTGGAATCAAGCTCTCGCTAAAAAATATTCTAAGCTAGATGAGCTTATTTTTATTTGCGGGAGATACGAAGGCGTTGATGCGAGACTGAAAAATTTTATTGACGAAGAAATCTCGGTCGGAGATTATGTTTTAACCGGCGGTGAGCTTCCGGCTTTAACGATTATTGATTCTATAACGCGTTTATTGCCGGGAGTTTTAGGTAATAAAGAAAGTATCATCGAAGAATCACATTCTGAAGATGGTATTACCGAGTATCCGCAATACACTCGTCCAGAAATATTTAGAGTTGGAACTAAAAAATATGCTGTTCCTAAAATACTATTATCGGGAGATCATAAAAAAATAAAAGAGTGGCAGAAAAAAAATCAAAAAACTAAGTAATGAAAAAGTCCGGTTGTTTCCGGACTTTTTAAATAGCCTACGCCACTTAATTAACTTCAGTGGCAATTTTTTTCTTTATAACCACTTTCTTCTTTCGTTCCTCTAGGGTCCAAAGGCGAATCGTGCCAACATGGCCAGTACGATTATAAATTTTGAATTTTAAATTCAAATCTTTTTTACTCCTGTATAATTCACCGACAATTTTATGATTCGGCAATAAATATACCGAGTGTGTTTGTTTAAAATTATCTACCATTACTTCACAAGGATAAACTATTTCTCCTAGCGCCTGCAAACGTCTAGCGATTACTTCATTTGTATAACTACCCTCGGGCTCAACAAACCATTGCGTCTGTTTATCCTTATTTTCAATCTCATGTCTGGTCATGGCTCATACTTTTTAAAAAACGTTTATACTTAGTTTAATTATTTTCTTAACTTAATTTTATCACTTTCCAGCCATTTTCTGTAGCCTCTAATTTTCCATTAATTGAGAAGCCGGCCGCTTTTTTATGGCCGCCACCACCCCAATGCTGAGCGATTTTTGCCACATCAACTTCATCCGAATTCGTTCTTAAACTCCCTTTTATTTTTCCATTTTCTTCGCGCAATAATAAAGCGACTTGAACTCCCGATAAACAACTTAAAAAAGAAACAATATCACCGAACAAATCAACATGGGCTTCTTTTTCTTCCGGAGTTAATAAGTCTCCTAATTCCGCTTCTAATAAAGCCGAAGAAGCAAAACCAGTTTCGGCGTCAAACTTCATATTCTCCAAAGCTCTTCCCCAAACTTTTAAAGCAGCAAAACTTTTATTATGAATTGTCTTACTAATTATTTTTGGAAGCGACGCGCCGCGCAGTAACATTTCTGATGATACGGCTAACGCTTCACGGGAAGAATTGGCATGTAAAAAATGTCCTGTATCGGTCATAAGCCCAATCAAAATACAATCAGCCAAACTCTTGGAAATTTCCAAACCATTAACTTTTAAAAACTGATATATTATTTCTGTAGTCGAGGCCTTGGTGGCATCGCGAATTTCTAAATCCGCATAAGTTTCCGTTGGCTCGTGATGATCAAATTCAATAATATAAGGGCGGTGGCTGATTCTCTTTTCTTTAGCGGCGGCGAGTAAATTTCTAATTCTTAACTCTAATCCGGTACGAGAAATCGCCCCACAGTCCAGAATTAAAATAATATCATAAACTCTTAAATCAGACGGCTCCTCGGAACTGACTAAATTTTCATTAGTAATAAAATCATAAGCGCCGCTTGGTTTGTGATCAGAATAGGCTTCGATATCAAGCCCTAGAGACTGCGAAATCTCAATCATGGCGCCAATAGAGGCTAAGGCATCAGCATCGGGCGAAGTATGGGCCACGATTAAAATCCGCTTAGAGGCGGCTATTTTTTCATAAGCAAATTGTAGTTTAGTCGTTAAATCCATAACTGCTTATTCTAGCGATAAAAAACAAAAATGTCCAGATTGCTCCGGACATTTCCTAATATTTATAAATTCGATTATTTAACATCATCACTATCCTCGCTATCATCAATTTCCGCTATCAACTTCTCAATCTTACTCGCTTCTCTTTCCGTTGCGTCAAACTCCCAAATTAAATGAGGCATTTTTCGCATCTTTGTCCGATTACGTAAAATACCGACCAATACACTAGTCGAGGCGCTTAACTTACGTAAAACTGTGCCCGCTAATTTATCCGGCAAAACTGAAAAACCAATTTTTGCCTGTTTTAAATCCGGTGAACAGTCAACATAAGTAATGGTAATCAAAGCATTCTCAACACCCACCTCACGATTGACCGCGCGGGCTAATTCCTCTAACAATAGATCATTTACTCTTTCCACTTTAGCCATATTATATTTTATCAATAATGCGTTCTTCGCGATAAACAACCAAAATATCATCAACCGCGACAATTGGTTTACCTTCATATTTAAGACCTGCTTCCTGATCTTTTTCCACTGATTCAACATCTTGTTTTCCGGACTGAAGACGGGTTAGTTTTCCCGAAACAATAAAATCATCACCGCGTTTAACATCTATTAAACTATTATTTTTTAATTCTCCGTCTAAAACTTTTCCGCCGACAATCTGGCTATCGTTTTCCGTTCTAAATACGGCTAAAACTTTTAAGCGACCAAGTTCAACCCGATTAATTTCCGGTTTAACCATTAATTGCATTTCTTCTTTAACGTAGCGAATCAAATCATAAATAATGGAAAACATTTTAACGCTTACTTGTCTTTCGCGAACCAAAGTTTCAATGGCCGGTGACATGCGCACATTAAATCCCAAAATTCTTGCGTTCGAATCTTCCGCACGTTTTACATCGCCTTCGGTAATATAGCCAAGACCCTTGCTAATAACGCGGACCTTAACTTTTTCATTATTTAATTTCATAAGTGACTCTTCAATCGCCTCCGCTGAACCTAAGAAGTCAGTTTTAATAACGACATTTACTTTCGGCGTTTTATCATCCGCATTATCATCGCTTCCCATCGGTATAACATCAGCTGCCTGCGAAGAAGATTTAATTTTTTTCGTTTTAACTTTTTCGCCCTCGCCAACATTTAAAATATCACCCACGGCCGGAGAAATCTTTAAACCTAAAATCTTAGCCGGAGTTGAAGGACCGGCTTCTTTAATATCTTCGCCTTTATAATTTTTCAAAGATTTAACTTTGCCATAAATGACATCATTAAAACATAATTGATCGCCAACGCGTAAAGTTCCATTCTGAACCAAGATAGTAGCCAGCGGTCCGGCAGCTTTATCAACGTTCGATTCAATAACCGTACCGGCAGCATCAGTATTAGGATTAGCTTTTAAACTCGTTGCTTCCGTTTCTGCCACCAGCAAAACCATATCTAATAAATCCTCAATACCAGTTCCGTCTTTAGCGGAAATTGGCGCACAAATAATTTTTCCGCCCCAATCTTCCGGCGTAATATTTAATTGCGTTGATAATTCTTGTTTAGTTTTATTAATATCAGCCGAGGGTTTATCAATCTTATTCATTGCGACTAAATAAGGAATTTTCGCGGCCTCAATAATTCTAAAAGCTTCAATAGTCTGCGGCTTAACACCATCATCAGCGGCGACAACTAAAATCGCGATATCAGCAACTTTGGCACCACGACTACGCATGGCGGTAAAAGCTTCATGGCCCGGAGTATCAATAAAAGTAATTACTCTTCCCTTGCGAGTAATTTGGTAAGCGCCAATATGCTGAGTAATCCCGCCTGCCTCACCAGCAATAACATTCGTGCTCCGAATCGAATCAAGTAATTTAGTTTTTCCATGATCAACATGACCCATAACAACAATAACCGGCGGCCTATCCATTAAATCTTTTTCTTCTTCGTTAGCAAGTATCGCTTCTAGTTTTTTATCTTCTTTATCATTCTCTTCGACTTTGGTATCGGCGGCCTGAACATCAAGATTTAAATTTTCGCCAATAATCATGGCCGTATCAAAATCAATCTTTTCGTTAATTGAAGTAAAGACACCATTTTTCATAAGTTCCGCCAAGACACGATTAACCGGAATACCAGCGAGTTCCGCATAAGCACGAACCGTAGTAACCCGAGGAACAGCAATAGTTTTCTTTTCTTTCGGCAAAACTTCGTCTTGCTTTTTAATTGCGGCAGCCGCTTTTTTCTGCTCCCATTCGCGTCTTAAAAAGGGCCAATCTTTAATAATTTTTTTGGCCGTATTATTATCAACTTTAATCGCTTTTTGACCAATCGCAAAACCGAGCTGCGGCAATAAGTCGCGCAATTCTTGAGGCGGGATACGTAAAATACGAGCAAGCTCGGTAATATTCATAAGATATTTCTTGTTATATTAGTAAAATAAAAAGGTTATTAAAACCTTAGACAACCCTTATCTGTTATTTAATATTACTTCATTATCAGGGTTTAGTCAATAAAAATAAGGATAAAATAAAAAGACCCTCGGACCCTTTCAATTTTCAAAAAGGAAAAAGAAAGAGTCAAAGGGTCAAAGAGCCAAAGGAACAAGGATTAAGCGGTCTGAGCGACCGAGGAATTGCGGGAAAAGATCTGGATACCAGCGCGCCACGCGCTAGGATCCTCAACGGAGTGCGCATCCACGTGCCAACCAACACCGAGCCAGAACACGAACGCAGCACGCAACGTACCAGTGATATCGCGAACATAGAAAATGTTGGTATAACCGTTGGTAAGCAGTTCACCTGCTTCACCATTAGCCTGGCGCTCCATCATAATGAAGAGTTCAGATAAGGTAGTTTCCGCTTTTTCCTGACCGCCCAGTTCAGATAAAATAGAGCCGTCAACCAAATTCTTGCTAAGCTTGCGTCCGTAAATTGTACTGCCGGGAAATGGCTCTTCGGTCTTTTTCAGAAACCAGTTTTTAAAGTTATAGCCAAGACAGGAAATCTTGACTTTAGCTTTACGGCTTGTATCAACCTTGAATTTGTATTTAGCGACAAATTTATCGGTTGTGGCGGGAATAGTTACGGTGGCGATAATCTCGCTGAGAATGGTAACGACTCCCTGGGCGACTGATTTAACGCGGTTGATGACGGCGGTGATAAAAAGATCTATTGCCTCGCCGGTGTTTTGGATGAGCCATTGAGAGTCATCGTTTGGTAATTTTTCGAATCTGTCCTGGAATTCAACCATTCTTCCAGCGATCATTTGGGTCTGTTTTGTTGTAGCCATCTTAGCCTCCAATTTTTACAGATTGTTAAAGTATTTTCTACGCTTTGCCCAGCAGAATTTGGGTATTATTCATTAT
>Ga0224523_1000430_pt1 | contig 22494 bp, 5 predicted proteins | sample CFST50metaG_FD_182732 | JGI IMG/M metagenome (GOLD analysis project Ga0224523, IMG submission 182732) | Peat soil microbial communities from Stordalen Mire, Sweden - C.F.S.T50 | ecosystem: Environmental > Terrestrial > Soil > Wetlands > Peat | place: Sweden: Norrbotten County, Stordalen Mire...
GGCTGAAATAAGGAAATTCCGGATCGTATGTTGCATTTAATCAAGGTAATCTGTCTGCCGAAGCGGCAGTGTAGGCAACTCCTTTAATCAGCGTATATCCCGGGTCGTGCATTGAGAATTGAGGATTGAACATTGAAAACTCTTCGCTCTCTACTTTTTGCTCACCGCTTACCGCTCGCCGCTGTCAGCTCACTACTCACTGCTGTCTTGCTCACGGCTGCTTTCGCCTCCACGCCGGGGAAAGACACCTTGGTGAACTACGATACCGCCTGGACCTACGCGTATGATGCGGGAAAGAAAACGGATACTACCGATTTAGTGGCTCTTTTATACGATGCAAAGGTTTTATCTAATGGTACCAGCGTTTGCGTCGGGTTTGCATCGGATTCAACCGGGGAAAAAAAATCTCTTATCTTGCAACTTGATTTCCAGGGAAAACTGGTGAGGAAACAATTGCTTGGTACAAAAAGTTTAACACATTCTTATTATGATGGTCAGTCGGCCCATTGCATTGCAGTGGCAAAAAACGGAGATTTTTTAATTGGAGGCGAACGCTATATAGCTCCTTTGGTCATGCGGCTGGATTCACTTGGGAATATTAAAGGCACATCGTGGTATTATGATTCTACAAAAGGGGTGCTCGGTGATAGGCTTAAGGGTTCAGGGATTATAAATAGTATCAAAGAAACGACGAACGGAAAGATAATTTGTGTGGCTGGTGACGATTACAACAATTTAACTACTGCACCCAGTAATTATGCAGCATATATTGCATTTGACTCCACGGTGACGTTACAGCGTACCCACGAATGGCCAAGTGTTGCCGGATATAAAATCGGAGGACGTGACATTGAAGACATAGGGAACAACACGTATTTAATGTCAGGAAACGAAGCAGTGGTAGGAATGGACACCAACACCACGGAGCTTTGGAAAGCAAAATACACCTATAATGTAGATAATGTCGGTTCCCAAATTGCAAAAGTGAATGGTGCAAAGGCGCTTCGCGACGGCAGGCTCATGGTAATCGGCCAGGAATACGAACCGGACAGCTATGTTAGATGGGGCAACTTTTACTACGACGCCTGGTGGGCGGAAATTGCCTTTGCCTATGGGTCAATTACTACCTCCGACACCACGGGATATAAAGGCGCCAATGATAATTTCGTGGATTTTGTGCAGCTCGCCGATGATAAGTTGGCATTTGTGGGCAGCCGGGGCGGTCATAACGGATACAGCCCGGTTTGGGTAGTGGTAACGGATGTTTTGGGCAAGAAAAAACTTTTCAGCAAAGATTTCTTTATCCAGGATTCATTGGTAAGCCCAACCCAATATCCTCTATCCATTGCCGCCTCCCCCGACAATGGTTTTACGATCGTGGGTTATTTGAATAAAAATAGCGGTCGTCATGCCTTTGCCGCGCATTTCGTACCCAAGGCGATTTCCGCGGTGACGAATATCACGGCAGGCCGCAGAGCAGGTTCATGGCTGCAAGCGCGAGTTTCGAAAACCAGGCTTATGGTTTCAATACCTGCGGGATTCCAGGAAACTTGGGAAACCAATGAGGTCTCCATTTTTGACATGCTGGGAAAACGGATAGCATTCCAGGCCATGGAAGCCCGGCGGAATTCGGCCGTATCGTTTGATATTTCGAAGTTCCCTGCGGGAACGTATTTCGTTCGTTTGCAAACAGCTAAAAACATCCAGACCGCGAAGTTATTAATAGGCAAATAAAAAAGTTAGAACTTTGATTCCTGTGATTTTGGTGATGAGGATGATTAATCGGGAAAACAATAATTTGTTAATATACACTTTCTCCTTTCAAGGAGCGGAACCATGAGTTTACTCAGAACAATCAAGAAAAATATCGCAAAGAATCGGGCAAATAGGGTATAATATTCAATGTACAATTTTCAATTCTAAATATTCAATAAAAAGAAAATAGTTAAGGCAAAACATTTTTCAACAAACAATGCGAAAAATGACTCTTAAATTGAACATTGGGCATTGAGAATTGAACATTTGTTTTATAAAAAACATCCAATATGAGTGAACGAGCATATGATTTGTCGGAGCGATTGCTGCTATTTGCAACGGATGTTATCAAGCTTACGGAAAAGCTACGAACATCATACACGGAAATTCACATTGGAAAACAGCTCCTTCGATCATCAACATCCTGTGGTGCAAATTACCAAGAAGCATGCGGCGCCGAAAGCAGCGCCGATTTCATCCATAAATTGCAAATTGTTTTAAAGGAAATGAAGGAGTCGCGCTACTGGCTCCGCTTGCTGCAAACTGCAAAGATAGCCGATATTAAGAAAATCGAAATATTGTTCAACGAATCAGACGAACTTATTCGGATCATTGCAAAATCAATTTCTACCGCCAAGAAACGCAAATTGGGAATTTGATTTGTTTTATTATTGAACATTGAAAATTGTGCATTGAGAATTGAACATTTATATCAGTAGTTCCCGATTCCAGATTGCTTTATAACCCCTTAAATTTTGCTTATTTTACGCATATTTAAAAAAAATAAATTTTTATTCAAAAAAACCTTGACATTGACCGTGGAATTATTTTATTTACTTAAGATATTTTGTGTAAAAAAGAATCGCATTTTATTGAGTTTTCTTGACTAAAGGCTGTATTGCGTACGGTTTTTGCCATTGAACATTGAGAATTGAGGATTGAATATTGAACATTTTTAGGATTAATTCCAGATTGAATTTGATTCCCAGATTTGGATTTAGATTCTTAAGGGCCATTCCCCTTCTCCTGGCAACATTGCTCGTACCCATTTTCGCCTCCACGCCGGGGAAAGATACCTTGGTGAACTATGATACGGCTTGGACGTATGTGTATGATGGGGGGTCTACGCTTGATATTTTTTATGACGTTAAATGCTTGACAAATAGTGTGTGTGTGTGTGTCGGAGAGTCAGTAGATCCTACAACCCACATTGCACAATCGATTTTAATGAAATTCGATATTGCTGGAAAAATAGTTCAAAAAAAATTATATGGTACAAAAGATGACCAATATGCGCATTCTATTGACATAGCTAAAAACGGTGATTTTATTATTGGAGGAGTACGTTATATTGGGCCATATATAATGCGAACAGATTCAGGCGGCAACCTCAAGTGGGCAACGTGGTACTATGATTCAATACCGGATAAAAGCTATCTCAAAGGTAAGGGCGTTGTCAATAGCATTTGCGAGACAAAGGACGGCAAAATCATCTGTGCAGCGGGCGATCCGTATCCTTTCAATAATAACCTACCGTATACTAACTATGCGGCCTTTTTATCCTTCGATTCAACGGGCAAGAAAATCCGTGTACGGGAGTGGAATGAAATTACGGGATACAGAATAGGCGGGTTCAGCATAGCGGATACAAAGGGCGGCGAGTATTTGCTTTCGGGTAATGAGGCTGTTTTTTATCTGGACACCATCAATAATTTGCCTGAATGGCAGGCCCAATACACGTTTGATTTGGCAGGCACTGGAACGCAGGTTAACAATGTTTTCAAGACCAAGGTGCTTCGCGATAATACGCCCATGGTAATGGGGCAGGCGTATGAGGGGAATTGCTGGATAAAGTATCAGAAGCTTTATTACGACGCCTGGTGGTCGCCTATCCGGTACGAAAGCGGTGCGAATACCTCGTGGGACACTGCGGGGTACCAAGGAGAGAACGATGCCTTGTACGATTTTACCCAATTGAAGAATGGTAATTTGGTATTTGTCGGCACAAAAGGAAATTCGGGCGGGATATTAGGAGTATGGGTTATTGTTACGGATTCAAGCGGGAAGAAAATGCTTTGGGAAAAACAATGTAAGGTGGTTCCTGATAGTCATATACCAATGGCAGTATGTGCCACCCCTGATGACGGTTTTACCATGGTTGGAGGAACTCCGGGAGATGCTTTCATCGCTCATTTCGTTCCCAAACCGGCATCTGCGGTGGTTTCAAACCCCCAATGTTTTTTAAAAAACGCTCGGGGTTTTTCCGCGCACCGCGTGGGAGCAAAGCTAATTATATCGAATAACGCACCTACCAGTGACGAGTTCGAGATTTCGTTGTTTACTATTTCGGGCAAACGTGTCTTCAGGCAAATCGGTAGCAAGACAATCACGGTTGGCATGGCTATGTTATCCAAGGGAACATACTTTATTCATGTTCATGAAGGTGTACGTATGGAGACGGCGAAACTAGTAATAGGAAAATAGCGAAGAAAAAAAATCATCCGGATATATACTTTACTTTATAGAAAATAATAAACAAGGAGCCGAACCATGAGTCTGCTCAGGACCATTAAGAAAAATATCACGAAGAACCGGGCAAAGACCCCCAATCGTCCCATGCAAAGTGCATTTAAACTGGAAGCGCTTGAACCAAGACTCCTTCTTTCCGCAAGTCTGACAGATGGTCAGGTAAACCAGATTCAGGACAATCTTTCTCATTTCACTTTACCCGCTATACCTGGAATGAGCCTGAAAGATGTTATAGAGACAAAAGCTGCTATGAAAGACCAGGAGGTAAAGGCCTTTTTAGAAAACAGTTCCAATATCATATTGAATAAATTGATAATAGATCTTTCGGCAATACAAGCAGCCACTAGTATTAACGGTCTTGGACCTATTTCCGCGCCAATAAAAAATTCCGTTGTAATGAATTACGGCGGCGCCATCGACTTTGATTGGACGACTGGCTCCGGTCTTGGTAATTTTCAAGGCGCAAATGTGGAAATAAGCAGTCCAACGATAAACGATAAGGTTCAATTGGGCTTTATGGATGCAAACGCAACGCTCTCTATTCCTGCATTCGATATAAAAGCAGCGATCCATTCCGACGGAAGTATTGATTATACGGGTTCTAATGCAAATACTGCAATAACAATCGGCGCTTCATTAGGTTCTTTTTCCGACACTGTTACGGAAACTTTCAATACTTCGACCGGTAAGTTTGCCCTCACTTCAGAATCGAACCCCAGCTCAAAATTAACGGATTTTACGAATATCACCGCCGCGGGAATAGGCAGCCAGTTAAAAAGCTTTCAAACTTGGGTAACGTCCCTTAACGCCAGTTCACTGTTTAGCGGCTCAACCTTTGATACGGGGTTATTATCCGCGGATCAAATTGCCTCGGAAATAAAACTTGGGGATTCGCTGAAAACAAGCCTGGTCGGAACAGGCAAAGTGTTTGAGGATGCCGGACTTTCAAAAATTCAATTCAGCGACGTTACTTCACTTGCTAATGCGCTACCAAACGGTGCTTTTACGTATGACAAAACGAATGAACGATTGAATTATACGTTTACCGTCGAAACCAATATCAACCATTCTTTGCCGGCCGATTTTCATGTTGATTACGGCTCGGATGCCAATAAGCTTGCCAGCATTTCCAGCGTGCAAACCCTGAGCCTTTCAGGAAATGCGCAATTGGCCATTAGCGTAAGTATTGACCTGAAGCCCGATGCAATGCTTACCAACCCGTCGCAATCCATTACCAATTTGACCAAAACTTCGGCTTTTACCGTTGTGGCCAATAACGATATCGCTTCCAATTATGTGTTGTCCGGTGACGCGGTATTCATTGTCGGAGTAAACAGCAAACATTACCGGGTGGTCATATCCCAGGCAGACTCACGCACTTTTACCACCACTTCTGATTTCAGTGGCTATTTAAATTCCACTGCCCTGAAAAACGCCAAGGACATGGATAATTTATCTGGGCCCAGCGTTGATTTGACCCAATCCGCCAATGGCGGGTTAAGCGCGTCCGTAACAAGCGACAAATTGACCATAAGCGCCACCAGAAATATTACCCTTCAAACCTCCCAATGGGCTGATTCGGGCGTTTACAAGAGCGGTAACGATCAACTGGGAATTTCGGGGACCATCAATTCCTCAACCAAAGCGTGGACTGCCGCTATGGCAATCACGGTTCCCGCGGGCTATAAGCTCGCCGACGATTCATCTTTTTCGCTTACCATAGGCGAGTCCGTTTATGCGGTCACGGTTACCAAGGAATCCACGAATGATAATGCCACGCTTGCCGATTTGGAAGCTGATATAACCACGGCCCTGAAAAATGCGAAAAAATATGGCGTGTCAACTGATTTGACCGCATCTCCGTTCGGCTTGACGGCTTCATTGCAAACAAACGAAACCTCGACGCAGTTAGTGTTAAAATCGACGTTAAAGGGTTTCTCCTGCCAGGCGCCTGCCGGAAATCCGCTCGGTTTGCCTACATCACTGGTTCCGGCAAATGACCCCGAATACGCGATTTCGACGACGTGCTCCGTCACTTCGCTTACGCAAAATGCCCAATTTGTAATCGTGGTCGGCAGCGACCGGTATTTGGTGGGCTTGCCATCGGGAAAATCCATTAGCAGCCTTTCAGCAGTTATAACTTCTGCGCGCATGATAGGCAATCCCAATAAAACTCTGGGCGATGCAAATTTGAATTATGGATTTTCGGCCAAATTCACTCTGGGTACTACCGGCGGCACCTTGAAAATTTCTTCATCTACGGTCAATTTTTCGGTTTCAACGGAATTGAATAATGCCGCAGAAAGCGACTTGGGCTTTTCGCAAACCCTTAACGAAACCACACCGGGGACCACGTTTACTGCCTCGGCAGCGATCGCTCAAAAACTTGGACGCTTAACCCAGGATAGCTCTTTTATCATCGATACATCGGCTTCCGATACGTTAACCGTGAGTCTTTCCGCGGCCGATACGGCTAACAACCGATCGCTTGACGATTTGGTGGCCCAAATTAACGCGCTAATTGGAACGTCATTACCCGTCCAAGCCTCGAGGCTGGGTAACCGGATTGTTTTTACCACTGCAAGCAATAACGCCAATATTACCAAAATAGCTGTAGCGGGCGCCACGGCGCTGGGCTTTGCCGCATCTCAAGACGGTTTCGATGCGGTCCATGTTCCTACGGTAACTGCTCCAAATGATGCCATTCCCGTAACGCGGTTGTCCGCCGATGCTTTGTTTACCATTACCATCGGCGGAACGCCTTATACGGTGGTATTGACCAAAGATGAAACAAACGGCTTTACTAACCCTGATGATTTAGTTGCATTGGTAAATACGAAATTACCTACTCTTGGCGTACCGACGGGCTTTACCGCGATCAACGACAACGGCATTCTGCGTATAAAGGGAACTTCGGATTTTTCCCTTTCCGTGGACGCGGTCAATGCCGCATCCGCGGTGTTGGGAATTCAATCAGTACTGAACAACGTTACGACCTATACATCGGTAATGGCGGCGCCGGCAACGGGGCGACTCACATCCGACGCGGTATTTCATATCGGGCAGATGGTGAGTGGAATATTTGTGCCCTCACGAACAATACACATTGCGAACAATAATAATGTGACCGACCCTTCAAGCGCTTTGCTTTTATCGCAAATAAACACGGCATTGACCGGCGCCGGAATAACGGCGACTTTTGACGGCGATGGGAAATTGGTGTTGACGTCTTCAACCGCCTTCGCGGTCCAGGCAGACACTTGTAACGGGGCATCGGTGGACATGGGTTTGTCAACGCAGTCCGCCGCGGACCTTCAAACCGAGGGGCCTTATTCCGGGAGTTATACGATTTCGGCCAAACCATTCGCACCTGGCAAACTGAGCCAGGGTACCAGTATAGTAATCACTCTCAATGGAACCGCTTCCTCTCCCATAACTGTGGCAAAAGCCGACACCAATAACAATACGACGTTGTTGGATCTGGCCGGTCAATTACAAAAGAAAATAGACGACGATACCGTGCTCAGTGGAAAAGTACGCGTTGACGTTATCGGCTCAAAACTTGTTTTCCGCTGTTTGTCGACAACCGGTACACTTAGCGTGAGCAACGCCTCCGGCGGGAACACCGAAGCGTATTACGAACTGGGTTTGGGTGATACGTCAAGTTCGGCAGGCGCGGCGCGTACGCAGAATATCTTCGATATTAAGGTTTTCAAAAATAACGGTTCATGGTTTGGTTTGGATTTACGCTCGTATAATACTATACAAGATTTAATAGACGTCCTTGCTTCCAACGGTATTCAGGCCGCTATTGGCGATTCCAATAATCTTGTGCTGCGCGATACGTCTCCGGGAACACCTTCTATCGGGGGGTTCAGGATAGAGGCTGTAAACGGCTCCGACCTTGGGAAAAAGCTAGGCCTACTGGGATCCGACGGTTTTAGGGATAATAACGGGGTTGTCCAGGAAAGCGCCGACGGGGTTATAAAAGGCGCGGTCATTTCCGGCCTGAGCGGCGTTTCCATTACGGAAATGGCCGACAGGTTTTACATCAGCGGCCTGACACTTTCTGGAAGCGTGGGCCTTAAAACCGTCGATCCGGTCATGCAGGGCGTAACCGTTGCGTCTTCAGGCTCCGGTAAAACCACGCTCTCGCAAACGAAAAGCGCTGCCTACCCAACCTTTGATTCAAAGTCCATTGGCCAGTACGTTATTATCGGACTTTCTTCACATAAAATTTTATCGGTTGACGACAGCGCAGACCCCATATCCGTTGTTATCGACGGGACCATTGCAACCGAGGACAGTTTGGCGAATGTTGCGTGGGATTCGGTTTCGTATGACGCCTCCACAAACCAAACGACTTTGACGCAAACGGCCGGAGCGTCAGGTCAGAAATTCGTTCAAACCGATAAATATAAGTTGATTGCGATTATCGATACTTCCGTGACTCCGTCGGTTGTCAATTTATTTCAAATTGCCGATGTTTCCGTTTCAAGCGGAACGGCTACCGTAGTGCTTAACGGCGAAATACCATACACAATCGTTAGCGGGAGTAAGGTGTATAATACATCGGGTGTTTTGAATCCCTTTGTTATTTCGCAAGCCCAGGCAAGTTTGGGGCCGATCGGCGCGCAGGTGGTGGCTGAGGCGAATTTTAGCGGTACGCTGGGTGCAACTTTAAATAGAGAACAAAATTTAACTACCCTTATTTCAAAATTGCAAAATCCGTCTTCGGTCGGTTCGATTTTCAATTCCGATGGTCAACCATCCTACTCCCTCACAGGCGATTTATTCACCAGCCTTTATGTCAATGGCTTACCGCAAGGAATGTTTGCCGGAGGCTATGCCGCAAGCGATAAAATTGATTTTGATGCATTTAATGCTGATGGTACGCGTAAAATAACTCCCTCATTATCCTACAATCCTAATTTTACCAGCGGCATCAAAGACATAAACATGGATCAAGTCGTCCAACTCATTATCGACAATCTTCCAAAAATCGTCGATAAACTGCTCAATTCCGATCAAATGAACAATACGAAGTTGCCGCTTATCAACAAGAGCCTGTCGGAGCTGGTTAGCATCAAGGATAAAATCATCACCACTGTTGACAGATTGCGAAACGCCAAGGTTACTAACTTGCAGCAATTGGAAGACATCATCGAATCGTCGCTTGGGCTTAATCCGGGCGCCATCACCTTCGCGATCCCCACTTTGCACGACAAGGTTGATTTTACGCTCACATATTCCAACGCAGTCAATAAGAATTTGTCCTTTGAAGCGGGCTCTAATTTATTTTCCCTTGGCAGCCTTGGCAACGTGGGTATCAGCGGCGCGGCCAACCTCAATGTGACCGGTAGCCTCGACGCTACGTTGCACTTCGGCTTCGATTTGAATTCCACGCCTACTTTTCATATTTATGATACTGACACGCGCATGGACGCGCATTTGACCGCCTCGGCAACAAACCTCAATTTTACTGTCGGTATGGGTCCGGTTAACCTATCTGTCAAAGGTGGATCGTTTAAAATGGAAGACCTGCACGCCGCCGTTACACTGGCTAACCTCAACGACTTTACGCTAACGGGAACGATAGACGGTGAGCTTCCGCTGTTTTTCCCATCCGACACCAATTCCGTAGGGACCATTTGGATTGACGGATGGGACGGAAGCGGAAAACGTACGGAAACCGCTTTGTTGTCGGATTTGCTGCCTGGTAGCGGCAATGGGGTTTATTTTTCAGTGGACCTTGCCGATGCCGATAAACATACAATTGGGCTTCCCAGTGACCAAACTCCCTCTACAACGGCGCAAATCCTCATTGACCTAACAGACGTAAAAACGAAGCTTGTAGACCTGCTCGGAACCCTCGACTTTTCCAAGTTCAGCATTTTCGATAAAATGAATTTGGCGTTCGACGGCCTGAACCTGTTTCTAACCGGCGCGCAGAAATTGGCCAACGACCAGCTCGCCTCTCAAAAAATACCCATGATCGGTTCGGCCTTTTCCAAGGGCGCCGATTTTATCGAAGCCATCCGCACCAACGTGGTGGACACTTTGCGCCAGAAAATAGCGGACGTCGGAAAACTCGCCGGCTCCGACGGCGCCAAGCGGGTTGCACAGGAAATATACAATGTCCTTTCCGATCAAACCAATGGCCTGAAAGTGCTGAAGAAATTTACCAATGCGGTGGCGGTTCCCACGGGTTCTACTGCCAACGGCACGGTAGGCGACCCCGCTGATAAATGCGTACAGTGGTATTCGAAAATCTCCGACACGCCCTCGGAAACCGATTTTGTTCAATGGAACTTCACAATCGGCGGCACCTATGTTGTAAGCAAGGCCGTGGCCTTTGATTTGGGAGTGCCGGGCATTAGCCTGAATACCGACGGAAATGTCAGCGTCTCGATTGATTGGACCCTCGATATCGGGTTGGGTATTAACGGCACCAATGGGTTTTACCTTGCGCTGGATTCCAGCTCCGGCAAGGAATTTGCGCTGACCATACACGCAACCGCCGATTCGACCATGACCGGGTCGCTGGGCTTTTTGGAGGTCAGGGCCGATACAACCGGCACGGGTCATCACGCTACGCTTTTAGGCGGATTGAACGTGGATATAAAGGGCGCAACGACTGCAGTGGGCGTTGAAGGCATTACGCTTGATACTTTGTCAAGCATATCCATGACTCCCACGTTCGGGGTGAAGGCGGATATAGACTTGGGCCTAACGCTCGGAGTGCTCAGCGATACCACAAAAAAGAGCTTTCCCACTGTTTCCTCGGATTTCGATTTTCAGTTCGACACTGCAAGCGCGAATTTCAAAGGAGATATTGCCAGCGGCATTACCAGCGCCGGGTTTTTAAATATCCAACTTAATATGGGCGAGTACATGTCCAATGTCATCGTGCCGTTTTTGGCAAGCATCCAGAAATACACCAAGCCCCTGCAGCCCATGATCGACTTTCTTACATCGCCGCTGCCGGTGCTCAAGGACTTAGGCATGAGAGTTACCCCGCTTGATCTTGCCGCCCAATATGGCGATATTGATCCGGGTATGATATACGCGGTTGCCGACATAGTGACCATGGTCAATAAGTTCGCCGCAACCCCCGGCGACAGTTTTCTCATCGATTTTAATGATTTTTATCTGGTCAAACCGACAACTCTCGGAAGCGGCAGCGCTATAGCTCTTGACGCCGGCACCAATTTCCTCAATCAGACTCTCACTTCGTCAAGCATTGCCGATGTGACGGGTTCAATAAAAAAACAGACCGATGATTTGGCAAAAAGCGTTCAGTCCGAAATAGCCGGTGCAGGTTCCAATACCCAAAGCGGCCAGTTCAACCAACTGGCATCACTTAAGCACGGCAAATGGGCGTTCCCCATTATCCAGGACCCCATGCAGGTGTTCGGGCTTCTTATGGGTAAAGATGCCGACCTGATAACATACGATATGCCCGCGCTTATATTCAATTTCAATTACAGTCAGTTTTTCCCCATCGTTGGACCTATCGGCGCAAACATAGGCATCAATTTCGGCGCTAAAATAAAACTCGCATTCGGCTACGATACCAAGGGCATTAGCGAATTCGTGGCCGATCATTTCCAAGACACTTCGCTGCTTTTAGACGGATTTTACATCCAACATAATAAATCCGACGTGGAGCTTAATCTATACGGCGGCCTGACTGCTGCGGTGGAGCTCAACCTGGGCATTGCCTCAGCGGGCGTGGGTGGCGGCGTGGGCATCAGCGTGGATTTTTCGCTGCACGATATTGTATTGGACAATAAAGTTCGTCTGGGCGAGCTTGAGTCGGATTTCATGTTCGAATGGGCTCACGGCAGCAAATTATTGGCGTCGCTCGCCATTTTTGACGTACATGGGAAAATTTTCGCGGAACTTTTCGCCTATTTAAAAATAGGGTGGGGCTGGTTCTCCTATACTCAGCATTTCCAAATTACGCCAAAAATCACCATTGCTGACTTCAGCATTCCGTTCGCGCGCGATTCCAAACAGATTCCTCCTCCGGTTCTGGCCGCCGAGCAGTCCAACGGCGACCTGCTCATCAATGCCGGACCCAACGCGGCGGCGAGGCTTTACGGCAATACCACCGACGGCGACGAGAATTTCAAAATTACCACGAAAGATATCGGCGCGGTAGAGGTGGCCGCGTTCAATATCAGCCAGACTTACCATGTCAAGGCCGGCCACAAGATCATTTTCAAGGGTGGCGCGGGCAACGATACCTTAACTGTAACGAACTCATCCGCAGACGACAGCGGCATTAACGCCGGGCTCGATATTGATGGAGGCGCAGGCAACGACGCCATCGACCTCAGCGGATTCTCTTTAGTCAATATTGGCTCGACAAAGAATAAAGTGACGGTTCTGGGTGGCGCGGGCAATGACACTATCAAAGGTTCGAAAGGTTCGGAGGAAGACGATTTATTCGGTAACGCGGGTGACGATGTCATCACCGCGAATGGTTCGGGAACCAACATTATTTTCGGCGATGACGGTGAAGTCAGCGACCTGACGATCATTGGTTTCGCAAAATCCCTCGACGATGGCCGCGATACCCTTACCTACGGCGGCAGCGGCAATTCCTTCATCTTCGGCGGGGGCGGCGCCGTGGACACGATTACAGGCGGCGCCGGAGACGATTATCTCATCGGCGACGCCGGAGTGATGAATTTTACCGATTCGTCAAAGTCGATGGCCGGCGTTGTTATAAACGATCCGACCGGCCGCGGCGTTGACGGCGCAAACGACGGTTCCGGCGGCAATGACACCATAACCGGCGGCGGTGGAAAAGACGTCGTATACGGCGGCGGCGGGGAAGATACTATCACCACGGGATCGGGCAACGATTTTATCGACGCAGGGGCGGGCAACGATATCGTTTCGGATTCCGGGGGCACCAATACAATTTACGGCGGTACGGGAGATGATAGCATAACCGGCGGCAGCGGCATTGATTACGTTTACGGCGGCGACGGCAATGACACCATTTACGGCGGCGACAGCAACGACCAAATCCATGGCGGCAAAGGCAATGATATCCTTTACGGTCAGGGAGGCAATGATTACATTTATGGCGACGACGACGCAGACTGGATTGAGGGCGGCGCGGGAAACGATGTTTTGGACGGCGGAGCGGGCTCGGATATCGTTTTCGGCGACATACGGCCTGCCTCCGTGATCGTTGGGATCCCCAAAGTGGGCGATATAACGGTCAATACCAATGTCTTCGGTTTTAATATTCCCAAAGGATACGTTCTAAAAACACAAAGCGGAACGCCGACGGTTTCTCCCGACGGGGGCAACGATACCCTTATTTCACGCGACGGATCGGATTTCCTCGACGGTCAGGGAGGTGCCGATATATATAAAGTCAAGCTGCGGGGCGGAGATACGGTTTCGTTCATCAATATCGCCGATTCAGGAGCAACGGTGTCCGATGGCGGCACGCTTTCGGTAACCGGGACCGCGGAAAGCGACCAGTTCTTGTTGCGTAAAGGAGATTCGGGCCTGGGGTTGGTGGCGCTGCTTAAGACGCAGGCCAAGGTCGAGCGGATCAATTATTGGGCAATAGGCGAAAAGTCTTCGACGTATCCTTCGGACATCATGGGAATAGACTCGTTGCAAATTGATGGAAGCCTGGGCGACGATTCCTTCTCACTGGATAACGTTGCCGTGGCGGCAACGCTATGGGGAAACGTGGGCAACGACAGTTTCCAGATAGGACAGCAGTTCAATAGCCCGCGCGATGCCAACGCGCAGTTGGCTCCTGAGGATTATTTTACAACGGAACAAACTTCGCTCGGTACGTGGTTGAGCAGCGGCAATACCAAAACCTTGACCGTCCACGGCGGTGACGGCGACGACAGCTTCCTGGTGCTACGTAACCAGGCCGTTCTTTCGCTTCTGGGTGAAGACGGCAACGACGATTTTACGGTCAAGGCGTTCAAGTTAAAAACAACGCTAAAGCTGATGTCTTCGAATGTGACGGAAATAAAAACCGGTTCCGGCAACAACAGCGTTGCCTATGCGGTGAACGCTCCCGTCAATATCATCGGCGGACAAGGATACGACAGCGTAAAGCTTATCGGCACTGAAGACGCCGACGATTACGTCATTACCGACAAGGGAGTTTATGGGGCGGGAGGGTTTGTTTCCATTGACGGAATCGAGCTGCTTACCATCGACGGCGCCGAAGGCAACGACCGTTTCCACATTCTCAGCACCGGCGCTTCGTTTGCAACCAAAATTTACGGAGGCCTGGGTTCCGACGTATTCGACATCGGCGGTACCGGCCAGCCTATTACCGTGGCCGCAGACGATTTCAAAGGTCACAGCGGCCTTATCTCCAATACCATAAACGTTGGTTCAACAACCGACGCGTCATACAAAAACGTGAAAATTGACGGAATTTCGGCCAATATATTCGACAACGATAACATGAGCGAAACCCCGCCCGTCATCGTTCAGGTAGACAGTGCAACAGGCCGGATGGACAATGTGCTTGAAATGACCGAAGGCGAAAGCCGGACATTTCAAATATGGCTCGGACGCGCACCTATCGGCTCAAATGAATATGTGGTATCCGTAATTGCCCCAATGGTAAGCGACGAAGACCGGGATAGAGGTATTCGCGGTTTTTCGCTTTCACAAGATAAAGTTACGTTTAATTCGACCAACTGGAATTTACCGCAATCCGTTACCGTGACCGCATTACTTGATGATACAACAAAAACAAATGGACACGGCGTACTTGCAGGACCATCCATCGGGTTTATTTCGCTCGAAATGATACCTAAGGACACCAATTCCGGTTCGGAAAAGGTGGCCTCCATAAATTCCATAAAAACAATCCTTCATGATAGGGATTATCCGGAAGTCGTGGTATCCGTTCCTAACGGGCAGCTCAATGTGGCGGAAGGCGGTACAGCCCAGAGTTTTACCGTCAAATTGACCCGCGCGCCAAAAGGCAGCGCCACGGCCAACGTGACGCTTTCGACGGGGACGGGGTCACGTTTACGGATGGTTGATGCCGCGAACCCGGCCGCGCCTTCTTCAACCCTGACCTTACATTTCAATTCCACGAATTGGAGCGCCGGTCTCGTTGTAAATGTAACCGCTAATGATGATTCTGCGGTGCAGGGACTAAGCGACGAGGTCATTTCGGTTTCAACGGTGACCGATAGCACCGATGTCGATGAATACCTCCAAATGTATTCCACAGGCGGTAAAAAGGGCGAAGACTTCACGCTCGATAATAACGCAGAACCCTTCCTTTCGCTGGTTTACAAGCCCGATCCGGTAACATCGCCGCTGGTGAATTACACCCCGGAAGGTTCCTCTGCGGCTCAGACTGTTTTGGCGGCCGATGGTGATAAAAAAGCCGTACGCGATAACATAGGATGGTATTTGGACGGAAATAAATTGGTGTTCGTCGATCAATTCGGCAATTTCAAGAAAGTTCCGGGACTGGTGCACGTAGAATACAGCTATCTCAATCCGGGATACGATCATCTTGAAACGAAATTGACAATGCCAAAAATAAAGGTCAGCGTCGGCGACAACGATATCCCGCAGGTGCGCCTCGTTGAATCCAACGGTTCGACCGATCTGTCCGAAAGCGGCATTAATGATTCATATACGATATCCTTGACCAAGGCGCCGGTAGGCGTCGTGGTGGTCAACGTGGCAGCCGCTCCTACGCCATATGCGTATCGCCTCGACGCAAACGGCAATCGGATTGTCAATCCCGACGATTCATTCCAATATCTGACCGATACCATGGTCCAGGTTTCCAGCCCCGGCAACGCATGGGCGGATTCCATTCAGCTGACTTTCAATTCGACCAATTGGCAATCGGGGATAGTAGTTTCTGTCAAGGCCAAAGACAACGCAATAGCGGAGGATCGCGAGATACAAAGTTTCGCCGCGCAGAGAAGCTCGATTGAAAACATTCTCGGTCCTTTGTACATTTTCGGAGCGGGCGGCAATGGGTCCATCTTCGACAAAGAGGTGAAGATGCTGCCCAAGGAGACCAACAACCAGGCTCTTGATGGAACAGCAACCTATAGTGGGGCAACAGCTACGGTTGCTTTCATTGCCGGAAGGATCCCTTCTTACTTTTTTAAAGCCGGGGTTTTGGATCTTGCTACCATTAATGTTTATGTACAAAGCCATCCGTGCACGTTAAGCCTTGCCGACGGCAAAATCGAGGATTTCCGTAAAATTATCAATGCGGTTTCGATAGTCGGTAACTCGGTTACCTTCACCTTAAACGCAGCATTTTCCGAAACGCCGATTCCCAATGTTTTCATAAGTTCCATGAGCGACTCATTCTTCGTGAATGAAGCGGATCAGACGGACCGCGTATATATCAACAATCAGGACAGCGTTTCGGACAATACATCGGCAAATCTTAGAAGCGGCAATCTTGACATGATTCCAACAAGCGGCATCGTGCAAGGGGTTGCCGACCCAATCGCGGCTGATTTAGCGGTAAATAGCAATGGTATGATACTTACCGGTCTTGGCATGGGAAACAGCAATCAGATACTCTTCGGCGATATTGAGCAGCTTGAAATCAATCTGGGTTCCGGTAATGACGATTTCCACGTTGGCGCTACAGTGGCTCGGAATGATGGGAAAAATACTTTGACCGTCATCAATACCGGCTCCGGCGTCGCACGGGGAACAAGAACGTTTGATGACATAGTTACTGTTGGAAACCTAAAAAAGACATCGTCAATTACGGGTACGCCAACAAACATCAGCATTGCCCAGGATACCGGACCTACTGTCGTGCTTTCATTGGTTCCGGGTACGACTATTTCCGGCACGCTGGCGGCCGTCGTCTTCACCGATAAATCGGGCGGGTCCTTTGTATATAATCAAGTTTCGCTGGTCACGTCCGATTCGAAGACCGCCACATTAAAAATCATCCTGGGGGCCGGCCAGCAATTCACGCTAACGGCCTCCGCCGTTGTACGATGGACATTAATCACCGTTAAATCGGGTGACATATTTCCCACGGTTATCAGAGGCCTGGCTGTCGACAGCATTCTTAACTATACGAAGGTTACATGTACAATCGCTGAGGCTCCCGATGCAAATGCCTTGTCGGGAAAACTGATCGAGTTTTATGATCATGATGCCGCGCTGCTTGATAGAAAGGTCATAGTTTCCGCAAAAAAATCCGGGTCAAATTATGTTTTGACGCTTAATTCCATGGGAATTGCCGCGGGGAGCATCGCCTCCGCCAAAATCTTCACCCGCGTCGATGGCCCATTGTCAATTAATACCCAGGGCGGCAACGATAAGGTAGGCTTTGACGTCGGCGCTACTTCAACCGTTGATATGTATGTGTTCGGCGGCACGGGAGACGATACGCTCAATACCGGCAGCGGCGCCAACGTTATTTTCGGCGATGAAGGCCGCGCCGTATTTTCCGACGGTTCGATTCTAGGAGCGGTCCGCGGCGTCGACGCGGATTATGCGGAATATAAAATCAATTTGCAGTCCCGCGTGCCGGTTTCTGCGTATTCCGTTAATATCTCCTCCGGCGGCAAGGATACCGTTGTGGCGGCTGCCGGAAATAATGTCATTATAGGAGGCGCAAACGATGATACGATTACCGCATACGGCGGCGGCAACACGGTCATCGGCGACAATGGGACGGCGACTTTTGACGCTTTGGGAAATCCGCTTACGGCCCAAACCACCGACCCGGATAACGGCGGCATCGACACGATTACTCTCGCCGGCGGCAATAATACCGTCATGGGCGGCGCCTTCGGCGACATCATCAACGCCGGGACCGGTCAGCCGGGGACCAACAATATCGTGGGCGACAATGGAAAGATCCTCTGGGATTCCGGAACGCATCTGATAACCCTGGTCCAGACCCTTAACGCGGACAAGGGCGGCAACGATATCATCACCACCGGCACGGGAGATTCCAACGTCATCGGCGGGTTCGGCACCGATTATATCAATGTCGATCAAACGACAAAGGGCAATATCGGGACTCCCAACGGCAAGGATTTCGTTATCGGCGACAGCGGAACCATTTCATGGGATTCCTCCGGAAAACTGCTCAATGTAAGCAGTATGACCGACACGTACGGCGACGTTGACTGGATCTACACCGGCAGCGGCGATGACATCGTGATCGGCGGCGCGGGCGGCGACCATATCGACGCGGGCTCCGGCACGGGAACCGACGTGGTCATCGGCGACAACGGCTACGCCAATTTCACCAGTCCCAGCGCGGCAGTCCATTATGTCAACAAAATCTCCTCGGCCGACCCGACTATCGGCGGAGCGGACATCATTACCGCCGGTACGGGCAATGACGCCATTATCGGCGGAATCGGCGGCGACACCATCAACGCGGGCGTGAGCGCTTCGGGCAACAATACGATCATCGGCGATGATGGATACGCCACGTTCGATACGTCAAAGAACTCTTCCCTCATTACCAACGCCCAGACCGCCGATGTGACCACGGGCGGCGTGGATATTATAACCACCGGTAACGGTAAAAACGTTGTTCTCGGCGGCGCCGATAAAGACACTATTACCGCGGGTACGGGCGACGATATCATTATAGGTGATAACGGAAATATCGATTTTACCACGACTTACGGCATTTCACAGGTGACCAACGCGACCAACGAGGACTGGACCTCGGGCGGGGACGTCGACACAATCCATGCGGGTGCGGGTGATAATGTCGTCATCGGCGGCCTGGCGGGTGATGTCATCGACTCCACGACCGGCAAAGACCTTGTCATAGGCGATAATGGGTATGCGCGTTTTGACAATAAGAGCGCGAGTATCCACTTCGTCAGTACCGCGTCAACGACCAATCCCCAGTTCGCCGGCAACGATACCATCAATACCGGGGCGGGCGACGACTTCATCTTGGGCGGTTCGGGCAACGACACTATTATCGCCGGGCCGGAAACCATATCCTCCGGTACGGACAACGACGTCGTTTTAGGCGACAACGGTTACGCGCAGTGGGACAACAGCGCGGTCGTGGGCAGCCACATCATTAACAAATACATTTCCACCGACACCTCGGCCACGGGCGGAAATCTTCTTATTACCAGCGGCGACGACGACATCACAACCGGCGCGGGCGACGACATCACCATTGCCGGTTTCGGCAGCGACTATGTCAATGTCAAGCGCGCCGACAAAACGAATATCGGCTACGACACGGGCAACGATATCGTCATCGGCGACAACGGCATTGTCGAGTACTCGACGGTAAACGGCCAGGCGATATTCCAGAAGTATTCCGACAATTGGGACGCGATAGGCGGCATCGATTACATCTATACCGGTAACGGCGACGATAAGGTGATCGGCGGCGTAGGCGCCGACCATATCGATACGGCCGGCGCCACGACCGACATGGGCAAAGACATGGTGCTTGGCGATAACGGTCTGTTTCAATACGAGACAATTGGAAATTCAGCCTATCTGAAGACTTTCACTTCCAATTCAGAAACCGTTGGCGATAATGATACCATCCTTACCGGCAACGGCGATGATTTCGTCATCGGAAGCCTAGGCAAGGACGACATTGATGCAGTGGGCGTTGCCGGAGATACCGGTAAGGACGTGGTGATCGGCGACAATGGCTATGTGAACTTCGACAATAGCGTTACCGTTGGTACGTTGCGTAAAATAGACGTGACCGAGCGGACTCTTGGCGACAGCGACCAGATCCTTACCGGCGGCGGCGACGACGTGGTCATCGGCGGATTCGGCGACGATTTCATCAACAGCACGAGAACGGCGCCTACAACGCAGGCTGGTGGCTCGGACGCGGGTTCAGACATCGTCATCGGCGGTTTTGGCCTTATCGATTATACCTACAAATCAGCCGTCAATTTCGCGAGCCATGTCATAAGCGACGACACTGCGGACGGCGGTAACGACTATATTTTCACCGGCGACGGGGCGGACATCGTCATCGGTGGTATCGGCAGCGATTATATCGACACCTGCTCGGGACCCGCAGCCACAACCGACGTCAGCCGCGACATTGTCGTTGGCGACAGCGGTTGGGTGGACAGCGACCTTCTGGGAACCGTTCCGGTGCTCATTAAAGCGAGTTCACAAGACCCGACGAATGCCAAAAACGGCGATGACACCATTTTTACCGGCGGCGGCAACGATGTAGTCATCGGCGGTTCGGGCAAGGATGTGGTGAATTATAATGTCACAACGAAAGCCGCAGTTCTTGGTAATGACTCAGGCGCCGATATTGTCATTGGCGACAATGGTTATGTTGCCTTTGTCATATTGAACAACACGAAAATGAGGCAGGACGCCCAATCCACGGACAATCCCTTCGGCGATAACGACATTATTTTCACCGGTGGAGGCGAAGATATCGTCATCGGCGGCAAAGGAAATGATATTATTGACGCCACCGCGGGAACGGACGCGAGTCGCGATACGGTTCTTGGCGATAACGGATGGGTACAATTTTATAATTCACCTCTAGTGACAAATGGCGGCCGCTTCGGATTGCTGAATGCGCAGATTACCGATACAACCTACGGCGGTGATGACGATATATTCGTCGGCAACGGCGATGACGTGGTGATCGGGGGTATCGGCAACGATTATATCAATGTCGTTCGCGCAGGCTTGTCAGCTACCATTCCCGCGGCGGACCTTGGCCCGACTGATACGGGTAATGATGTTTTCCTCGGCGACTCGGGTGAGATCACCTTTACTCCGAGTACCGAAACCGTTCCGCTTACCGGCTATGTCAAGACCGCGGCAAGCACGCCTTCAACTACCATCGGCGGCGATGATACCATATTCGACGGCGCCGGTATTGATTCCGTTATCGGCGGCATCGGCAACGATTACATCAACGCCAGCCGCGCAACCGGCCAGGTTGGAAAGCCCATTGCCAACGCCGGGGATACGGCGAGTCCGGATAATGTCATTGGCGACAACGGGTCCATGACCTTCTCGGGTACATCCGCCATCACGGCCATTACTTTGCAGGCCGCGGATACGAACGGCAGCACCAATAATGACGTGATCTATACCTTTGGCGGCATAGACGCAATCATCGGCGGCACTGGGGCCGATTACATCAACAGCGGCAATGACAGCTCCAAGGACATTGTAGCGGGTGATAACGGGACGTTGACCTTGACCTCCGCCCGCGCGGTAAGCACGTGGGCTGCGCAGTCGTCCCCGGCGTTCGTTGACGTCTATGTCAATGGTCCCGCGACCAATGGGGACGTTGTCGAACAGAGCCCGTCGCCCAATCCGACGCTCAATCCGCCAACGCAATGGAACTGGGTGCTGCAATACCAAACCGCGAGCGCCCAGAATGTCGATTACGACGCAGCCACGTATGCAAATCCCGAGGCCTTTGCCAAAGGGATACTTGCGTCGAAGTTGACTTATCTGTCACAGACGAAATACGCAACCGGAGTCGATAATTTTTACAAAGTAAAATGATCACCCGTTGGGCGGGGGTGATGAGGTTTAGAAAGGGCGCATTGGCGCCCTTTCGTATTATTGTAGAGGGACGCCCGTTGCAAGCGGCCAGGGTGGAGGCTGCTATCCGCGCGGTGACGGCGTAATGAGAATGGTTTCCATTGTCTGAAAAACCATGGAAGCCCCAATGTCACTGTATGAATATCGGCCTGCACGATATATTTTGAAAAATTATATGAAGCGATTTCTTTCCACGCTCGGCAAACTGCTGGTCACCGCCGGTATCATTTGGTATATCGTTCAAAAATTAAGATGGACGGCCATATCCGCTACCATGGGGCCCGTTGTATGCCGTACATTTTAAATCTGACATGAATAAAATATTCCAAAGTATTTGTCATTGGCGCAAATTCTGTTTTCGATTTTTATGCCTTTTCGCGATTTTCTCCGCGCTACCTTGGTTGAGCGGCGCCCAGGCTTCCTACCTTCACGGACAGGGAGGCCGGCTCTATAACGCCGATAATCAAATGGTCAGGCTTGGCGGCGTAAACTGGTTCGGTTTCGAAACGTCGAACTTAAGTCCTCACGGACTTTGGGCCCGCGATTATCACGGCGCTCTTCTTCAGATTAAAAACCTTGGGTTCAATTGCATCCGTCTTCCGTTTTGCAACGCGATGTTTCGCGACAGCGCGAAAGCGGCAA